>Ga0123354_10002050_pt1 | contig 25955 bp, 15 predicted proteins | sample TergutLab28metaG_2_FD_97872 | JGI IMG/M metagenome (GOLD analysis project Ga0123354, IMG submission 97872) | Labiotermes labralis P4 segment gut microbial communities from Petit-Saut dam, French Guiana - Lab288 P4 | ecosystem: Host-associated > Arthropoda: Insects > Digestive system > Gut ...
ACGATTTTATGACTAGATAGACTAAGCAAACATAAATGTAAATAGACATATTACCTTTCTAATAAATTTAATAACTGGATAAACATAACCTCTACATGACATAACATGTTTATAGTAAGTAATGCACAGTAATCACACCCGAAAATTTCATGCATAAATTTTACTACTATTTTCTCATATTTATAGAATTGTATTTTAGTAATTTTAGACCACTCACTTGTTTCAGTGTGATGATACTAGAGGCTGTGTAATGCAAGTTTGACCTCCTGATGATGAGCACATGTGCTCGAAACATGTAGAGGCATGAAATAAACTTATTGTAAAACAAAAATATTTTGCATCAAGTTGGTTAATTACTGAGATAAATATAATTCCTTAGTTAACCGACAGGTGACACAGTGAGCGTAAAAGTAGAGTTTTTCACTTGTGTGCGCCGTTCAGTATGCAGTACTTCATCATTGTGACTAATGTGACTATTACAGACTTCATCTCCGAATTCTAAAGAAAGCATTTCGTATCTTTTCGGTAACAAGTTGTGTTACTGACAAACCACATAACTTTAGTTTCGAAGTTGACAAGCAGATCTATTTCCAGTGACATTGTTAAAGGACAGACATGCTTGACGGACAAAAGTGCAATATTTCGGAAAGATAAATGTGTTTTCGTCTCGTTTGGGACATTTGAAAGTTTAATTGTAGGACTAGTTTACAATCGTTTTGTTTTTAAATCTAAGCAGCAATCACAAACCTAATCAAAACACAAATTTTTCAAAGGATTCGAGTTCTTTTGTCTATACAATGCTTCATTTATGTGTTTATCATCATTCGTGGAAAGTCAGACATTATTGCCAACCATCCTTTCAAGTATGCTGCAAAATACAAAGTTTTATTAATTCTCTGGTGAAGATATAAACAGAAAAATGTAGCGACAATACCTCCAGTAGCTATATATCACTGTCTCCGCATGACATCTATCGATTCGCCCACAACAATAAATTCAAAAGTTAATGGCTGCCAGTCCATTGAAATTTAATAGTACAGAAATATTCTGACCGAGGGCCTGTGGAACCACAAGAGGGAGGCCACTCAGCATCATGTGTAACGGGTACGGATCCTGATTACTCGGCACAAACACACCCACACGCACGAATGCACAAAACATTCTTATGCGCTGCATATTCCACAATATACTGTTTTTTAAAACAACCATTACGTATACACAGAGGTCAGAATTTGGTCGCTACTGAGAGAGAGAGAGAGAGACTTTCTCTTCTTTCGCTGTGACTGACAAAGATAAGCACCGTAACTAATGTTGAATATTGCTGATCTCACCCAGAATTACACATGGCTGCTTTCTGTATATGAATTATAACCTTTTTACATCAAACGTTAATATGGATGTCATATACTCTAATTAAATTTTCTCGTAGATTTACACAGTTATACACGCAAATTATGGGCTAGTACATAAGAGCCCCTAATTTCGTGCTATATTAATGACTAATTACACTGAAGAACAAATTTAAACTCTTTTTTATGCCCCTGGATGAATATAGGTAAAATTTATAATTTGACCACGCTGAATCCGAATCTGAATACGAAAATGAGCTATTACTTAACGCTTTTCTGAGACTTCAGTTCGTGTTTTTGGCATTTAAAAATATTTTTAATATATTTTACTCGAATCTACAATTTTGTAATTGGGTCCGATGTTTTAAAATCACTTTTTCATCTGGAAATGGACATAAGGAATTCAAAAATAAGAGCAAGAATGCTCTATGAAAATAACTTAATGCAATTACACAACAAGAATATGAAAATAAATGTTTCATTTTTGTCACACATACAACTTCTTTCAGTAACTCATTCATTTGTAACTGACAATGTACACCATTTCAATAGATTCCAACAACAGTCAGCTAATATATTCTGTGAATCCTTTCCTGCATATCTTTCCTCCACAGTGGAAATATCTTGGTGGAAACTTTCTCCGTGTTCGTCGCTCACTGCGCCCAGGTTCGGAGGGAAGAACTCCAAGTGGGAATATAAAAAATTAATCTTCAATAGCATATTACATGGCTTTAACAAGTCCTTGACAAGTTCCTTTGTAGTTTTCGGCTTGAAGGTTTCCAAGAAAATTTAGACAAACCGCTTTGGACGTTAGCCATGCAGATTTCCCAGTTTCCGTTAACAGGTGTTCAAATAGATAATCATTAATGATTTTACGAATTTGGGGTCCAACAATGATGCCGTATTTTAATTTAGCGTTACTGAGTTTTGGATATTTTTTTCAATACTCAAAACACTTACCATATTTGTTCATAGCTAAAAAGGAGTGATTCTTTAACCTCAATTTAATGTGTAGTGGCGGAAATATTTTATCTCTGTTAACTAGCAGTCGATTTATGACAGACTTTCCCCCTGAAGCTGAGTTATCTCGAATGGGCCAGTCTTTAATTTTGTAATGTTTGTCTTTTGCTCGACTCTCCAATTCACAAAGAAAACAGCGAATCTTTGTGTAGACAGATTGCTTTCCCAAGAGTACTCCTACGACTTTAGGACTCCACCTATTTTTCATCCATACTTTGAGTAACGTATAGTTTTCAAGAGTAAATCCATTTTCTCCTAGATTTCCTTGTTGTGGACAGAATGGACAGTCGGTATTGATGGGTGAATATTTCCGTTATGTTTCAGTACCGCCTTCAAACTAAATTTAGAAGAATCTGCAAAAGTCTCCATTTTTCAGGGTTGGGTGTACATCCCAGCTTTTTCAGAAGTACTTCTACAACATTACAATGACTAATTCGCCGTCCTTAGAAACAAAATGAAGACAATGGCTGCTGGCATTTCCTGTATGACATTTTAATATTTTGCTGTAACAAATTCCATCCCTTTAGACGGGAAGCAAGAGTTTTGCCAGATTTATGGAAAGATTAAGGCCTGCCACTGAATCATCAAGTTCAGACTGCGATATAAGATGAGATACAGTTAGTTCGGGGAAATCAGGATCCACGTTGGAGCATGAAGGTCCAAGTTCGTCTTCTAGAGAGGTGCTGGTTAGATCATCTTCATGCAGGGCCCGTTGTTGAGGTGGCTTAGAAATTTGTAGAGAATTGCCATGTTTAACAGGTCTTAGAGCTAAAGGGATATTGGGATAAACTCTGTTATGTTTAGATTTTGGGTTATGACCGTCTATTTTTGTTGAACAAAAGTAGCATAAGGTAAAATGATCCTGATGTTCTCTCCACTCCATAGGGACTGCGAAATGCATTGATTGGTGAGTGCCAATGAACCAGCCACGTAAATATCGCGAACATCTACTTTAACATGAATTTGGTGCCCAACAGTTTCCCTTACTCCCAATTTTACAGCGAAAATATAATTCATAAGCCTTCTTAAATATAGGGGTAATGGATTTTGTCTGCGGCATTTGGGTAAATTCACCACAGAAGTAACAAAATAATTTCGGCAAATTAGCACATTTACGAGACTTTACGAACACAACAACTCAATACAATATCCCTATGTTATCATTTTTATTAACATTCAAATTCACAGCATGTAAATTAACTCTACCACACTTTTGTTCACAATTTCAATGATCAGAGCCTAAACAATGTCTCACAACAGAGCTTGCGACACCTGAAGACAGAGACGCTTACTGCCGCGGACTGCCGATCTTCACGAAGGAATAGGTCAACCGAACTGACAAAACTTACTGAAACTTTCGGTACAATATGCTGTTTTCTCCTACCTAAAACTCTGAAAGTGTCATAACACTAATGGATGAATAAGCGTTTGTTTCGAGTTTTCCGCCTGGCCGCGCCTATAAACCTTCCGACCGCAAGCGCTCTGTACTCTAAATGTGTCTGTTTCTCGGAAAGTTTAGGTGATATGGCAAAACGGATTTCAGATCCGTAATCAGCGCAAACAAGTGCATTAAAATCACCTAATTTTTACTTCGGAGCAAATTTCATTGCTCAACGGTGTTATTCGATCCTATATAATCTGTGACCTTCACATCGAGTTAAATAAGTAAATAGTCTTGTTCAACATTAATGAAATATAGATGATGGTGTACTTTGTATTCTAGATAAAATGATTTATATGCTTGAAGTCGGTGTTTGGGATTACACTGCAGGGAGGATTGACGATAGCCCGATATTTTGGCTATCTTTAGGGTGAATGGGCCCGCGATATATACGACAGGCCTTCTCTAGAACTGGCAAAGGCAAGAACTCATGCTTGTGGTAAGTATAAAGCTTAAGTCTTTGGTATAGTCTCTGGCCTTTCATCGCGGAGGCCTGTATTCGACCCCACGGCAGTCAGAGTGGAATTGTGACCTTTAATGCAGCACTAGTAAAAGTTTTTCTTCGAGGAACTCGGCTTCTCCTGTCAGTATAAAAGTCCACCAACTAGTCACGCTTACACTAAATAACTAACTGACTAACGTTCACACAGAGTAAAGCTGAAAAAGGCACACTGGGCGCGGTTCGGAGTTTAGATCATAAGTTTGTAACGCGAAATTTGGAACCCTACAAGCGAAACATAGGATGTGTGGTTCTTGTAGCGCACCCCGTATCTGTTACGACTGGGGAAACAGGTGAGTTCCGAGAGTGTGGGAGAGTCCTTCCTCAAGGTGGATACGAAGGGCGCTGTACGGACGAATATCTGCGTTGTCAGCACTCTCAGGACATTCAAACAAAACTGTTCTCATTCTGACGGGTGGCCTGACTGGGATTCGACCCACTTCATTTTTCGGCTAAAATATAGATACCACTAGGCTTCAGGCAGTTAATTATTGTCCACGGTAAGAAGTTCGGTTATCTTCCTCTGTGTTCGGAAGTTAAGTTTTGATTCCCCATATATATATATATACATCGTCCCTGTCTTTTAATTTTCTTTTAAAAAGTGAAATTTATGAAAAATATACTACAAGGAAAGCTTATGGTTGTTTCTTCTTAGCATGAGTTATCGAAATATTTTTCATTTCGACAAATGTAATGTATCGTTTACTTGTCGGATGGAAGTTAAAATTGAAATGCTTCTTTAAACTACGGCAAACATCACTACTATCAAATTTTGTGAAAATATGTACTAGTTCTCGAGTTGCTTTACATATGCGGACGAAAGGGAATAGATAACACGTATGGTTGCTTACCCTTCTGAAAATGAAATATATCATTTTGAAAATAAGTGTTCTGTGTGTGCTAAACCAGTATAAAGAATTGTGGTGACTTATGTTAAGGTGCTGTGACTAACGGAGATTTTTAGGGAGACGAAACATATCTCTGTGTCCCAGCCTTGAACATTGCGATGATGGTAAACAAATGAAGGAATTGCTCCAGGAAACTAGTAATTTCAGGGCAGAAGGGCGTGGTAACAGCCAGTGGGCGTATCAGACCGACACAAAGCAGTAGAGGCGGCGGTCTTCAGCTATGCTTGTAGGTGCCGTATCATTAAGTTTCACATAGTTATAACATTCGCGCCTTTCAGTTACAGTAATGAAATAGGTGGCAAATTAAAGGCGATTACAATAATGTACTTTCTCACAAACAAGATTGGTTCACAGAAGAGTGCTTTTGATTTTGCGCCGTAAAGGACTATCAAAATGACAGCCAAACAACAAGATACTGTTGTGCGTTACATTAGCATCGTTCAACCGGACCCACGCTTGCGATTTCTCTTGTAATGTAGTAGTGTATATTAATGCAAAGGATTGTAATAGTCTGAAAACAATTAAATTCAATTAAACAAAACAGATTTTAGTCGTGTTTAGATTATTAGCAAAATCTGTATATTAATTCACTGAATAACACGAAGAAATGCCGCACGTTACAGCAGTGTAAATTCCTGCGTGGATTCAGTTCGTCTGGGGTTTCTCGAGTGAATCAGACGGTGCGCATTCGAGATAGTGCGTGGAGCTCTTGTGATGCAAATAGCCGAACACTTACCGAAACATGTCCACACTAGCTCCGGTACCGTAAAGTAGCATCCTTATTTTTCGCCGAAAAGTTGTAACCTGGATGTTCGGTAGCGCCGTGTATCGAAGAGGAGCATATGTTGCATCAGCAATGTCCACGCATGTGCATTTCCTGTTACGTTACGGCACAATAAACAGGAGTGGACCTGCCGTATAAAAGGAAAAAAAAACACTGTTGAATTTTGTGCCGTGAATGTCGGTATAGTACTCTTTGTGAATACAGAGGCTCCCCCATTCACCATCTGTCTACCATTAATATGAGTTTTGTATTTTGACAGCATATTGTGTTTATGTGCTTCATTTGGCTTCCAGCATTAACAGCAAAATGTCCCTGAACAGTGATAACCAGTTCTAATTCTGGTGGAGATGCTGCATTTCCACTGTTACAGAAACTGGATTTTTAGACGTCATTTTGATGAAGTTCAGGATTTAAATATTAATTTACATAATATTGCTTCAGCTGTATCCAGTTTCATTAACTTATCAGCTTTCTTTTTCTTCCAGTTTCCAAGAATTACACTCAAGCTACTTTCCAAATAACTTACATGGGTCCATACTGAAGAGAAATTATCAGTAGTTTGATACTGTCCGGTCTGCTACGTTTAATTAAAAATTCTCCTGCGTCATCTTCTATGTTTGTGTACAGTCATATATTTCGTTCTGTCTCCGTGTGTTATATTTACCCGCATTCCACAATTTTTGCAGAAAGCAAACACATATAAAAACCTTTTCTTCTGTCTTTATGATAAATTTATCCAAAACCCACGCAAGAATTGCGACTAAATTTACCATGGTGTGCTTAAACAAAACTCACTAAAACGAACTAAATTACGTTTTTATCTGTAAAATCTCCCTTCGTTTTATACGAAGGTGAAATTTAAGATTGAATTTTATAAACAAAAGTAAAACAAAAAAAAAAACTTTTTTTCACATGCCATTAAAATCACAATATGGCTCAGTTTTGCATAAGACAAATGCGTTGAGACTTAGAATATGCCCCCCTCCATCTTGGTTGTGTTTGAAGAGGGAGTTATCGTTTTATATATCAAAGAGGATCATTAGTTCAATGATTAACTTCACACGACACTGTTTATCTCAACGTAACAGTTGACCACTTTTTAAAAACGGTAACGAAATTTCAAGTTAACGTATTAATTAATAAGATAAGTCCATGCCTTCTTCCAAATGGTGTTCTCCAGACAGCGTGATCTAGTGATTCTTCTTCCAGTGTCTTCTAGTATCTTTAATGTCATCCAATAACTGATTATTTCTTCGTCTTATTCCTCCCTTGTCTCTTTCATTCAACAGCGTGTTTAGAAGGCAGTTCCTACGCAAGACGGGACCAATCCAGTTTGCCTTCTCCTTAGTGTATGTAAATATTACTGCCCCCTCCCCCTTCACTCCATGTAATAATTCTTCATTTCCTATCCCATGGTTCCAGCTGATCTTCGCCATACTTTTCTAGCACCACACCTCCAGGCTTTCTGGAGAGTCCAGGTTTTAGCATCATACAAAGTTATGGTCCAATTGTAACATTTCACTTGTTTCTTCATTAAATTTAAGTACACTGTTCTGGTAAAAAAAGGCTTCTTGTCGTAACTGCTTTTGATATGCAATATTGAATTATTTTCACGTGTTTTTCTTGCATCGTGTGTTATCAAGCTACCTAAATATTTGAAATATTCCACCTTATCCAGTTGTTTTGATCCATCATAATCTGTACTTGGGATAGTTATTTTGACATTCTCATTACGTTTTTCCCCAACATTCATTTACATTCCATAATATCGTCCAATTTTAATTAGTCTGTAGAACCATTTCTTCCGTACTATTAGCGGAAGCATTCCTGCGTATTCCACATTCCGAATTACTTGTCCCCCTATTCGTAAGTCTCCAAATCCTTCAAGAGCTTCCTTGGTAATGCACTCTCTGCATAAGTTAAATAGAATCGGTGACAAACAGCACCCTTCCCTCACACCTAGTCCAGTGTTCACACTTTCTCTGTCTGTTTGGTCCAGTCTTCTTTAATACTTTAATCCATACGTAATTTTCTGTCATTCTTCTTTCGCGGAAATCGATACCAGTTCCCTTTAGGGTCTTCATTAATTGATCCAATTTTCATCGTAAAATATCGACGGTCATTTTATGAAGCAAGCACAGAATTTTTTATCTATGCCCAAAGTTCATTCTAAAATTATTCTCAGCATCCCACTTGTATACCTAGTTCCTTTCCCACCCTACATCCAAACTTCTCTTTTCCAAATACGTCCTCAGTTTTTTTTTTAAAACTCTCTTCTAAGTAACCTCGCTACCATTTTGCTGCATGTGCGATGGTCTTTGAATTTTGTAGCTTTTGTGTTCTCCATTAAGTCACTCAGTGTAAATTCAATTAAATATTTGGGCCATTCTCCATTTTTGTATACGTTTTTGATCAATTGTGCCATTACGAAGGATTCTGGCTGGGAAATCTTGGTTGAGCCTAGGACGATAGCACGCTTCTGCGCACTTTTTAAGTATTCCTTTGTAAATAGGGCCATAAGAAACTGGAACCAACTAGAAGCGTTAGGGACTTTCCCTTGCAAACCCAAAATTTTTGGAAAGAGTTAGGACAGCTATTATAAACGGGGTGAAGTGAAAGGAAGAGACGTGTGGCGAAAATCGTCTAAAATTGCAGTGAAGTGAAGTGAGGTGAAGTGTAGTGATGCGAAGTGGAGCGGTAGGAAATTTATATGGGGTTAAGCCAAATGAGAGGGTGGTGAAGTGCAGTTGGATGAAGTTTAACTAGGAAGAAGTGAAGTGTCGACAAGTGTAGTGAAGTGGAGTGAACGTCTTAGTACCAGGGTTTCTTATCACTTTTAGAAAATATATAAACAATACGACATTTGCTGCTTTTATGGCTGTTTCTTTCATCACGTTCTTTCTATTTTTTGGTTCATATATATCATATCATATCGTATCGTATCTTATCATATCATATCGTATCGTATCGTATCATATCATATGTCATATCATATCAAATCATATGTCATATCATGTCATATGTCATACATCATATTTCATATATCATATCATATATCTTATCATATCTTATCATATCACATAATTAGTTTAAAATTATCTTGCATTCCATTTTCTGTACATCCACAGGCACGTCATCATTTCCTGTATCTTTCTTTTACTCTATTTGTTGATAACTTTGTCCACTCCACTTTGCAAAATGTAAGGGTCTTGCCGGTCTGAATGCACTTCTTCTTCGTGCACGACTTTAAGATTTTCTGATCAACTAGCTCGATCTTAGAGCTGTGTAATACAAATTTTCCAAATATTCGTTACTTATCTGTGATCTCCTATTATATTCCCTTAAGATGCTTCGATGCCATTAGTTTGAATCCCATGATTTTCTTTCCAACCTAGTTGCTTTTCCTTTGCGCACATTAAATAATGAAGTCCTGTTCTATGAAATTCGATGATCTCGTCACATACGCCCTCAACATATTTCTTCTTGACTTTGTCTCTACCGCCTTTCATTTCGTTCTTCTCTCTCCTGTAGCTACTCCTTCCTACTTCCCTCCTGACCTTCTTCCATTTCCTTTGTTCGTCATTTTTCTGAACATTCCATGCTTCAGGCTTTGTCTGCACATCCTTCCTACTGTTTCTGAATCACTGTTTCACAAGTGTGCAGTCCAGCTGACTTCGATTTCGATGTTCTGGTGTTCTCCAGGTATAGAATTTTCTTTCAGGCTTTTCAAACCATATGCTGGTGATATCAAGGCCATTTATTTCACAGTCAATGACCGTTTACCTCTCTGACATCTCCTTCCCAGTACATGTGGCCCAAAAATATTTCGGTATGGTTTGTTTCCAAGTACGTTGTTCCAGTCCCCCATTATGATAGTTTTTAACTCACCTCTTCCTCTCTCTGCAAGAATATCTTGGACTATGCCTTACAGTCCTGTCACTTCGTCGTCTTCATAGTCCGATGTTGTTATGTACACGTGCACCGTCAAAATATTTACTGGTTCTGCCTTTAACGTAATAACAGTGATTCTGTCACTTTACCAGTTTTCTTAATAACATTTCTCACTCTATTTTTGTACATCACTCTTACCCCACCTGTGTAGCACCTTTCGCCTTCTGAATAATAAAAATTAAAATCAGCACCTATTATTTCTCTTTGTTCTTTCCACCTCACTTCACCGACTCCTAGAACAGACACTTCATATTTGCTCATAACAGACGCTTCCTATAACATTTTTCCTCACCCCTCTGCCCTTGTGATATTAAATTCTCTTTCATCAGAATGAAAGTGTAGACTTTTCAGTACACATTAATAAATTTATTTTGTTTTCTGTTCTGGTTTGTTATTCAGACAAATTGCGAAATTGTACTTGAAAATAAAGTTACGGCACCGACTATAGAGCATTTAAATGTATCGCGTGTTTCTCTTTGTCGTGAAGACTCACAAAACAAACACTGGGCTTAACATGAGTACTTACTGTTAATGAAACGTGTCCAGCGTGTCGTAAATCCACTGTAGCAGTAGAAATAAGTTTTCAATTTTGTTAATGAAAGTCAGAAAACAGAGGTCAGGCAAACGAGTATAGTCCATGAGTAGGCCTTTAGAAATATATATATATATATATATATATTGAACTCAGGTACACAGGTAAATCCCATATTAAGTGCTCGGCGAAACCACATTAGTCCTTTGAAGTATAGTGGTAATCACATGTACCCTAAGATTTAATATTAAGAAAAGCTGCATTTCCTCCACGGCATATTTATGGTTTGCAGCGTTTTTTGCAATAAAGGCTGAAATTTCCCTAAACAACAGAGAACGTTTGGTTTTATAATGGACACAAAATTCTTTCTCTATGTAGCTCGAAGTGGATTTTCGGATGTAATTTAGGTGAAGATCAATCTTTAAAGTGTTAGCGAATTCATTGATTGCCGTGATTTCTGTAACATCCAAACTAATGGTAAAAATTTTGGGTTCCACTGTTAAGATAACACAAGGCGCACAAATATTTCTACATATAAAACTTATAAGAGAAAAAGAGGCTAGGAAATACTTATACTTTTGCATCATAAACATAAATAGATAGAAATAAGTAAACAAATTAAAAATAACTTACTTCATTAAATCTCCTGGGAGCTTGCAGTTTAACAACTTGTGCCATGGGTGTTGTTTGCGCTGTTGGTGTAAAATGGGAGGGAGAAATTTAATGTCGTTTCCCTAGGAGCAGCGTCGCTGTCTGCTGAAGGAGGCGATTGTGGCTGTCAAATAACTTAGTTTCGTGTGCTTTAAGCGGGGATCAAGGGTGTTACATGTACTAATGCATATTATTATTCTGAAACAAGGCACATTTCCAAATCATATTAAATCAATTTTTTTCCTTCAGAAAAAAAATTTTTCACCCCTTTAAATGACAGCCAATTCGACGCTGTTTTCGGAAATAACAAAAGTTTAGATTCACATTACGGTGGTCTGGGATGTTACGCCGTGTAGTTTGGTAGATATATATACCAACACTTAGAAGGAAACTTGTACTTCCTTTTTCAGGGTGCAAAGGGGTTTCTGAAATAAGTACAAATACAGTGTGTGTGCAAATGTTAATGTTAGTTTCTAAATCACGTGACAGCTGCAGGGACTGTTGTACTTCTGGCTGTCAGATAAGTGTTAATGAATATAGACCTAGGACGTATGAGAAAATTTTGCTTGAACACGTAAGAAATTTTGAAATAACGGCTTATTTACTCCAAGTGTAATATACTTGTCATTCAATATTATTACATGTCACAAGAAAATGCTAGTAATATTATTTAACAATAAGTTAAGTGGTTCTATTCCGGACAGCAACTTAAGTACACCTTCACAAACATGTGTAACTGTGTTCTGGCTCTGAGGCTCATCCAGCTTCGTACCTAATGGGTACCGGGTTCCTGAAATGTCGAATATACATTTCAGAGGGAATATAACATGCACCACATTGAATGGATTGGCTTTTAAATATTAATCACAAACTGGTGTAAATATTTAAGAAAAGTTACTGAAGTAAAGTATTTTATGAACATGGTACTAAAATCTTGTTCTAGCAAAAGAAAGAGACTTTTATGACATCAAAAATTAATGATACAGTAGAAGAGTCTTCTCCTCATTTAATTTTAGATATTAAAAACAAATTATAATATAATTCTTGCATAAGAACCAAACTTCTATTGCAAGAAATTAAAACTATGGTTGTTGGTTGTGGTCGCGCGTAGTTGTGGCATTCTCGTACGTGAAACACTTTAATTACTTAAACGAAACCTAATGAGTCACATTTCCTTTCCTCCCATCTTTAAGTTTACAAATGTAATTGCTTGATCACATACAAAGCAACGACTGCCGGTTTAATGCACATTTGGTTTCTTAATATTCTTATACAGGCCTGTAACTCATGCGGCGGGATTCTCAGCTTGGTTGTAATTAGTGATGCTACAGTAATGGCAGTAGGTGCTGCAGATGTTGCGAGATAAAACTTACGATTTGTAGTGATTGTAGTTGCTTTGTAGCAGTCTTATCCTAACGTGACATCCGGAAACAATTAACCATTTAATCCAACTATAACTGGAAATACGTAGAAAATCTCCAAATATTCGAATCAATTCACATCAGTTCTTTATATAAATTATGTTCCTAATTACTCTTTTTCTACCGTCCCCGGTGACCGCGCGGTATAAGGCGTACGTCTGAACAGTAAGATTGCTGGAATCGAAGTTTCGAATCCCGCTGAGTGCATGGGTGTTCTTCTCTTGGGTTTGTTGTGTTGGGTAGATAGCGGCTTCTGTGAAGGGCTTATCACTCATTCAGAGGAGTCCTACCGGTTGTGTATTTTTAAATGCGTGTGATTTTGAAACCTCTAAAAAGGGGCGACCTATGTCTATTATAGGCTATTTTAAAATTATGCATCCCGTTGTGTTGGACATTTTAATCCAGAAAATTAAACGTACTAAAGGTAAAGTGGAATTGTAAATATAATTTTAAGATCTTATATCTTAGTTCCATAATGCGATATGTATACTTCCTTTAGTGTGTTGTGTAAGCCAGTCTGATGATGATCCACTGCGTTCAAAATGTCTAGCCAAAAAAAATTATTTTATAAAGTTGTGTTTGATGGTTATTTGTCTTGTTTCTTATCTACTTTAGGCTGTTGCGCCAGAGGAAGAAAGGGATATTTTTCTGCCATGTTCAGAAACAAGCAAGAAATTCTTTTGCTGTGTGTATGCGTGTGTGTGTGTGTTTTTTTTTCTTGTACTGATGAACATTCTGTACTAGAGAGCAAAATATTATTTATACTGAAACAAAGGCAAAGCAATCCCATCACAGGCCTGGGCAGGCCCTCAGGTGTCCAGGAGGTTGAGGCAACCAGATGTCAAGGCAATCTGCACATGAAGATTTCAAGGATGTCGTCCCTACGCACTGGCCTTCTTTACCCGCCTGGAAATATTCCTGGTACTCATTTCTGTTATATTCTGAGTCGACCTCAGGACCATGGTGCGGTCGGAATTGAACCCGCGACCCTCCGGTTTGTATCGCAGTGCCTCAACCAATCGCGCCACCGCGTGGACAAATTTATTCTGAATAGGGAAATTAAATACATAGTCGTATGAAAATTATATCAGAAGGGCGTTTTTCACTCTCAGATAAAATGAGCGATTTTACTGTGTGACGTCATACCTGACGGAAAAATTGAGTAAACTGCGCAGTTTTGACAGGCAATAGCGCAAATCTCAGAACTGTCCTTTTCAGCCGTCTTTCACACAGAGAACTGCGCAGTTCACTCAGGGAATACCACACACATTCAGTTCAGTTTTCATGCAGGTTTTCCACAGTTAAACTGCACAGTTTTTCTTAGAGTGGATAGGCCCGTAAACTAGTAAGTTCCTTAAATGGTAGAGAAGTTTTGAAAGGTGATTTTTCTAGTTTTATTTTGTAGGCTAAGAGATGGACACCAAGTATTCGCTACTCGTCGCTTGACATTTTTAATGAAGTTCTTCCCCGATGGGCAGGGAAAAGTACGATGTTTATTAACACGGTATTTATTGGACTTAGATTTATTTCAGTGTTAAACATGCATATTTTAAAAATATATTCTTAGACCTATGCTAAGACTACCTATTCGAGCGATGTGTACCCCAGTCCTTATGTTTCACTGGAGAATTTTCTGAATAAGATAACGGTTTATTCAGAGAGATAAATGTTTCGAATTAGTTCCTAAAATTGCCTATTTTGATATTTATATATCTGAAATTGTTTAATTTCTTCAAGAAAATTTAGACTTATAACTAAAATAGAAGAAGAATGCCCTCTTACATTCTTCACAGTTAACTAAAATTATTTTACGTTAGTCAGTGTTATAACCCACATAATTTTCATAGCACAGATAATTAAACCACATAAAGTACTAATTCGCAAATAGGCGTGATATTGAAACCCGAAATATTAAGTGATTTAAACATAAAATATTACAGCTCTGTATTTTGTTAAACACAGAATAAGCGAAAAGTCACAAAACCCATGTATTCAAAATACAATATTTGTCAACAAATTGTGTTGAGATCAGAACATGCACACAATATTGACTACCAGAAATAACTAACACGCTCAGCAATACAAGCATTGACTCGTTTTCTCAGGTTTGATAAAATACTGTGATGAATTCCTTCAGTGGTTCTTGCAATGCACAGTTAAATATTTTGATTCAGTTCTCCTACGACTGAGGGCTTTAGTACATAGTCGCTTTCAAAGACTCCCACAAATAACAATCCTGTGGTATTACCTCAAGTGATAGAGGGACCAAAACTTCCAAGAAGTAATGTTATCGCGACAGGATTGACGCCTTATTAACAATGCTGAATCTGCTGTACATGCCTTAACCATATTTTATTGAAAGAGCAGCCATGTTCAACAACTCTCCACAATAATATGAATATTTATAATTAGTTCTTCGTAATATTCGTCTGTTACGGTGTTTCTGAAGTAAATGGGAATTTCTTTTCTACGTTAAGAGACTCCATATCCTACTCCGGCTTCCACGGAACACAACTGTATTGCACGGAAATTATGCGAATTTTCTGCAATCCATATTCCGCTGTCTTATCTGTTAGTATATCAACTGATGTGAAAAATATTTTATCTGTGAAGAGAAGCCAGTTAATATAACCCTAAACTTATTCTTGCAAATGGAGTTGCACTAATGAAAGGGGTATGTTTGAACTTCCATTGCTTGAACGCAGATGGTGTAATTCTGTTACAAAATCATGCAGCCTGAGCTGTTCCTGAGATTTTATAGTCACAAATGTAAATGACTTTTATTTGTCGTATGTTGAAGTTACCCAATTATAGCCCTTATTCATTATTTAAATATGGGTTACATGACATTCCGTTCGCACTGTAAGGACATCAGAGTATACACACACACACACACACACAAACACACACACTCTGATTACTGTTTATTTAGTACAAACTACTCGTAGGCCTATATTTTTCGGTCGTAGGACGTTCATCACAGAGAAATGAGTTAAAGGAACTGACGAAAAAAAGGATTTTTTTTTCTGTGATGTAACAGCCCGAGCGGATCTAGGCAATTAGACACACACACACACACACACACATAGGGCAAGACTCCTCTGAATGAGTGATTACGCGTATCAGACGCCGCTATCTATAATAAACACAAGAGACCAAGATGCATGTCCTCAGAGGGACTGGAACTCACGATCCCAGCAATCAAGCGGCTGCCGACTACGCTTTGGAGCGCACGGCGACCGGAATCGCACTAACAGTTATTACGTACCTTAATGCATAGTGATGTCCAAGTCACTATTGGTTATTTTCTTCTGTATGTCAGTTCAGCCGATCCCAGTGGTCGCGCGGTCTAAGGTGTGGGTTTACAGCTGCTCGCTTGGGGGGATTGCGGGTTCGAATCCTGTTAGAGGTATGACATATCTTGTGTTGTTTGTGTTGGGTGTTATCAGTTGAGGTCTCTGCATTGGGCTAATCACTCGTCCAGAGGAGTCGTACCGAGGGTGGTGTGTCTAATTGAGTGTGATCGAAAAGCCTCAAAGATGAGGAGGCCCTGCTCCACCTAGGGGCTGTCGTTCCAGAAGAGAGAGAGAGAGAGAGAGAAATAACGATTAAACAGCAAACTATAATATTGTTATTTTTTTAAAATATGAATCCTTTAACGACAAATTAAACGATCAATATTGGTACTCAATTTTAGTTCAAATTATTTTGTTGATTGGATTATACTTACGTTCACCTCCACGTGCTTTGCCGGCGATATAACTTTTGTACATAAAAAGTTTCACACACTTTTTGTTGAATCGTGTTCAAAATCGTGTAAACCAAATTTTCAGACTGTAAACCCGTACCGTTGTTACTTTAGTTTAAATATTGAAGGACGTTGTATGAATGAGAATTCAATAATAATAATAATCGTAATAATAATAAAGAAATTGGATAATATTAATTAATGTTATTATTTATTATAAACTTGATTATATCTTTGCAGACTCGGTGTTCTGTCACTTTAAACATACCTAATTAATTTAATCATTAATTCCGATTTTGACAATTTACTCAGCGCAATTAAAAATCGGGCTCTTTGCCTCACAAAATCAGTCCATACTCTTTTTCATTAACCATTATTATTACATTTATCTGTACGAAATTTATCTTCAGAAAATTACAATTGTGAATTTTTGTTATTATTATCATAAACGTTATTATATTGTATAATTTACAGTTCATGAATCGTTCTGTGAGCAGAAGAAATATAGATTTTAGTTTACTGTTGTAGCCGTATAATAACAGTATGCAAATTTTATTATTTCTTTTATGTTCATTGCACCCGTTTCTCAATCATATGTTACTGTGTAAATTACGGTGAGGAATGTACACAGTATAATTCGGTTTCCTTTGTGGCCAGAGTGCTGAGTTAACATTCCAAAATTAACAGGTTCAATATGAATATTGACTTCGTCTGGATGAACGTAATTCTAGTCAATGTGTTAAGTTCTGTGCACTGGATACACTCTGCAGTCCTCGAGTTGATTCTGCTCTCGTCTGGTAATAATTTGTTGTCATCCTACTGACAGAATTTTTCTTACTTTCAGTTTTAATGTCAATTGCGGCGGCTGTAAGCGGGCCTAGCATTTTCTAAGTAACTGGGTTAAGACTCGAAATGTTAAGCAATAGAAGGTGTAAATTAAAATAAGCGAACTGCAAGAATTACTTTAAAAACTTTCAAAAAACCACATCTTAAGTAAGTGCCATTATAATTATTCACACCGAGAAACACAACGTCGCTGTCATCCTTATCATAATCATCATCATAATCCTTATAATGCTGTGAAGTTAAGGTTCGTATTCGCTGTAATCTACTTATGCACGTAAGGTTTGAGAATATCAAAGAAGTAAGTATGAAAAATGTGTCCTGAAATGTGTAGGTGTTTGTTAAGGGAAAATAGCTGTTGTCTCGGAAGAACACACTTACTTAACTTTCGGTGTAAAGGAATAAACAGTTCTATCCTAAAGTTGGTGGCTACTTTCTCCGAAATGCCTGTAAATTTCTAACAGTGTGCTTGACGTAACATTCAAGAAGACGCACTTCTTCCGTCTACCTGTGTTGCCTGAAACGCTACTGGCTTCTCGCATTTTTTTACTGTTGATCAAGCCATTGACACTCACTGGCTGCCGGTGTGCGCGCGAATTCACACAAACACACCAAGTATTCTCTCCGGTCTCTGGCGAAGTACTCACGAGTGCCCTGGGGACATCTTTGTGATTTGTTAGGCCCCAGATGAATTTAACCTTACATCAAGACTCTTAAAACTTCTGTTGGACATCAGAGTGTTCTACAGGTTTCGTCAGAGAAACCCGTTCAAAACGATGAAGCAATTGGTGCGCTGTCATTCACACGCACTGAAGGGTTGTTTTCCAAAGCACGGATGTCTGGTTTGTCCGCACAACCTTTATCTTGCGTCTTTTATATGGGACCTAGAAGGTTCTTTGGCACAGATGTTTGCGGTTTAACTCTTTTAAAAAGTAATTTCCTGTTGTTGATTAATTAAGTAAATTCCATCTCGATTCAGAAGCGGAAGTTTGTCGGGGAACATTTTGAAAGTTTGCTTCATTTTAAGGTTATAGAGCAAAGATTGTCGAAGAAACAGCAAAATTGATCGTAAAGAAATACAATAGAAGAGTGTAGCGTGGATACATGACCTAGGACAGCCAGAGGCGGAATATTGTAAAAACGGTCTAGGATTTTCGGTATCCATGCAGCGCGGCTAACTTCTTGAAGGTAGGCAGAGGTTTTAGCTTATAAACAAGGAGTTTGTTCCAAGGACAAGGTTAGTTATTCGAGCACACGGTGGGTAGAATGTTGTGGTAGGAGTAGGGGTAGAGGAAGGAGGAAGAGAGGGGAGAGGGAACTTGGTCTTTATTGGCTATTGCATGAGTTTAATTTTCCTCACATTTTACTTTTAAAACTGTGTATCAAATAGGGTACAGTTCACTCAAAACTCTACCTCGCGCACAGTACTTCATAAGTCAAATACTTAAACTTAACTGAAATTTAGTAGTGACACTTTCGAAGTGGTGGACGTAACTGTAATACTTCAGTGACGGCCTTTATGAATCCCGGTTCCTCAGAGCATAAGGTGGCCGGAACGCAAGGTAGGCATTTTTATTCTACAGTCACTCTTACTTCAAATAGAAGAGATTTTTTGCTACTCTGTCTATATTTCATACACTCCACCTTACTTCAAGGTAAGTTTGAACATCAATAAACTTTGTTGACATGTTTACTTATCAATATGTTAAAACTACGGCTTATATTAACTGATAATTTTTGAGAATATGGCAAAGATTCTGCGTAAAGCCGTTTGTCACTGCAGTTCGAATGAATGCCGGAAACTGACAACTGAGCGTGTAACCGCATTTTAAATTTTTATGATATAGGTTGTGTTAGGTTAAGGTGGAAGAGTAAGAAGACGTGTTCAAATACAGCTTAGATATATACATCTATTCTGTATGCATGACGCCTCAGATATACAGTTTTGAAAAAGTATTTACATAAACACGTCCAGCTGGCCCATACATTCAATTTTGATGTAAACACGGGCGAATTCATGAGAAAGCTTTGCGAAAGAAGTTGCTTTCAATAATTTATTACAGAGAAGAGAGATTTTGCATTATATACGAAGAACCGGCCTTATCAATTTGGAGTTAGGAAATATTTTTAACTTGGGTTAATCGTGACCCTTTGGAAATTCAATAGCAGTTTCAGAAATGTTACTAATAACTACATTTACATTTTATATTTGGCTAAGTTAACAGTTTTCTGCCTATCCCGGTGGCCATGCCGTCTCAGACGTGGATCTGGCACCATTCGCTTGCTGGGATTGCGGGTTCGAATCGTACCGGTGGCATTAAAGTCTGCCTTTTTTTATATTTTCCGTTGTCAGATAGAGGTCTCTGCGACGAGTCAGTCACTTGACCAGACGAGTCCTGCTGAGTGTGGTGTGTCTGAGTGTAATCTCGAAACCTCAACAACGAGGAAGCCTAGACCAACTAGGGCTGTCGAGTTATGAAAAACAGTTTTTTCGCTTCGTGTTATGCATACCGTATGGTTTCATTATTTGTGTTTCTTGTCATTATTTACAAAATATTTGTCTCTGTCTGTCAACACGTACTACGACATATGCGTTTCGACGTTTGTACTGCCGTCATCCTCAGTGTAAACTTCTCCAACATTGGTTATGTGCGTCACCTGTCGTCCTTTCCAGATTCTGTTATTGGAAGCGCCTTCTTGTACCACTATCTAAGGAGTCGTTCATGTTTCTGTCTTTCTTCTGCGAGGTAGTCGAACAGGGTGCTAACCATTAAAAGAAACACTCATGCACGGCCCCGTAGAACGCCGTCCAAGGACAAGCATCAAGTACTAACACAGGGCAAGGACGAAGATGTATGACAAAATTAGAGTAACTGACAGTATGTTTGTGAAGTCGACACCAATGACGGCAGCAGAGACGCTGCATCGTGTGTGTCGTCAGTAATACAAGTACCTGTTGACAGACAACATTCTATATGCTTGGTATAATAACAGTAAATACAAAATTTCCTCTCGCAATAATGTTTTTAAATCCATATTTCTATCCACTTAATATACTGTTACCTACTTCTCAGTAAACTGGGTAATTGAGTAGAAGAACGTTCAAATGTGAATTCGGGCAAATATCCAAGCAGTAGAATAAATTTTTAACACTGAAATCATGATACAATCATAATTTTCCGATAATTGTAATTAAAATTTAGTTCTAGTGGCTTTGATTAATTCCTTACTTACATTGACTGGACAGAAGGCAGCGTCGTCGATCGCTCGTTCTATATCTTATTGTGGCTGCCGAAACGCCGTTTATTTAGACTTCTGACTGTAAAGTTACTTGGCCAGTTCATACAAATACTGTGTCCTGGTCCTACTGCAACAATTGTACGGTACTTCATGTAAACAACATGTATATTTTGTATACACGTAACCTACTTCCTGCAAATCCAACACTTGACACTTCGTTGTAAAAGGTTAAAAATGTGCCAGTTCAAATTCTGCCATTAAATCCAACAAAATTTGCGAAGGAAGAAACTGTAGTATTTTACATAATTACTGCGTAGCAAAGTCACAAATAAGATTATTAAAAGTTACTTTTACTGATTACAAAATATTCAAGTTACAAAATAGATCTGAGTGCTGAAAATGACGATGAAAATTGCTTAGGCGCGGACCAGTCTTTGTTAAACAGAACAAAAGAAACTTTTTAATTAGAATGAGTCGTCGAAAATAATATCAAGTGCGTTTAATCTTAGTAATTAACCAACTTAATGCGCAAAGTCTGGTTTTATAATAAGTTTATTATATGCCTCTACATATTTCGAGCCCTATGTGCGCAGCACAGGACTGCCACCTACAAGACAAGTACGTTTTAACAACAGTCAAGTTGCATTTCTTGTAGATTCGACAATTAATGTGAAGTAAATAGACACCACACAATTTTAATAACTGAATAAACGCAAATTTTTAGATAGTGTGACGATACCAGATGCTGTATAATACAATTTTGACATCCTGATGATGAGCACATAGTGCTTGAAACATGTAGAGGCATATAATAAACTTTTTATAAAACAATAATTTGTGCATTAAGTTGGTCAGTTACTAAGATTATACTGAGATGCACAGTCAGCAAAACATGAAAAAGTGAATTGCGTTGTTTTTAGTTTTCTAACGATATGTAGGCAAATACAAAACAAGCCATATTCGCACTGGAATATAGACACAACAGATGTACATAATCTCCTGCTACATGTTTCGGCATGCCATCATTATTATTAACATAGCATAATCTAGCCAGTGAAGTTTGTTCTTGTTTCCACACATGTCAGTGTATTTTGTATAGCTGTCCACGCTATGCAGTACCTCTACCAATTTTGTGGATGAATCCATCTTGTGAAATTCAAATGCTGGGCTTCTTCATTTTCCTCTTAGTCACAAAATGCTTCTAGTTACTTCTGTTTCAGAAGAAAACTTTTAGACGGTTTGAATTTGCGCTTCTTTAAATCACCACACTTTTTATAATGCTAAAATGGCGATCAGAATGGTCGTAGGGTTATCACTTTTAAAACTACACACAAAACTCTCATTAACAGTGTTACTCGACGAAACTGAAACGCAACTTCACAGTACGACATTGCCTTCAACTGTGCACTTGTGTATACATTCCAGTGCATGTGTGGTTGGTTTTACACTTTTGTATGTATGAAAGTTCACAAAACGTCCCTCCGTATTGAAAGATCCTTTATAAATGTTTCCTTTACTGATGTTGGTAGCACACAGCCTGACTTCCGAATGTACTCTGCATCCTCTGAGAGATACACGTTGTCGTTCGAGATTTCCTGAAGAAATCAAACCCATTATAGGATAAACCTGTAAACGATATGATCACTATGATTTGTTCTTCTTAAGTCGGTTACTTTAAACTTCATTGATTGAAAATTTTACCAGAGGCATTACAGTATGACTGTCTACGATTCACATTCTCGTTCCTTTGGGTAAGTTTACTGCTTTAGAAAGATTTATTTGACACCCTCAAAGAGAAAATCTCACAGAAATTCGTCGTTTGTGTTTGTGACGTGAAGCGTCACACAGCACCTCTTTCAAAAGCACTTTCATCGAAAACCAGCGCACATGGCGTCTGATTGTTCTGAGCTCTGAGATTGACAAAGTTTTTTAATTACTGCCCGATGATTAAGCCAGTCAGTCGGGTAAGGCCTAATGAAATGTTCTTGCAGATTTGTTGTTAGGTTTGTTTAATGATTCCATGTTCAGAGATGTGAGAATTAATCAGTAGATCAGGTCCGAATGGTTATTGATTGGAAGCCAGGAGATTACACATGTGCATCACATTATCACATTTCACGCTGGTGTACCGTACAATTTGTGTTAACCTTCACCACAGTTAATGACACGTATTGGTCGTGTCGTAGAGTGGCCTCGCGTTTGGACCATTAAAACGCTGAGATTACGGAATCGAATCTGATTCGGTGCTGCTTTTATGCCGGCGTTTTCTGTTGTAGGAACTGCTGTGTGTTTCGAAGACTTTTAACCCTTTAAACGCCGAATTAAATCCCATCTGCCATCTGCTAGCATTATTCGGAAATCACCATATTATCCACATTAGCAGGTAAAGGGTTAAGAGACCATTTGGAATTTGAAACAACTTTACGAAATGAAGAAATCCTAACGTTTTTAAAATTAATCCCTAGCGCAATAACATTTCTCTCGTCATATTCTTAAAATTATTTGCTGACTTCCGTGAAAAACAGGTAGGCTTTCACCCGTTTTTTAGGCCACGAAAGCCCTTAGGGTGAGTAGAGGTATAGATCTACTCTTTCTAGGACCTCGGCATTCTAGATGGGGGGTGGGGGGTCAGCCCCACGCCCCGGCCGCCTCTGCCACCGGGAAAGACCCGTTACCCGTTTTACAGGAGGCTGGGTGGGCCCCAGGGCCGGTCTGGACGGGCGGAAAATCTCATCTCCACCGGTATTCTATCCCGGACCGTCCAGCTCGTAGTCAGTCGCAATGCCGACTGAACTACCCGGCTTACTCTTTGAAAAACAAATCCTTTCAAATAGTTGTTTAGTGTTAGTGACTTTCAGTTTGTTTGTGATGAACACTCAGGTATTCTTGTTTCAGATTATGTAGAGACGAACTGCATAGAGTGCTTTAAGTAGTTTAATTATTTCTACCCAGCAACGACGAAGGGCTTAACCTACACGGTGTTTCTAAGCCGCAATATCACTTTGCCAATTTTTATTGCACAGGGTATAATGTCCAAATTTATGAAGAACATCTCGCAAGATAACGATGTCTCTCTCGGTGCTACAAACTGTCATTTACAGGCCATTATATTTCGGTGTTAATATGGTCACATTGCTTTGTCACAAGTTTCCATACTTCTCCTTCCCAGAATATGGGAATAGTTAGCAAGAGCGCGCAACTAACAGATAACAGAGGAATGTGCTAATTACAGAACTTTAATGATGGCAGATAATAACAGATAGTGAGGTTTTGCAAGGAGTGTTTCACTGGGGCAATTAGTTGTGTTCGCTGCACTTAAATCACACCTGCTAATGCAGATAGCGCAATTGAAGTGCAGTGTAGAAAATTAATGCCCATAATTCACTCATCCAGACTTGTGGAGTTTGACTTCATATAATGCTAACTTGTGAACTCAAACAACTAGTGTAAAGTATCCAGCTTGTGCATTGTTTTCCATAAGTAACTCATTTATTAAGGGTGCTTACATAAACCAGAAAAATGAGTGGATTTTCCGTCTTAATACCGAGCTTCAGGCAGTAAGACAAATCGTGGCCAAGAACGGAGCCAAACTGATGTAGCCCAAAATTCCTAAGTATAGAATGGATCCTCCTCTGCAGTAGATAAACTAGGTGCTAATTGTCAATTCCGGCCAGCATTTGTCATGTATTTTACTACGAGTTCAAAGTTACTGTACACTAAACCTAGAAAACCATACAGAAATAGCTCCATGCAGCGAAGTCCTTCTTGAAAAGCTTATACTTCTTCAGCTACTCAAACATTTCCCAGAATATTATGGAGTCCGAAATCCCTTTACTTTGTTCAAAAGGTACCGCATATTGTCCCTGTCCTGAACCTAATAAACGCAGCCAAAACAACACAATCTTTAAGATTTGTCTTAATATTATCCTCCCAACTAAATCTTGGTTTTTTTAGCTGCTTATTCACTTAGGTTTCAGCCACCACAAACCTGTACATGTGTGGCACACTTCCCACCTGTATCATGTCCTCAGTTAGATCGTCCAAATTATGTGCGACAAGGAAGAAATTAATAGAATGCTCTCATTATACCATTTTTTGTGTCCTCCTATCTCTTCTTTCTCTTATAGCCAAACACCTTTCTGGTTAACCCCTTGTTACGCACCCTTGATGTATTTCTTCCCTTTAATTGCAGATACAATGTTTCACACCCATGCAAAACAGTAGGCACAATTATAATGCTACATAATTTGTTTTTAGGTAGCCTGTGTAATGAAAAGTTTCTGGATCATATGATAACAAGCAGTCTCCAAATATTTAATACGCTTTTAATTTATTCGTAGTTTTCAGTTCTGATTTTTAGATTTGTTGCAAAGTAATTTTGAAATATTTTCGAAAGTTTTAACACTTTTAGGAAATAAGACACATTCACTAAAAATACGTACATGGTTTCTTAAACGTAAAGGATTCTGACAAATGCATGGGATGTAAACAAATCATCGTAACGTTCTAAGTCATTAAAGCAGTAAATCCAGTAGGGAAATGAATTGTAGATTCTCAAGGGAACACAACATAAATTTTTGTGTCTTAATAGCAACATTTTGTACAATATGGGTGCAACCGAAAATTTCGAGACACCTTTTAGTTTCGAACACGAAAATGAACATGCGAGGGAAACAATGCAGTGCATCTTAACGATTTTGCTGTGGACTGGAACCACTCAATACCGGACTGGGTTCAGTAGTGTGCTCTGCTGTACACAGGACGTAACTTTCGATTTCCTTTAAAGGTCGGGATTTCTCATTACAAGACGAACGACTTTACATTCTAATTGTAGGGTTTATTTTAAGGACTTAGTTAGTTTCACATATTTTACCAAGATCGTATTTCAAATAAAATTGTTACAGATTTCATTGTCATATTATAAGCTTTTTTTCCGATTTTTTTCTGCAACTTCATTTCATTCCTTTTTTTTTAACTTGCTGTAATTTATGTCAGAGATCCAATGGAAATTATTTTGGGTCAGTTTCTGATCTTCAGGCAGGTGAAAATTAAGCGTATGTTTTTACGTCTTAAACCACGTTTCAGCATGGTAGGTGGGTGTAGCCGTTTAGAGGAAATTTATGCCTCCTTTTTCAAACCAGAAAAAGGAGACAACAAGTTCCACTGACATTCTGGTAGCTCTAAAAGAAGTAAAGCAATTATCGAACATCACTAAAGAATAAGTAAAACATACGTGTGTCACTAAATACATTAGAAATTCTGCTTTAAATATCTGCAGATATTATATAATTCTATATTAATAATTGTCCAACAAGATGCAACGCGCACAAACTAGTCTATTTATTATTCTGCAAGTTCACTCTACATGTTTGGGGTGTCAACCATACCCATCATCAGGAGTACACAAAACTGTAACTGCAGCCTCCGGTACTGGTCATACTTTTTGTGCTGCTACCTCCCTCCAACGTGGCCAAGATATTTGCAGCGATGCACAGAACCATGAATATAAAATTATACAATTCGTTTGTAGCAGTGTATAGAACTGGTTCACAATATGCACATCTTATG
>Ga0123354_10002051_pt1 | contig 25954 bp, 20 predicted proteins | sample TergutLab28metaG_2_FD_97872 | JGI IMG/M metagenome (GOLD analysis project Ga0123354, IMG submission 97872) | Labiotermes labralis P4 segment gut microbial communities from Petit-Saut dam, French Guiana - Lab288 P4 | ecosystem: Host-associated > Arthropoda: Insects > Digestive system > Gut ...
AAAGACGTAAATTAGTAACGCTCGCTAAAAAATATAGTTATTGTATCGTTCCTGATCCAAGTAATTCATCTGATTAGCTTGTTGTTAATACTTTTTTTAATGATATTTTTGTTCATTAGAAAACAATAAAAATAAGACAAGAAAAAAAATGACATAAAAATACATAGAAAATATCAATAATGGAATTTTGTCGTACCCCTCCAAATGTAAAACTCTCCCCAAACACAATTATATATCATTCTTTGCGTTATAATAAAGAATGAAAAAAACGCTTTTCTTATTTGCGATTATGGTTCTGACAGGCATTCATTCGATGAAAGCCCAATTTGATACGCAGTTGAGTAATTACTGGGCAGCCATTAGTTATTTCAATCCGGCGTATGCAGGTCAAACCGGTAATTTGGAAGCCACGCTTTTAAGCCGGATGCAATGGGTGGGTATCCAAGATGCGCCGCGTTCAACGGTATTGACGGTCCAGATGCCTTATTCGCTTTTTGGTAAAATTCAAGGATTTGGAGCTTCGATGTACAATGACCGGAGCGGTTTATTCAGCGTTACCATGTATTCCGGACAATATGCGTGGAAGAAAAAAATGTTGAAAGGGACTTTTAGCATTGGCATACAAGGGGGATACATCAGTCAATCGTTTGACGGCACTAAAGTGGTTATTCCTGAAGATGATTATCATCAGCAGGATGACCCTGCAATTCCTCGAACTTTGGTTTCAGGACATACGATTGATGGCGCTTTCGGCGTTTTCTTCTCAAAAGAAAAATGGTTTGCCGGTTTATCGGTTACGCATTTGTTAGCTCCCACTCTCGTTTTAAGCAATGACTATAAATCTGAAATCCCCCGAACATATTATTTTACCGCCGGACACAATATACAATTAAGCAATCCGTTATTAGAATTACAACCCACAGTATTGGTAAAAACTATGGAAATGAGTTCTTTGTATTTAAATGACGATTCTTTGTTGGTCAAAGTGCAAGCAAATACATTGAAAGCAATGATGCTGAATACGCAGGTGGACGTTTCCTTACGTATGGTTTATAACAAACGGTTTTGGGGAGGAGTGTCATGGCGAAAAGGAGATGCTGTAGCGATTATGATTGGCGGAAAATTCAAAATGATTGAAGCCGGTTATTCATACGATTATCCGATTTCCAGTATAGTCAAAGCATCAACAGGAAGTCATGAAGTATTTATTCGTTATTCAATGGAAATGAAATTTAATAAAGGAGTTAAAAATAAACATAAAAGCGTTCGATTATTATAGAAAAGATGAAAAACTTGATTATCATAGCCCTGTCATCTATTTTCCTTGTTTCCTGCGGAAGGTCTTTTTCAGGCGACGGAGGAGAACTCACAGGAGTAAGCGCTCCGAATTGGAGTGAGCCCAGTCCTCACGGTATGGTATTAATTAAACGTGGTTCATTTGAAATGGGACCCGCAGAAAAAGATTCGCTTTGGGGAACGTTCCAAAATCCTAAAGGCGTATCCATTGATGCTTTCTGGATGGATGAAACCGAAATTACGAATGCTCAATACCGCCAATTTGTTTATTGGGTAAGAGATTCAATTATTCGGGAACGACTTTTCGACCCTGCGTATGGTGGAAATGATTTGTATAAAATTACAGAAGATAAAAGCGGAGACCCTATCGACCCTCCGATTTTAGACTGGAGAAGACCTATTCCTACCGAACGCCGCGCCAATGAAGATGAATTGAGGGCGATCAAAAGCGTGACCTGGACAAATCCGATTACCGGTGAAGTTAAATTAGATCCGAAACAAATGGTTTATCGTTACTCGATTTTCGATGCAACCAGTTTCGCCTTGAGAAGAAATCGATTGGATCCGGAGGACAGAGTAAAAAATACGGATATTACCGTTGACCCGAACGAAGTGGTCATGATTTCAAAAGATACGGCGTATATTAATGAAGATGGAAAGATTATTTCCGAAACAATTACGCGACCGCTAAGTTCTATCTGGGATTTTTTGAATACCTACATTGTCAATATCTACCCCGACGAAACTTGCTGGGTAAACGATTTCAACAATTCTTACAACGAACCCTACATGCGCTTGTATTTCAATCATCCGGGGTATAATGATTATCCGGTAGTAGGCGTTTCATGGGAACAAGCCAATGCTTTTTGCCATTGGAGAACCGATTTTTTGAAACGTTCTTTAGATGCTAATTTCAGAAATACCATTGAGCCGTATCGACTGCCGACAGAAGCAGAATTTGAATATGCTGCGCGAGCCGGAAAATCGGAAAATATATATCCGTGGAGTTCGAAAGGGGTCACAAGTTCAAAGGATTGTTTTTTAGCTAATTTTAAACCGGGAGACGGTAATTATACGAAAGACGGTCATCTCATTACGGCAAAGGTCGCTTCTTATTCCCCCAACGAATTTGGCTTGTATGATATGGCGGGTAATGTCGCCGAATGGACTTCCACTGCCTTTTTGGAATCCGGTCCGGAAATTATGAGCGATATCAATCCGGAATATCGTTACAATGCAGCTAAAGAAGACCCTTATGCCATGAAGAAAAAAGTGGTGCGCGGAGGTTCGTGGAAAGATCCGGCGTATCTCATCCGTTCGGATATGCGCACATTTGAATATCAAAACGAACAGCGTTCCTACATTGGATTCCGCTGCGTTCGTACTCAGGTTGGATTTTCCAAAGTGAAAAGTGGTAAAGTAAAAAAATAATTCATAATTCTTAATTTTGATTAGTATGGGATTTAAGAGTAGATATAATAATATAGTCGAGAAATTTTTATCCGGCGATCAAGGGAAACGTTTCTTCCAAATATTTTATAGTTTGGGAGCTGCCGTTATTGTAATCGGCGTTTTGGCAAAATTGATGCACTGGCCTAATGGTTTTGGAAACACATTGTTATACGTAGGTTTTATAGTAGAAGCTATCGTATTCACCATTTCCGCATTTGACCGTCCAACGCGCGAGTGGCAATGGGATTTAGTATTTCCTGTTTTAGAAACGAACGATGCAGACGATCGTCCTGCATTTGGCAATGGAGGCGGAGGAGGCGGTTCTGTAGTTATTGGCGGTGGAAAAGGAAATGAAAGCGCTGTGCCTACAGGCGTCGCTGCTGCTGCGGCGGCTTCGGGTAGAGGCGGAAGCGGACCAATCGTTATTGGCGGTGGAGGCGGTTTCGGCAGCTTCGGAGGAGGAGGCGGTTTCGGCGGAGGAGCCGGAGCGGGTTCAGGAGTAGGCTCAGGAACAGGTTCAGGTTCGCAAAAACAGGGAAACGCAGTTTCTGCCGTCGAGTCAATGACTCAGGGACAAGTGCGTCAATCGTTTGGGATTCCTAATGCGGTCGAAATTTCGGAAGAAGACAGCAATGCCTTAACTGCAAGTATTAAGAAAATGGCTGCCGCTGCCGACCAACTTTCCAAAATGGCTGAAATGACGAACGCTACTCAGCAATACTTAGACCAAGTGACGGAGATGTCTGAAAATATGCAAAAATTCAGTACGGTAACCAACAGCCTCACCAACGTATCCGATATCCTGCTTAATTCATACAAGAGCATTACGGACAATTCCGACGGCATCAACCAGTCGTCGCGCGGATATGTGCATCAAATGGAAACATTGAACCGGAACATACAGGGACTGAATACCATTTACGAAATTCAGTTGAAAAGCATCAGCTCACAAATCGATGCGATTGAACGGATTAATTCCGGCTTGATGCGAATCAAAGACTTATATGAAGGTTCTATCGTTGACAGCTCTGTATTCAGGAGCGAAACCGAAAAAATGGCTCAACAGTTGCATGCTCTTAACGGCGTTTACAACCGATTGTTGAATGCTATGACAATGAATATGTACGGAGCAGGAGGAAGTCCGGGTTTTGGTTCGCATTTCCCGAATCCTTAGTAATTAATAAATAAATTATGGCAGTAAACAGTCCTAATTCACCAAGGCAGAAAATGATAAACCTGATGTATCTGGTTTTCATTGGAATGCTTGCGCTCAACGTTTCTACGGAAGTGTTGGACGGATTCTCATTGGTAGAAGAAAGTTTGCAGCGTTCCGTAAAATCTGCAACTCAACGCAATGATCGAATTTTCGAAGATTTGAAGAATTACAACAAAGTCAACCCTGAAAAAACAAAAGTGTGGTATGATAAAGGGAGCGAGGTAAAAGCGAGAAGCGATTCGTTGTATGATTATGCACAAGAACTCAAAAACCGTATCGTCATTAAGTCGGACGGTAAAAACGGCAACCCCGAAAAACTGAAACATCCCGACGACTTAAACGCTTCTTACGAAGTGATGTTTGAACATGGTAAGAACGATGGAGCGCGGTTGAAATCCCAAATTGATTCGTATAGAAAGTACATTGCTTCGTTAGTGACAAATCCTTCTATTAAAAATATCATTGAAAGTAATCTGAGTACGGAACCTTCTGCAAAGGCGAAAGAAAACAAACAGACGTGGGAAGAATCCATGTTTTGGCAAATGCCGGTAGCGGCTTCCGTCACTTTGTTGACAAAGTTGCAAAATGATATTCGTTATGCTCAAGGGGCTGTATTGACCGATTTACTAAACAATGTTGATATAACCGATTATCGTGTAAATAAAGTTTCCGCTTATGTAATTCCCCAATCGCAAACGGTTATGCGAGGCGGTTCTTACCAGGCTGATATTGTTCTTGCGGCTCAGGATTCCACCAAACGTCCCCGCGTCTATGTGAACGGGCATTATTTGGCGGATGATGCAAACGGTCGTTTCGTTGTGGGCGCAGGTTCAGCGGGAACATTTCCTGTAACCGGTTACATCGAAATGCCGCAAGCAAACGGCAGTTCACCGAAGTATGATTTTTCTACTCAATATTTTGTACAGGAACCGAGCGCTACGGTCGCTCCCTTATGGATGAACGTGCTTTATGCAGGCGTGGAAAATGAAGTTCGCATAGCCGTTCCTGGTGTTGCCAGCGCAAACGTTACAGCAACGATGACCAATGGTTCTTTAACTCCTAAAGGAAACGATATTTGGGTAGCCAAACCGTTGGGTACAGCGAAAGACGCTGTCATTTCTGTGAGCGCCAAGATGGTTGACGGAAGATCGCAGGAAATGTCGAAAAACAATTTTCGGGTGCGACCTTTGCCTGACCCCAAACCTTTCCTGACCATTGAAGGAAGCCCTTTACCATTCGATGGCGGCGCTTTGCCGAAAGCATCCTTAGTTGGCGTGAACGTTGCAGAAGCGGCAATCGACGATGGAATTTTGAAAATGCCCTTTACCGTTTTGCGCTTTGAAGTAAGCACAACCAATGATATGGGACTTACTATACGTGAATTATCTGATGGAGCCAATTTTTCAGCCCGTCAGAAAGCGTTGGTGCGCGGTTTGTCGCGTGGAAAAACCGTATTGATACGAGGAATGGTTGTTCGAGGTCCCGATGGTCTCGAAAGAACTTTGAAATCCCCTTTGGAAATAATTATCAATTAAAATTCATAATTCATAATGAAATCATTACATATCACCGGTCTGAGCTTAATGTTTTTCGCTTGTTATTTGACAGGATTTTCACAGAATCAAACGCAAAGTCAAACACAAACGCAAAATAGGACGACTCAAAATCAAGCGCAAACACAAAATCAAACGCAACCTCAAAATCGAACAACTCAAAGTCAAGCGCAAACGCAAGGTCAAACTCAACCCCAAAGTCAAGCGCAACCTCAGAGCCATGCACAACCCCAGGGTCAAGCGCAAGTTCAGAGTCAAACCGATCAAAGTCAGAATTTGCCGCCACGTCGATTGACCCCGCGTCAACGAGCAGCAGAAGCAGCCGCGGCGAAAGCAAATAACAACACTCCGGTTTTAACCGAAAGAGCAAAAATAAAAAACGAAGAGGCTTCTAAAGTGCCTGAGCATGTGGTTTGGTTGCGCGAAATGTATCGGAATATTGATTTAGATAAAGATAATAATGCCGCCCTGTATTATCCCGTACAACCCATCGGCGACCGGATGAATCTGTTTACCACGATATTCAAATTGCTGGCGGACGGAAAAATAGTCGCTTATAATTATCCGAATAGTGGAACGGAAGTATTTACCGATAAAGAAAAACTAAATTTCGAAGATGTCTTGAAAAAATTTCAAATACTATATAAAAAAGACAGCACAAGCAATTATACCCACTACATCGTGGACGACGGCGATATTCCCAGCAATGAAGTATTGATGTATCAAATCAAAGAAGGTTGGTATTTCGATGCTGCAACCGGCAGCTACAAATCGCAAGTCATTGCTATTTGTCCTTTATTGGTGAGGAAAGATTACAATGTGGGGGATGTGACAACCAACCCTTTATGCTGGATTCCTTATGAAAATCTGCGACCCTACCTTTCGCGCACTATGATTATGACGTCGAATTACAACAATGTGATGACTTATTCTATTGATGACTTTTTTACCAAAGGAATGTATAAAGGCGACATCATTAAAACGGTGAATATGAAAGACCAAAGCTTGGTACAACAAGTAGGAGATGATCCGGAAAAGTTGAAACATGCGCAGGATAGTATTGAAAATCAGTTAAAAACGTTTAGAAAACAACTTTGGGTACAGCAGGATTCAACGCAAGTAGCCGTTAATAGTAAAGGAAAAAAGGCGACAACAACTACCAGCGCTAAGAAAGAAAGCACTAAAAAAGAAAGCGGCAAAAAAGAAGGAAAACCTAAAGCGGAAAAATCATCTGCTACACCCACAAAGAGCGTTAGGAGAACACGGTAAAATCCTCGCCCTAATCGCTTCGCTTCATAGAGAACTTGTCATCCCGCGCTTGACGCGGGATCTCCTAACAAAAAACCCTGTCATTGCGGGCTTGATCCGCAATCCCCTAAATCCTCCTCACCCCCAATCGCTTCACTTCATTGGGGGTTGTGAACATTATCTTCTTCAAATTTCTTTTCCGCCAAGCTGATGGAGAAAGAATGTCCCGTTAAATGGGTTAATTTTATTTCATTTGTCAACGCATTGAGGTTATTTTCATTTTTAACATATTGTATCGTATAATCATTGAAATATATTTGAAATATTTAATTAATTTTGCAAATGTTTTGAAAACACTTAATTATTTAGTCGATTTAAACGACCATTTATTTTAGGGAATAAAACTGATTGGGAAAGTTGATAAAGTAAGGTTTTAATATAGCAATTTTAAATGGTCTTTTTTCGAATCTAAAGTTAAAGTAATAGTAAAATCAATACAATTTTTAATATATGAAAAAGTTATTTTTATTTACAATACTGTTTTTAAGTATTATTTCCGTTCATTCGCAGAACCAAATCAGTGGAACAGTGAAAGATGCGAAAGACAATAATCCGATTCCGTATGCAACCGTAACGCTGCTTAAAACGGATTCGACAGTGGTAACAGGCGACATGACCAACGACATGGGAAATTTTGTCCTGAAAGGGATTCAATCAGGAAATTATCTGCTACAAGTGTATTATCTTGGGTATGATAAAAAACAGATGAAGATGAATGTTCCTCAACAAAATGAATTAGGTGATATTACTCTATCGTCAAGTGAAAATAAATTGCAGGAAGTGGTTGTAACCGCAAAACGTCCACTTATCGAACAACGTACTGACCGCTATATCGTTAATGTGGGAAGCAATATCCAGACAGCTGGACGAAATGCGTTGGAAGTACTTGGTACGACACCGGGCGTTTTCGTTGATCCCGATGGAAATATATCTGTTTTGGGACAAAGTGTAAATGTGTATATTGACGGACGTCCATCGAGATTATCGGGAGATCAATTAAAGGCGCTGCTTTCAGCAACCAATGGCGAGACAATTGATCGCATTGAAGTTATAACCAATCCTTCTGCCCGCTATGATGCCTCCGGCGGCACTATCATCGACATTAAAACCAAAAAAGGGATGCAACCCGGAATAAACGGTTCTGCCGATTTGGGCTACCGTCAGGGACACGCAGACAATGAAAATGCCGGATTAAGTTTGAATTACCGTGATGATAAATTGAATCTTTATGGAAATTACAGCATTAACCGAACATCCAAATGGGAACGATTTGGTCAGACAAATGTCTTAACTATGAATGACGGAAGTATTCATACTTTTAATCAACAGGCAATTACAAAATCTATTGATGCAAATTTCAGTCAGCAATATCGTTTGGGCGTTGACTATAATATTGACAAGAAAAACATCATTGGAGCGCTGTTTTCAGGATATCATGCCGGAAATGCTGAAAATCAAAACAATGGTACTACAACAATCACGCCCGCGCTAAACGATACCAGCCGTACAGCGTTCAATAATCGGAATTCCAATTGGAACGATGGAAAACAATACAATTTGAATTATCAGGGACAATATGCAAAACCCGGACAGCAACTGAATGTTGATTTGGATTACGGACAGTTTCAATCAAATCCTTATCAATTGAATCAAAACTATTATTTCGACACACAGCAAGCACAGATAGGAGATGAAGAACTGTTGCGTCATACCAATCCGCAAAAAATTGACCTTTGGTCGGCAAATGCAGATTATACACAGCCGTTATGGAAAGGCTCGAAAATGGATGTGGGCGCTAAAGCAAGTCAATCCAAAACGGATAACAACTTGATATTCGAAAATTACCTCCAATCGCAATGGGAACCGGATGCAACTCAAAGCAATCGTTTCGTTTATACGGAGCAGATAAATGCCGCTTATGCAAGTATCAGCCAATCATTGGGCAAGTGGAGTTTTCAAGTGGGTTTACGTGGAGAATACACTCACTCAAAAGGAGAACAGCGCACTATTCAGATTGTTACCGATTCTACTTACTTTAATCTGTTTCCCACTGCGTATATCAGTTATGCTCTTTCTCAAAAAAATCAATTTAACCTTTCTTATGGACGCCGAATCATGCGACCCGTTTACGCGCAATTGAATCCTTTTGAATACAGAATTGATGCCTATTCCTTTGAAGCGGGAAATCCGTATTTGAAGCCAATGCTTATGGATTATTCTTCTTTTTCGTATATGAATAATCCATTGGGATTAATGCTTCAGTTAGGATATTGGAAAATACATAATTTGATTCAAGAAATTCCTATACAGGAAGGAGATAGATATGGATTGACATCCAATAATTTTGGAGAGCGCTCGTCCTATAACATTATGGCTAATTACAGGAAAACATTTTTCAAACGATGGACAATGAATTTAATGATACAGGGAGCGTATGATACCAATACATCAAATGAAAGTTATGGAACATTCAATAATAATGGATTTGTAATAGAAGCACAATGGTACAACAGTGTCAACATTACTTCTACTTTCTCTGCCGAAATGACTGCGCTATTTGTTTCTCCTCAGACAGAAGGTTATTTTAAAGCAAAATCCATGTCAAATGTTTCTATTGGATTACGAAAAACGCTGTTAAAAGATAAACTGTCTATTTCGTTAAATGCAAATGATTTGTTTCATACTTTCAAAGCAGATATGACAGCGATAAATGAAACAATGGATTATCATATTTGGGTTGACAGGGATTCGCGCTGGGTTAGTTTAAGTCTTCGCTATATGTTTGGTTCAGATAAAATAAAAGCTGCAAGAAATCGACAAACCGGAGTGGAAGACGAAAAACAACGAATAACGCATTGAAGCAACCGATAGATAGGTTGAATTTTTCAATATGGACAAAATTAATCTTTACATATTCATTCAGGATAATTATCGGGCATCTTATTATGGTATAGGAATCTATAATATCGTCGCTTGATAATTAAACGATTACGCTAATAAAAGAAAGGGAGAGGGATGTTTTAGAAATATAAAGTCCACGCGGGGATACCGTGAGGGTTTTCAACGCATTAGACATTTGTTCAAAATCACCGCGGTGAAAAGATACAGTCACCACGGTGATTTTCGGAAAGTATTTGTAGTATCTTAAAAGCTTTGATTATCACAAAATTACACCTCATGGGCAGTGGCGAGATAAAAAATAATGCCAGAACAAGAATTAATTACATTCTAATGAACTCGTTTTGGCACAAAATATGGTATTAACAATTTTATATACTGTCACTTACGTTGATTGTTATGCATAAAAAATTCAAATCAAATTCAGTTTATGTACTAAATAATCATTACTTTTGTAAAACAAATAAATATTATTGTTATGAATTTTTTACGACAAAAACTCGTACTTACTTGGACGTTATTTTTCTTATATACTTTTTATGCTTTGGCGCAAGATTCAACGCTACAGGAACAACAGAAAGCCGATTCACTCCAGTTTTATATTCAGAACGCACAATACCAACAAGCGATTGAATACATTGACCGTTCGGAGCCAACAAAAGATTTGCTTTATCAAAAAGCATTATGTCTCAGATATCTAAATGACTATTCAAATGCAATTGAAGTATTAGATACCTTATCGGAAAAATATCCCGATGATATTCCAATAAAGCTACAATTGGCAATATGCTATGAGGCTGTTGCCCAATTCCCGAAAAGTATCGACTGTTATAATCAAGTATTACAAATAGACTCTACCAATACTTATTTTGAAGTTCGAATTGCCGATTTACTTTTCCGTTCTGAAAAATATGCATTGGCTTTAGATACTTACAGCCGAGTTGATTCGACTTATAATCCGAACTATATTGCAAAAAGTATGGCGATGTGCTACGAGAAGTTAAATCAACTTGATTCTGCAAAGAATTATTACAGTAAAGCTTGGGAATTAGATGCGCGAGATGTTTATTCGGCAAACAGTTTAGTGAAAATTTACATGAAAAAAGAAGACTATGTGTCTGCTTATCAATATTCTGAACAATTCATTGAGAAAGATTCAACCAATGTAACAATGAATGCAATGAATGCCTACTCTTATTATAACCTGAAATACTATGACATAGCCATAAAACGGTTCGAAAAATGCCTGCAACAAGGAGACAGCTCACTGATTGTCAATCGAAGTCTCGGATTTTCTTATTTTCTGCTCGGTAAGGATTCAATTGCACGCCCTTTTCTTCAACAGGCTTTTTTACAGGATACAACGAATAATAATGTCCTCTTTACATTGGGGAAAGTGAATTACGAACTCGGCTATTATCCTGAGGCTGTCGAATGTTTTTCAAAAATGGTTGAAAAAATGGTGCCGTCCGATATTTTAGTTTATACGATATATAAAGAATTGGCAATGGCATTAGAAAAAAATCAAAATTTTCCTGATGCTATAAACTCTTATGAAACAGCTTTAAATTATACTTCTGATAATGCCGACAAAATGGATGTATATTATTCAATAGCTACAATAATGGAAAAAAAACTCAAGAATTATGGTATGGCTGCTTTGTATTACTCTCAGTATCGTACTACTCTCCTCAATTATCAAAATTCATTGAAAGACGATGAGCAGGATAAGATTAACGAAATAGAAACCAAGCTAACAGCTTTAGACAAATATATAGAATCATTAAGGGAAGAAGCGAAAAAACAAGAATAATTCTTTTCCTATTCGATATATTTTGCCATTTTGTTGTCTTTCTAACATTCTATAAATTAGATTGACAAGTCGTGCGCAACTTGGCGACATAACAAGCGTAACATGAGTACATAAGCCTTAAAACCAATTTCTTATGTATGATAAGGAGTTTCAAAAAAAACGCAAATAACACAAAACCCATAAAAATAGGTATCATTTGCGTTATTTGCGTTCAAAAAGATTGATTACTCTATTTTACTACCACCGGCTTTTTAAATGTTTTTACCACGCCGTTTGTGTCATACACTTCCATGTAAATGAGATAAATACCGGAAATGAGCTTTTGTCCGGAACTTCCTTTTCCATTCCATATCAAATCGCCTTCGGTTCCCAACAGTTCATTATTAGCGATGACGGTTACCTTTCTTCCCATCGTATCATAAAGATAGGACCGACAACGATATCCCTGCAATTGAAACCGGTAATGAATGACATAATTATCCGAATTGATTTCCGGAACAGCAATTGTGATGTCGTCTGTTATTCCCGTAGTGGGATTGTATTGCGAATTTTGATATCCGGGAGTTCCATAACCACTTGATTGGGAAGCCGAATGCCAATTATCCGCATCGTTCGTGGGACGATTGAAATCGATACGTTCAAGTGCAATTCCTTTTTTGTTACTAATCCCTGCATCGTGCATTTTCTCGTTGTATGCAAATTCGTCGATAATCTCGTTGGTCTGATTATCCATCAACACGACTGTTCCCGAAGTATTCGCTAAGGAAGGCATAACGCTCAGCTCAACAAAAAACGAAGACGGATGACATTCAAAGAACGAGCAAACCAAATCTTGATTTTTTGTTATCACCAAATACTCTTGAGGTTGTAACAACAAAGGAGTTGAAGCCAAGTCATACAATTTATTAAGCGAACCATCGGACGGTTTGCGGCTGGTAATACTCAGATAGCGTAAATCAAACGCTTTATCGGATTTATTGTAAATCTCTACATATTCGTTCCCTCCTGTCGGCGGATTGAATAAAATTTCGCTAATCACAATATCGTTTGCCGATGCCTCATAGCCGGAGCCGAGCAAAACTGTTTGATTTTCCAATACGAAGCCCGACAGGTCTTTTACTCCCGCTAATTCCACATCAACCAATACTCCTTGCGGAGGCAATGCATTCAGTTGGACAACAACTTGCGTTCCTTGCGGATAATAGGGAGTCAACGATACGATTTGATACGAATCATCACTCAATGAATAAGATAGTTTATCACTCAAAGTTTTAATATCCATAGGCTTAGAAAAAGTCAGCTGAACTTTATCATCCGATAAGGTTTGAATACTTGTGATTGTTGGACTTTCCACATCCGGATTGAATTTTTTCACCGAATTTTCGTTTCCGGGCGTTCCTCCTATACTTTCGGAACCCGTCCAATTGAAAGCGGTATTGCTATTGTTTTCCAAGTCAATACATTCTAACGACCATCCGCCGGCTTTTTTTTCGGAACTTCCATACATTGAATCCGAATATTCAAACCATGAAATTAACGTTCCATCATTCAATCCGAACATCAACAATTTTCCACCATTTGCTAAAGTTGGAAAAGAAGCTACACCATATACCTTACTGCCTTCTTGAAAATTAGCAACTGCAGTCGTTTTCATTAATACAAAATAATCTTCGGGCTTGATTTCTGCATCCGGAAGTTTGTATGAATTAGTCCCATAATAGAATAAGCAATTTTTCAAATTAAATGTTTTATTGCTTCGATTATACAATTCAACATATTCAGAGCCATTGCTTCCGGGGTTAGCCATGATTTCACTAAAGACAACATCTCCTTCTTCAGGCAATTGAGGTACGATAGGCTTTACCGAATCGGTCACGTCTTCTCCTTCACCCTGTTCGTCGCTTGTTAATGCGCGAATCAGAAAATCATCGAAGTAAAACGATTTGCTTCTGGTGGAAGAATAGTTGCAAACGATTCCAAAGTATGCGCCTGAAAAAACATCAGTCAAAGAACAAGTCCCTTCCAAAACGTACTCCGACTCATCATCAAATTTTGAATATAAACTGAACGTTCCCGCTTTGTCCAATGTAGCCCGGACACGCAAGGCTACCGACGCTTTATTCAAACGGTCGTTTGTTCCTTCAATGAGAATCTTCGTAGTTTTACCATTTTGAGACATCAAACAGAGGTTTTTGCTTGTGTAGCCTACGCGGATAAAAAGACCGTCCAAGTCGCCGGTTAAGTCGGAAGCATCACTACACAAAAACACTTTAGCATAATTGGAAGAGGTTGGATTGAAATCATATTTCATCCACCATTCCCAATAAACATTAGACGATAAAGAAGATGCAGTTTTTAATTGAGCGGGCGACCCTGTGGTCGGCGCATTCAATTGCAACTGAAAATCCTTATTCACAATAAATTTCCCCACGTCTCCCGTCCATTCGACGGAACGAGTCACAGCCGGTGTACTTTGAAAAAGTCCATCATTAAAATTGTCCGAAATCTGGGGGAAAACACAACACGGCGCTAATAATAGCAATAAGAAAATAATTCTTTTCATAAAAATAATGTTTTGGTTTGTTTTGATTAATAATTAATTTGTTAATTTTGCAACTCAATTCAATTAAGATTGAATTTACGGTGCAAATGTATAGTAATTTTTCTTATTAAAAAATAAAATATCAAACAAAGTTTAAATTTAACAATAATTAATAAAATGAGAGTAGCAATTGTTGGAGTAAGTGGCGCTGTGGGACAGGAGTTTCTGCGCGTATTGGAAGAAAGAAATTTTCCGGTGGATGAATTGGTACTTTTTGGTTCAAGCAGAAGCGCCGGTAGTGCGTATGAATTTAAAGGACAAAAAATCACTGTCAAAGAATTAAAACATAACGATGATTTTAAGGGTATAGATATCGCTTTTGCATCAGCAGGAGCCGGGACTTCTAAAGAATTTGCAGAAACCATTACAAAATATGGCGCCATAATCATTGATAATTCAAGCGCTTTCCGTATGGATGACGATGTGCCTTTAGTTGTTCCCGAAGTGAATGCCGCAGATGCTTTAAACCATCCGCGCGGCATCATTGCCAATCCTAATTGTTCTACCATTCAGATGGTAGTTGCACTGAAGCCGTTGGAAGATATTTCTCCTATCAAACGAATCCATGTGGCTACGTATCAATCGGCGTCGGGAGCAGGCGCAGCAGCAATGGCGGAATTGGTTCGTCAGCACGAACAAATTGCTCGAGGGGAAACGCCGCACGTCGAAAAATTCGCTTATCAATTGGCATTCAATGTAATTCCCCATATCGACATTTTCTTGGATAACGGTTATACAAAAGAAGAAATGAAGATGCACAACGAAACGCGCAAGATTATGCACTCCAATGTGGAAGTGAGCGCTACTTGCGTACGCGTGCCTGCTTTACGCGCCCATTCCGAAGCGGTTTGGATTGAAACCGAACAACCTATTTCCGTTGAAGAAGCGAAAGAAGCTTTCCGGAAAGCCGAAGGCATAATTGTTCAGGACGATCCATCGAAGAAAATATACCCGATGCCTTTGTTTGTCGCTTCACACGACCCTGTTTATGTTGGCAGAATCCGCAAAGACATCACTAACCCCAACGGACTTTCGTTCTGGTGCGTAGGTGACCAAATTAAAAAGGGAGCGGCGCTCAATGCCGTACAAATCGCTGAATATTTGATAAAAAATAGTTAAGTCACTACTATTTCAGTTCAAACCCATTCAGAAAATTATAAATCTCTTTGGGAAAAGCGCCTCCGGTTTCATCAAAAGCGCCAATCAAATAGCGTCCTTTCCATACAATAGGAATTGAGCCGTTGTAATGATCTTGGATTAATACATTTCCTTCGGTCAAGGGATTGCTTTGCTTTGTAAATTTGAAATAGTCGCTTAGGATTTGTTTGGCATTATCAGTAGTTTTAGCATCAATAACAAAGGCTTGAAATTTCTTACCAAATAACTCATAATTAACAGTATAAACAGGTTTAAGAAATTCGTGTCCAATATAATTCTGCGTAATATAAGCTGCTGAATGCGGAATCATCCCTTCTTTAGGGAACGAATGAATGATAGAAGGATATGCGCCTTCAAAACCGATTTTACCGGCAAATCCGGTGGCAATTGCTTTCATAGCGGCGCTTATGCGTTCACTTTCATTGTTTGCCGACATTTTCACATAAATGGGACCGACAAAGAAATACAAGCCGTATCCATCGCCTTGCGCTTCACCGCCGATGCCGGGGTAAAACTCCATATCCGGAGAACGCTCGGAGGCATACATCCCGAAAGCGTCTTCCGGCGTTGCATGACGATAAATCTGAACAGTGATGTAATCGCTATCGCTGGTGTAAACGGCGCTGGTCATTTCCTGAAAATTATTTTCAATAAACAAGGGCGCTGCTCCGTCGATGCGTTCGTACAAATTGTCGCGATTGAAAATTTCAATATCCGGAGAAATTTTCCATCCGTCCACTTCCGGCAAAGCGGCTTTTATTTGTTGAGGAGTTTGTGAATAAGCTTGTCCTGCAAAACAAAACAAGCTTATTATCAAACTATAAAATATCTGTTTCATATTTTTAATTGATGATGTCATTGCGGGTTTTAACGATGATGTCATTGCGGACTTGACCCGCAATCCCCTACTTAAGACTCTTTTAAGTCAGAAAATACGATGGCACATTGATTATCGGGGTAATCGCAGCGATTTTATCCGCTACATTAAATCCCGAAGGGCATTGCACCGTGCAAGAAGAACAATCGGAACAAACGTTTGAATGATTCAAAGCCAAATCCATCAATGTATCTTTGGATAACGACGGTTGTTTGTAGCCGTAATTGTACATATATGCGCGCATAATGGTCGGAATCGGAAGATGTTTGCTGCATTCGCTTATACATTTTTCACAATTCTGGCAATACAATAATTCATTCTTTTCTTTCAAGTCAGCCAAATACTTTTTGTCGGTCGCATCCAATTTCGGACGGCGAGCGGCTTCCAAGCAATTATCCAACAAGTCGAAACTTGTAAATCCCGGAATAGCACTAGTAATATTGGGATTCGACCAAACCCAGCGTAAACAAGCGGCGCCATCTACGTTCTTTTTCCCCGTTGCATCTTCTACGCCTCCAGCCATGGATTTCATTCCAATAAAACCCATACCGGCATGTACCCCGCGTTGAATAGCTTCGTCCAATTTAGGAAGAGCGTCTAATTTGAAATTATAGCTTAACAGACATACTTCAAAAATTCCCGCCTTAATTGCCGCATCAATCTGTTCCGGTTTATTGGCATGAGAGGAAAATCCGATGTGACGTATCCTTCCCGAATCTTTGAATTTTTTCAACACGCTGATTAATTTGGGATTGGAAAAGTCCTCCACATTATCAATGCCATGCACAAAATAAATATCCACATAATCCATTTGCAGACGACGGAGACTTGTGCTCAATAAATCTTCATAATCCGCTTCAAAAGTATCCGAGCTAAAGTTCGCTTTCCCTTTGGTTGCGATCGTAAATGATTTACGGTCTTTGTCTTTAAAGAACTCGCCCAGCATCTCTTCATTCCTGCCTTTTTGATAACCGTTCGCCGTATCGAAATGCGTAATGCCCGCATTGTATGCAGCGCGGACAACCGCAGGATTATCGGCGCGCATCACGCCCATACTCAATATAGGAAGTTCCATTCCCGTTTTGCCTAATTTCCGTGTAGGAAATTTCTCTTTTGTTCCCGTAGCAACAGCTTTTTGCGCCATCGTCATTTCAGGAACAACCATCGCTCCCACGCCTGCGAGAGCCGATACACTTAAAAATCTGCGCCTATTCATGTTATTCATTATTTTATAGTTACAAGTGACGAGTTACAAGTTACGAGAAAATATGCAAACACATCTTCACCCGTAACTTGTAGCTCGTCACTCGTCACTAGTTAATTATCGTTATCCATCCATACTTATCTTCCTCATCGCCATACTGAATTGCTCTCAGTTTGTTATACAATTTCATGCTGATCGGACCGGGTTCTCCATTTTTAGAAAGTATATATGATTTATTTTCATCTAAATCATCAATTTGAGAAACCGGACTGATCACTGCAGCCGTACCCACTTGGCCACCTTCTTCAAGCGTTTCCAATTCTTCTACGGGAATCTGGCGGCGTTCAATTTTCATCCCCATGTCTTCTGCCAATTGCATCAGGCTCTTGTTGGTAATGGAAGGCAGGATTGAAGTAGAATGCGGCGTGATGTAGGTATTGTTTTTAATGCCAAAGAAATTTGCAGGACCGCATTCGTCTATGTATTTCTTCTCCTTCGCGTCTAAATATAATACGGCAGAGTAGCCCTTTTCGTGCGCTATTTCGCCGGCAGCCAGACTGGCGGCATAGTTACCGCCCACTTTAATAGTGCCTGTGCCGAGAGGCGCTGCACGGTCGTATTTTCTTAATATTACAACCGGAGTAGGTTTGAATCCGCCTTTGAAGTAGGGTCCAACCGGCGTTACGAATACAATAAAAAGATATTCGGCAGCCGGTTTCACGCCGACTTGTGCAGACGTGCCGAATAATACCGGACGAATATATAATGAAGCTCCGCTTTCGTAAGGAGGCACAAATCGCAGGTTTTGCTTCACTGCTTCCAATACTGCTTTTTCAAATAATTCAACCGGCACTTCAGCCATCAAAATTCCGCGTGAAGAAGTCAGCATGCGCAAGGCATTTTCCCGCATCCGGAAAATACGCACTTTCCCGTCTTTCCCTTTAAATGCTTTTAATCCCTCAAAAGCTTCCTGTCCGTAATGCAAGCAAGTCGCTGCTATATGCAAATTTAAATACTCGGAGTCGGTAATTTCCAAATCACTCCATTTCCCATTTTTGTAATAGGAGCGAACGTTGCAGTCTGTTTTCAGATAACCAAAATTTAAATCTGACCAATTGATATTTTCCATAAAACTTGAATTTAACGGACAAAGATAATGAAGTTTTCTTATTTTTTTTTATATTTGTCCCCAAATTTGCAAAATAAAAATGAAGATTCTCGAAATATTAAAAAACAGTCAAAAGACAGCCTTTTCCTTTGAAATACTGCCTCCTCTGAAAGGAAACAGTTTTCGGAAAGTCTGTAATATCATTGATAAATTAAAGGAATTTGATCCGAAATATATTAATATTACCACGCATCACAGTGAAACATTTTATCAAGAAACGTCAGACGGACAAATCAAAAAAATGAATATCAGGAAGCGCCCCGGCACGGTGGCTATTGCTGCCGCTATTCAGCATCAGTATGGGATTACGGCTGTTCCGCATATTATTTGCAAAGGATTTTCCAAAGAAGAAACGGAATATGCTTTGATTGACCTGAATTTTTTGGGTGTTTATGAATTATTATTGCTTCGAGGCGATACGAAAAAGGAACTAAACGCTTACCCTCCGGATGCAAGTCATGAGCATACCACCGGTTTAATTGAACAGGTGAATAACTTCAATCAAGGGATTTCCATCGATGGAACACCGTTTCAAAAAATGGAGACGCCGTTTTCATACGGAGTTGCGTGCTATCCTGAAAAACATGAGGAAGCGCCGAACCTCGAATCCGATTTGGCGTATTTGAAGCAAAAAATAGAAATGGGCGCCGAATATGCCGTAACGCAAATGTTTTTCGACAATCGAAAATATTTCGATTTTGTGGAACGATGCCGTGCAGAAGGAATTACTGCTCCGATTATTCCGGGAATCAAACCGATTGTGTTTCGGAATCAGTTGACGGTTCTTCCTCAAGTGTTTCGTACCGACATTCCGGAAACGTTCGCCTCCGAATTACGGAAATGCAAAAACGACGACGAAGTGAAACAAGTTGGCATCGAATGGTCAATCGAACAATGCAAAGATTTGATTTGCCATGGCGTCCCCAGTTTGCATTTTTATACCTTAATGGCTACCGACAGTGTCCGCCGGATTGCGGAAGCAATTTATTAACTCACATTATGTATTTCAAAGATGTAATTGGACAAAAAGAAATCAAACAATTGTTGATTCAATCGGTGAAAGACGGCTATATTCCTCACGCCCGCTTACTAAGCGGACCGGAAGGCGTTGGAAAAGTCGCTTTGGCTCTGGCGTATGCCCGCTATTTAAGTTGTACGAACCGAGGCGAAGAGGATGCTTGTGGCGTTTGTCCGTCTTGTGTTAAATATAATAAACTTTCGCATCCCGATTTGCATTTTGTTTTCCCAATCCATAACAATGCTAAAAAGAAAAAGGAGATTTGCGATGACTATTTGACCGAATGGCGATCATTCGTTTTGAAAAGCTCATATTTCAATCTCACGTCATGGCTCAATTTCATCGACGCTGAGAACGCTCAAGGACTGATTTATGCACGGGAAAGCGACGAGATAATCCGAAAGTTGAATTTGAAAGCCTACGAATCGGCATACAAAATCATGATTGTCTGGTTGCCTGAAAAGATGCACTCGTCCTGTGCCAATAAATTATTGAAAATGATAGAAGAACCTCCTTCTAATACGGTTTTTCTTTTAGTTTCCGAGAATCCCGACGAGATAATCGGAACGATTCAATCACGAGCACAACGTTTGCCCGTTCCCCCTATCCTTCCGGAAGATATGGAAATGGCGTTAGCTTCAAAGATTTCCAACGATGCCGAACGCGCTAATCTTATCCATCTCGCCAACGGCAATTATCTCAAAGCCCTTGAAATCATTGAAACCGGCGCTGAAAACAAACAATATCTCGAACTGTTCAAGACGATTATGCGAAACTGCTGGAAAAGCGATGTAAAAAACATGAAAACGCTGACGGAGGCATGTGTCGAGTTAGGTCGTGAACGACAGAAATATTTTTTAGCTTACGCTCAAAACATGATACGCGAGAATTTCCTGTATCGTTTGAATTTACCTGAAATCAATTATCTGAATCCTGAAGAAGCAAGCTTTTCAGTCAATTTTTCTCCTTACATTACTGAAAAAAACGTGGAAGAATTAATGGAAGAATTAGCGATTGCAGAAAAACACATTGAATCGAATGTCAATCCCCGTATGGTTTTTTTCGATTTATCAATGAAAATAGCGGTTTTAATAAAAACATATATCTCAACCATTCACTCAAGATGACTTTTTCCCTCGCAACAAATGTTTGACCGCCTCTACCGGATGAAAGAATAGCATCCGGGGACCCGCAAATCGCATTACTTCACGTATTTTTTCGCGGAATTCCGGTTTGTAGCAATGAATCGGACATTTTTCACAAGCCGGTTTTTCTTCACCAAATTGACAGTGTTCCAATCGTTTGTGCGCATAATCTTCCAATTGCTTACAGTCTGCGCAAAGTCCACTTCGCTTTCCGTGTTTGAAACGGCAATAAATGCGAATCATTTTCGATACCGTATTTTTTTCGCGTTCGTTCATTGCTTGTCTTTCTTATACCAGAAAAAATAGCTGCGTTGTTTCAACTTTTCTTCCTTGCTTTTAGCCGTATAAACCGGTTGAAGCGTGTAGGGATGAAGTCCCGTATAATAAATTTCAGTTGCCAAAGTCATTGGAGTTGGCGTAAAATCCTGAACTTGCTCCGGATAATAATTCATTTTCTTAACGATAACCGCTAATTCCGCCATGTCTTTTTGCGTGCAAGCCGGAAGTGAACTTATAAAATAAGGAATCAACTGTTGTTTTAGATTTTCCTCTCGGTTAAGTTTATCAAACAGTTTTTTGAATTGGAGAAAAACGGAAAAATCCGGTTTGCGCATACAATCGAGCGTCGATTTTGAAGTGTGTTCGGGAGCCACTTTCAATCGTCCGGAAACGTGATTCCGGATCAATTCCTGCGAATAATCGCGGGCTGACTTGCTCCATTCGCCATTTTCGTAGGGATGAACCAGCAAGTCGTAGCGCACGCCGCTGCCGACAAACGATTTTTTAATCCCCTGAATTTTATCGACCGCTAAATAAAGCTCCAATAACGGACGATGATCGGCGCGAAGATTCCCACAAATTTTAGGAAAAATGCAAGAAGGTTTTTTACACGCCTCGCAGATTTTCAGATTTATCCCGCTCATTTGGTACATATTTGCCGACGGACCGCCTAAATCACTGATGATTCCTTTGAAATCAGGCATTTCCGTAACGGCTTTCACTTCTCTCAAAATGGATTCCTTGGAACGGGAAGCAATGAATTTCCCTTGATGCGCCGAAATCGTACAAAAAGAGCATCCGCCGAAGCAACCGCGATGAATGGTAATCGAATGGCGAATCATTTCGTAAGCGGGAATCCGTTTATCCTTGTATTTCGGATGCGGCAAACGGGTATAAGGTAAATCGTAACAAGCGTCTATTTCTTCGGTAGTCATGGGAGGATAAGGAGGATTAACAAACACCCAGCATTCTCCTGTTTTTTGTATCAACCGACAGGCTTTCATCCGGTTGGACTCTTCTTCGATATGCCTGAAATTCTCGGCTTGTAAACGTTTATCTTTCAAACACGCTTCATACGAATGAAGTACAATATCGCCCGTCATTTTCCGGTATTCTTTTTGAAGAAAAACCGTTTGTGGAATCGAAGAAAGTTCGGCAATCGAGCGCTTTTCGTTCTGCAAAGCGGAAACGATTGCCGACAAGGGTTTTTCACCGCAACCGTAAACCAAAAGATCGGCTTGGGAAGAAATCAGAATACCCGGCAAAAGTTTATCCTGCCAATAATCATAATGGGAAAGTCTTCGCAACGAAGCTTCAATTCCACCGATAATCACCGGAACATCAGGAAAAAACTTTTTCAGCAAAGCGGAATAAACGACAGTCGGATATTCCGGACGCCTATCGGTTCGTCCGGCGGGCGTATAAGCATCTTCCGAACGCAAGCGTTTATTTGCAGTATATTTATTCACCATCGAATCCATCGCTCCTGCCGATACAGCAAAAAAAAGACGGGGACGCCCCAATTTCTTGAAATCCCGTCCATCGTCTTGCCAATTCGGTTGAGGAACAATGGCAACCCGTAATCCCATCGCTTCCAAATTGCGACCTATTACCGCCGCTCCGAAAGAAGGATGATCGACGTAAGCATCTCCTGTAAAAAGTATTACATCCAAATAATCCCATCCGCGCATCTCTATTTCTTTCTGTGTGGTCGGCAGCCAATCTGTTCCTTTTCGTTCAACCATAATGCAAAGGTAAAAAAAGTCAACGATCCTACAAATAACTTTTCAAAATCAATTTTTCGTTAAAAATAAGTAAATACTTGCTCCTTTCATTTTTTATACTTATTTTTGTATGCAAGAAAGAGTTTTAGGTTTAAACCTATACTTCTTTTTCGTGTCAAATAATTGAAAAGCAAGTATTCACATAAAATTGAAAGGAGATTTACGATGAAAGCAATTAAAAACTATGTATTGTTAGCGTTGATGTTCGTTACAATATCTGTAACGGCTCAAAACGATGCATTTGGAGACGATGTGTATTTTTCCTCCAAAGATAATAAAGTAGAACCTCCGAAAAAAGAGGTTGTAAATGCAAACACTCCAAGTTCTTCTTCTTCGGTCGTAGTTGCAGCAACTGTTTCAAACGATCGGGATGTAGATGAATATAACAGACGTTATTTAAGCGATGATACTTCTTCCTACGTCGATGAACCTGTAAACGATTCTATCGCAAATGATCAGAACAATACAACCGACGACGGAGGGGTAACCCAAAGAATTGTCAAATTCCACGATCCTTCCAAAATTATTATTGTAGGAGCTGATAATGTTAATGTCTCTTACGATAACAACAGTAACACGTATCAACTGGATTTCGATCAGCCGGCATCTTCCGGCTTGTCTATAAATCTCAATAGCGGCTACGGATGGAATAACCCATGTTACTATGGATATCCATACTATGGGGGAGGATGGAATTCATGGTATTACGGCGGTTGGTATAGTCCGTGGTACACGAGTTGGTACAGCCCTTGGTTTTATGGCGGTTGGAACAGTCCGTGGTATTACGGCGGATGGTACGGACCGGGATATTGGGGTTGGTCTTATCCATTCTACGGCGGATGGTACGGAGGAGGAGGCTATTATTATGGAAGTAATAAAGGAAGCTACTACAGCAACGGCAGACAAAGCAACCTTGTGGGAAGCCGTAGCAGTTCTGCTGCCAATTATTCTGCTGCCCGTTCAAGTTACGGCAACAGTCGCTCTTCAGCGATTAGCACTACAACACGGGAGGGGAGTTCTTCGGTAAACACCTACACTCGCCAAAGCAGCAGCAACAATGGAGCCGTTAGTTCCGATACAAGAACTCGTACAACAACAAACACCAACTCTCGTAGCAGCTATGAATATTCAGCACCTACTCGCACCGAAAATTCATCCGGCAACTACAGCACTCGTTCTTCATCCTATTCTTCAGGCAGCTATTCATCCGGTGGCGGCAGTAGAGGCGGAGGCGGTTTCTCCGGTGGCGGCGGTCGTTCCGGCGGTGGCGGCGGAGGCAGAAGATAAAATGCACAGAAAATAAAACGTATTAATACTTTATAACGATGAAACGGAATCTATTATTTATAATAGCGCTCTTTGCTTATGCCTTATCGTTTGGACAAGGCGAAATAGACGCTTATCGTTATTCGAATAACGATTTATCGGGAACCGCCCGCGGTCAAGCAATGGGCGGCGCATTCGGAGCTTTAGGAGGAGATGTTACGGGCGTAGCGATTAATCCTGCGGGAATCGGCGTCTATCGCAGCTCGGAAATACTCGCCAATATGAGTTTAACATCCCCTATCATAAGCGGAACTACCGATCAGGAAAGTAATACTTCTTTCCATTTCGATAATCTTTCATACATCGGTTATTACCCCTTAATAAAAGGACGTACGCTTAATCTTAATTTTGGTTTTAATTATAATCGGATTAAGAGTTTCGACCAACAATACAGTACATCTAAACCGACGATGAATTCCTCGCTAACGGATTACATGGCGTTGTTAACCAACGGTATTAGTGAATCTACATTGCAACTCGGTAATAATTATGATCCGTACACTGATTCCAATGCACCTTGGTTAAGCATATTGGGGCACGATGGACATTTGATTATTAATCCGACAGGCTCAAACAATAACTACGTTAGTCTATTGGGTAACGGCGAACAAGTAAGCCCATCTCTGAAAGTTTCGGAAAGAGGAAAAGTCGAATCATACGATTTCACTATCGGCTCCAACATTTCCAATAAATTCTTTTGGGGCGCCACCTTTTCATTAATCAATTTATCGTACTCAATGAGTTCTTCTTATGATGAATCATTTGGTGGCGGAGGCGGATTTAGTTTGGGAAATTACCTTGAAACAAATGGTTCCGGTTATCAAGCAAAAGTAGGCGTCATTTACAAACCCATTGATGCTTTACGAATTGGAGTAGCCTACCACTCCCCTGTCTGGTACTCTATGACCGATTATTACCAAGGATGGATAACCCCGAGGGGAATTACGGATGCGGGATATACAGAAACTCCAAATGGTAATACGAATTACTATTTTCGTACGCCGGGAAGCTGGACGTTTAGCGCTGCCGGAGTTTTGGGTACGCAAGCAATAGTAAGTTTGGATTATGAAATAAAAGACTATTCCGCCATGAATTTGAAAGATAACAATGGAAATGATAGGACGGATGTGAATGGTTTCATAAGTTCCGATTATAAAAATACCTCGATGCTGAGAGTCGGTTTTGAATACCGCTTCACTCCTCAATTTTCGGGACGTATAGGATATGCTTGGGCGCAAAGTCCGTATCAATCCAAAGTCAATGCTTTTGGAGAGAGTTTTAATGTAGGAGATGTAGCTGTAACAGCAGGTACAGTTCCAAATTATGTAATTTCCGGTGATGTCAATTATCTAACAGCAGGCATCGGCTTCAAATTCACTCCGCAATTTTATGGCGATTTCGCTTTAGTGTTGCGGACGGAAAAAGACGATACGTATTATTTTACACCGAAAATGGATCAATCTCAATCTGATTTATTTGATTCTTTTGCAGGTACTTTCACAAATAAAACACTCAAAGGATTAATAACTTTGGGATATAGATTTTAACTTCTAAGGAATTGCCATTCTGCGCTTGACGCAGAATCCTCTTTTTAAGAGTTTTGAAAAAGAATTGTTAGCTCAGTTGGTTCAGAGCATTACCTTGACAGGGTAGGGGTCGCCGGTTCGAGTCCGGCACAGTTCACTTTCATCAACTCAAAGATCTCGGAGACTTCAAACAAGCTCGTAAATTTTAACATTTACGGGCTTTTTTTATCTATCTATCAATGAGAAATACGTACTATTCATATATTAAAAAAGGATTGTTAATCTGGATATATTATGTAATTATGACGATTCCGACAAATAAAAAGAAGAA
>Ga0123354_10002052_pt1 | contig 25952 bp, 16 predicted proteins | sample TergutLab28metaG_2_FD_97872 | JGI IMG/M metagenome (GOLD analysis project Ga0123354, IMG submission 97872) | Labiotermes labralis P4 segment gut microbial communities from Petit-Saut dam, French Guiana - Lab288 P4 | ecosystem: Host-associated > Arthropoda: Insects > Digestive system > Gut ...
GGTAATTCAACAGCACAGTCGCAAGCTCCTGATGACGGATATATTAATGTCTGAAACACGTTGAGTACATAAGAAGTGAAATAAAATAGCAAGTGACATCAAGTTGGTCTTTTATTCTTCAACACTATTAAATCTTTGGGTTCCATAAACTGGGGGGAATCCTCGACTAGATGAGGAACTGTTAGCTTCTGAGGAAGGACTATGCTGTATGGAATTAGTTTTTCTTTAGGAGTATGAAACATATCACCCTCAAGGATGCACGAAAACTGAGGTTGGTTGAGAACATGGACCTAAGATTGGCAGCACAAAGGTACATAATGAAGGGCTTTAGTAACTTCTGCTGTTCATTGAATGTTCCTAAGAGTGCTTATGTCAAAGATGAGCATGTAGCATGTGGACAGAAAACATAAGGGAGGAATATAACTTGGGAATTATGGGCAAATATTATAGGATATTAAAAACTGATCTATTTGGTATACTGTTTTGTACCCTACTGAATCTTAGGACTGATGTGGAGGGAGGTTTCTTGATTAACAAATTAACCGTTATCTCAGTGTTTTTGATTCCAAGCAAATAAAACATAAATTAACTGCTGGGTTCCTAACATGGGTCCTGCTGTACATAGTTATAAAGGTTAAAAGAGTGTGGAAGCCTTCTTTGTGGTTATTGATAGGGCCAGTGAGTATCTGCCTGTTCAGCAGATTTGCTTGGTTGTCATTTCTTTATATTTTAATGTTTATTACTTCATTTTTGTAAATCAACTGTATTTCCATATGACATATTGTGTAAGTGCAGACTGAAATTTAATTTGATTCAGTCAAATGTACTGTTCACGGTAGATCATTTATTTGACAACAGTTCTAAAATTCCATTGATTGAGTTCCAAGCAAGCTGCAGATTGCTGAATTGGGTGCATGATTATGTTATGAATCATGTGTTCTTCATCTTAGTATATTGTGCCATCTTGTATTTCTGCTGTAGTCTTATTTCTGGAATGAAACTGTGCTAATATTTTAAATTAAGCATGTCTATTATTTTGGACATTATCCATCATCTCTGGGTCTCCTTGGAGTCAGCTCTTTTTTAATGGTCTCAATGAGTAGGAACTTCTCCACCTTTTACAGCCATTGATGGAAACAGATCCAGTTTCTGAAATGTTTTATTGGTAAAACTCCAGGTGAAGGACAGTATGTAAGATAATAGTAAAATGCATTGTCACAACACTGTCAGGAAGATTTACAGTTAGCTTTATGAATGTAGGTTTGATGCCAGCATTCACCTCAGTATTTTTGTATTTAAGTTGTAATGTTGTTAAATCAGACACAGGTTTTTGGCAGAGTGAGTTATTTGTGTTCTATGTCATAAATATATATACAGTCTTGGTCTTATAAAAATGTGCAGTTTGTGACTACATCAACACCATCACCACTGCCAATGACAGTGGTGGTGGTGGTGGTGATGTGGAAAATCTTTCATGTAAACACTCCTCCCTTCATGTTTGCAATTCCAGTTACTGAACATTCTGACGCCTTTGCATTTGAAAGTTATATTTAAGTTTGTAGCAGGTGGTAATTATTATAAAGACTGAAGACATTTTTGATGTTTAAGTAACATAATTACATTCGCTATAATACTGGTGCTTACATTCACCATATTTCTCATTCAGTAATTTCTTAGCACCACTGATGGAACAGGAACAAACAGTGCAATATGTTTTACATGTCTCCATACTTGATTTGGCCATTCATGGTTATCATCAGAGGATTCGTCCTACCAATATGTGTACAATGATAAAAGTTAGTTTACATTAACAGTAGGTGGTTCACTTGTTAAAATCAGAATTAACATTTATTATAAAATATGTGCAGATATTCATTATTGAAATTGATTCCATGTGATTTGCCTGTACCTACAATATTTTCATTTGCATCAGAGTAAATTTCTATATGAATTATAGTCATTCCATAAATTTGTTATTTTCTTACTGTTTACTCCAAATTGTCCCAATGTGATCATCATCACTATTGCCATCTGATCCTCTGCGTATTCTGCAACAAATCATTTATTGTAAGATTTGAAGTTTGGGTCACACTGTGTGGGATGTGACACTGTGTTGTTAGATGAGTTGTTCCTGAAAATTTTAAGGCATTGTTTTCCTTCAGAATGTTGGGAACCACTCAACCCAAAGACACAATGTCACATGCCAGAAGACCCAAATCCTCAACAAAACTGTTATAAATGATAAACTAAAGAACTGCGATCCTTCAAAAAATTGGGAACCACTTGCCCAAAGACATCCCAGAAGACCTGAATCCTTATTATTTAATCTTTTTAATTCCTATTTTATTTTATTCTGTTGCTATTGTACATACACTTTCAAAGTCTTACTTGTGTTGCTTGTATCTGTTTCTTCCCCAAGACTGGGAATACATAACATAGTTCTGTCTGCTAGTACTGAGCTTATGGTTGATGCCTCTGTTTTATATTGTTATGGTATTCCACTACAGCTTCAGATGTACTTATATTCTTCATGTCTATGTTATCTGTTATTTTTCTTATTTAGATTTCTTTTGACTGTGATTTCTAGTGATAATTTCTCTTGTGTTCCTCTTCAGGAGAGTGAGGTGGTAGACAACACCAGTGGCGGAAAGAAGGGTGCCATTAAGTCTGGCAGGTAGGTAAAGACACATTAATTTGTGTAACCGTGAATGGTGAAACATCTGACATTGAATTAAATTTTTTGGTATGAATCCAGCAGTTAAAGGAAATTCTTGTCAAGTTGTGAAGTTGAATTGCAGGTTATATTTTAGAGGTTCTTCTGTGTTGTAATTTAACCCTTTTTCCAGCCATGTTTTTTCTGAGGAAGAAAAATATATACCAAATTTTTTTATATCCTAACAAAGGCAGTTACTTGGGTTTTCCCAAGCAGAACTTACAAAACTTATTTCCTATTTCAGAATTTTGTGCAACTGCCATGTTTGTTATAGTTGCCTGTATGAACTGGCATATGTCAGTACCAAATTTAGTGAAAATTGATCTTTTGATTCAGAAGTTGATTACTTATACACATAAACATAGTGACAGCATAATTATTTCATAAACTTACTCATTTCTCTCATAAGGAAGAAAAATGGGTCAAAAATGGATCTTCTGAGATAGGGTGGCGAGGTGTGGATTCGAGACTTGTGGATTAGGATAGGGACTTGATGGCAGGCTTTTGTGAATGCAGTGCTGGAGGTTAAATTTCTATTAGAAGAAGAAAATTTGTGCCAAGTTGAGCCACTTTTGCCTCCACAAAGTTGGATTATTTATGATGGGTTTCAGTGACACCTGTATTAAATTTTATGTTTAATTGTGGTTCATTAAATGGAAGACAGATGATTGTTTTCTGAGATACAGCATGAGAATTTCAGTTGGTCATGTGAATTAAATTGGACTTACTTGGCTTTACCCAGGAGATTACATACATTAATTTAATTTGTGTAACAAACTTTGCATGTGCAAAATATGTTCATCAGATGTTAATAAATCTCCAACATGTTTCGGCACATCAAAGGTGCCATGATCAGGGGATTCTTCTCAGCATCCTTCACAGCTCCCTCTGTTGCATGATAAGTGGGTAAAAACACATTCACATACTTGCACACACATAAAAATTCAGTTCAAGCACATAAATATCCAAAAAACACATTTTAAAACACTAGGGTGATGTTCCATCGAGCACCATGCAGACTGTGGGTGGGAGCTCTACAGTCCTCACTAGACATTAGTGATTATCCAGAAAAACTTCAAAGCCCATTTATGGATTGAGACTTGGTGCTGTTGTATATGTGCTCTTGATGTTGAGAAGAAATTGGAATGATAGAAGGCAATGCCAACTTAAATAAGTTTTATTAAACATGGTGCTATGTAAAATGGAAATGTTGCAGTGCCTTCTACTCAACATCGAGAGCACACATTAGGCAGTACCAGGAGTCAACCCATATATGGGCTTTGAGTTGTTCCTGGATTATCACTAACTTCTAGTGAGGAATGTAGAGCCCCCTCCGTCAGTCCATGGTACGTGATGGAACGTTCCCCCTAGCGTTTGAAAATTTGTGTTTGGGGTGTTCATGTGTTTTAACGGAATTTTAATGTGTGTGCAAGTGTATGGCTGTGTTTTTACCCACTTACCATGAAGCAGACCACTTTGAGGGTGCTGTGAAGACTGCTGAGAGGACTCTTGTGATCGTGGCATCTGTATTGTGCTGAAGCATGTTGAAAATTTGTTAACATCTGATGAACATATTTTGTGCACGTAAAGTTGGTACAAATTAATTTTCGTATAATGCACAGAACATACAACATTAAAAAGAGTACATACATATTGTGAAATGAAATTCAGTTGATGATATGCTTACTGTGTAGTATCCTCATGTTACAGGTGTGGTGGTGGCATAAGGGAAGAAGAACTGTCTGAACAGGAAATGCCTCATACCTACAGTATTTGTAATGCATTCACCAGTAACGGGCATCTGACACTTCATAACAAGAGCCGTATGAAAGAAGCTGTTACAGAAGATCATTCCAAGCAACCATGTCATCAGACCGGCAGACCTGTAGACAAATCACCAGGTCTTAATTGGAAGAGTGGTTACTATCGTCCTTACCGTTGTGATCTATGTAATAAGTCATATTCAACTGCAAAGCATCGTTGGGGACATGTCAGTGTATGTCATCGTGGCAATCCTCTTGTAACATGCCCCATATGTTCAAAAGTATTTTCTACTTGCCACAACCTTGAAGAACATAAGAGAACAAAGCATGGCTTGGAGGAAGGAGAGATTGTTGACATAAATGATGGTGAGGTAGGTGTCGTTGACAATACTTCAGCATCTGTTACTGATTCTTTGAAACACAGCACATCATTGACAACACAACATTCAGCTGATAACAGAAATTCATATTCAGCTAATGCAGACAGCTTTCAGAAATCAGCAGGCAACTTTAAGAGTACTCAGAATGCAACCAGCAAGTCATTAAACAACCCAGGAGCTCTGCATACATGTGTGAAATGTCTTAAGGTTTTCAAAACAGGAGGAGAATTGGAAAGGCATTCTCTTTTTCACTCAAGAGTGTCCTCAGACATCACTGTTCGGGGTTTAAACACACATATTGGCAAGAAATCTGAATGTACAAAAGGCTTCAAGATTGGAAAGAAGTCTGAGACATCAAAAGGCCTGGAAACTTTAAGAAACATGGATGTCAAGGCAAGTCGAGGAGCCAGTAATGAGACAAGTTTATTGAAACAGACACTGTTACAAAATCGGGAATGTACTGAAATCAGATCAACAAAAAGAAGCCCATCATTGGATGCCAGTACTGATGATGTAAAGTTTAAAAAACGAATAGGTTTGTCAACTGAGATGGGAAGTAACAGTGGCAGCCGGCGTAAGAATTCAAAACCACGAAAGATAGCAAGGAATGAGGAAGATAGTGAGGACTCTGATCAGGTGGCTCTGAACATTTATACCTGTAATAGTTGTTCTCAAGTTTTCCATACACCATCAGAGCTCCAAGACCATAGAGACACTCATGATGTTGCAGAGGAAACAAAAATTGGACATGGCAGTAACACAAAACCATATACATGTCTTCTTTGTGAGAAAGATTTCTCCCTACGTACATCTCTTAGCCGACATTTTAATGCTTGTCATGGTATAGATCCTTCAGAAGTCATGGATATTTCAAGGTATCAACGAACACCTCAGAAGAAGCAGGAAATATGCACTTTTGTCCCTACCGGGAGTAGCCATCCCATGTCCAAGAAACTTGATGGGCAACAAAAAAATGGTGTTAGTCAGATGTCTGGTAACCAGAACACTAGGGAAGAAGATGTAATAGAGGTAGATGATAGTGAAGATGATACATTGCCAGTGGATAAAACGTGTGCAGCACAGACTGGTTTTGTGTGTGAGGTATGTACTAGGGAATTTGGAGATCGTGCTAGTCTGTGGCTCCACCTGCGATACACACACAAGGAATGTGCAGCTTATGCATGTGGCATTTGTCTAAAGATCTGTGAGAATAACACTCTGCTTTACCAACACTGGAAAACTTCCCATCCTCCTGATAATTCAGTAGATCAACGCCGGTACTGTTGTCAGATGTGTGGTCGACAGCATGATTGTCGAAGGAAGTTGCTAAGACATGTGTCTGTTCATAACCTTGACAATGGTACTGGAGGAGTTTATGATCCTGAAATGCTTGTTACACCAAACACTGGTTTTTATAAATTTGAGAATCGTGATGAGAATGCAGTGAATGAGCATAAACCAGTCTTCGAACAGGAGGTTTTTGCAGACTTTGGCAACAGTGAATATGCAAGTGCAAGAATCACTGAAGAAACCTCTTCCTTTGGCTGTGAGTTATGTTATAAGTCATTCCCGACGGAGGACGGGCTGGTGAAGCATAAGAAAATCGCTCATAAAGTGAATGTCAACTCAGATGTAGATGTTCTGAGCAGTTTGAGGGATTCATATCAACTTTTCTTTGTTTGTGAATTGTGTGGAAGTTCACACAGAAGCAAATCTGAGAGATGGAGGCACGTTTTTCAGGCTCATAATGGTGAATCTGCTTTAACATGTGACAAAGAAGGATGTAGAAAAGTGTTTCCTACACGTACATTAAAACAAGAACACTGCAAAAATCATCATCGGCTGCAGGGAGCAACACCAAATGTGTGTGAAATCTGTGGGAAGCTTTGGGGTACACGTGTTGATTTCTGGAAGCACTTGATGGGTGTGCACCCAGATTGTGTGCCACTGACATGTGGTGTATGTCTTAAGATATTTTGTACTGTTCCAGACCTTCAGGGCCATGTCCGTTCAACACACATGCCATTAACTGGTGGAGACTTCTGTTGTGACATTTGTGGTCGTCCATATTCTAACAGGTCAAAGCTTTCAAGACATCGCAGAATACATATGATAGGCCATAATGATGTCCCTCTAGTCCCACTTCCTAAAAAAACATGCTCCTTGCCTACCAGCATTCCTGAAAACAGTAACCATGACATTTTATTCAGTGCACCCAGTACTCCATCAGTAGGAACAGCCAAGAAATTTGTACCAGCAGTGAAGACTGTTACAAAACCTACAGGCAAATCAGTGTCATCTCAATCAAGTACCATTTCAAAACTCAATAAAATTTCAGGTTTGTCACCAGCAAATAAAACATCAGCTCTCAAACCTCAGCCAGTTCTCTTCTGTGATGTCTGTCCAGAGGTGATATTTCATTCCATAGCACAGTTGGCAGAGCATCGTCGCAAAATTCACTCTCTTCATCCATGTGACCTGTGTTCAAAATTTTATGGTAGAACAGCAGGTCTGTGGAAGCATGTCAAGAGAGTTCATAACAATCACCCAGAACTAACATGTCAGATATGCAAAAGAATTTCAGCAAGCAAAACTCACCTACAAATTCATATTTCCTCAAAACATTATCCCAAGAATCCAAAACCTGCCAGCAAACTATCTTTATCTAGTCTGGGTTTCACACCTGGGAAAACTGTGAAAATCCCAACACTCTATCCATGCCATAATTGCTCAAAACGATTCTGGAAATCCCACCTTCTCAAGCAACACCAGCAGCATTGCTTGCATGCAGTTAAACCTAAACAACTGAAAATTTCAAACATTAGAACAGATTCTTCTGCTTCCACACAGAATCGAACTTGCGGTCTGTGCTCTAAAGTTTTCTCTACCCCATCACGACTGAAGGACCACCAGAAAATAGCTCATATTCCACAGCACTGTGAACTCTGTCCTGATGTCTCCTTCACATCCAAAATGGATCTCTTTGCACATATCAAGGAAAATCACAACAGTCACCCAAACTTTTGCTGCCCTGTTACCAGCTGCTCAAGAATAATGAGGTCAAAATCTGATCTCATTAGGCACCATAAACAACATGCTTCCGTTAAATATCCTCCCACATGCTATCTGTGTGGCGAAGTCTGTGTAAATAAAGTGAGATTATGGAATCACCTTACATCAGTACAACACAGGGCTGCCATCCCCCTTACATGTGGTGTTTGTTTCAAATACATTCCATCAACTGAAGAACTTGTTCAGCATGTAGAGAGCTTACATCCAAGAGCCTTGAATGCTCCAGACACATGTCAAATATGTGCCAAGACTTACTCCAGTGCATACAAAGTAATGGATCATTTTACAAAGTGCCACCCAGAATATTATGCTTGTAAAGATTGTCTCCAGGTATTCAAAAGTAAGAGAGAATTACAGGAGCACAGTGAAAGGGGTCATGTCAGAACACTTGCAGATGCAGAAGGTGTGACAAGTGATGCTGAAGCTGAAGAGGAAGTAGGGAAAAATAAACAAGTATCAAGGAAGGTGGGTGGAAATGAAATTGACAATGATCAGTTGCCATGTGAATTCTGCAGCGAAATCTTTCCAACCTTTGCAGAATTGAGGAAACACACTGAAGGAAAACATCTGAATTTGAATTCGGGTGCTGAAGAAGAACCATTAAATAATACAGAGAATGATGTAGAATTGAACAGGGTTTCCAAGCGACCAAAACGTTCATACAGTTGTGAGAAATGCTCTGTAACCTTCCGTTCACCATCAGATCTTGCAGACCACAAAAATCTGAGACATACCTCATCAGTATCAGATATAAAACCATACCACTGTGTGCCGTGTGACAGACATTTCACTAATAAATCATATTACTGGAAGCACATTAACTCTCCTGCTCACATGTCCAAAAAAATGCAACGTAAATTTGTCACAGCCACAGTAGTGTCGCAGGGGAGTCTTATGGCTGGAATACAACAGTCATACAATTTAAATTTCTGTGAAAGTACAGGAGAAAGTTCCAGTGTAAAAGCACAAAGGCAAATGAAGTTCAATTCTGAAGTACCTTTTGTGTTCATACCAGAATCGAGTCTGCAAGGTAATCTTATAAAAGAAGTTAAGAATGAGATAAATCACATGAGTGGTACCACTAGTCCCATGAATAAAAGCAGTGACAAAGGTAAGAAGAATGATCATGAAGGTGATTTGACATTGAGTTCTGCGAGTGTGGAGTATAACAGTGAGCATGCACTTTCTTATGGCCAGGGCCATGATACATCTTTCAGTGTAAAACTGAATCGTCAAAAGACAGAAGTCCGTACTGTTTACAGCTCCAACCCTGGCTCAGAATCCCCTTGTTACTGTCAACTGTGTGGAAAGGAATGGCCAGCCCTTAAACATCTTTGGCAACATCTTATTCGTAATCATCGACCAGAGGCTGCAGTAACTTGTGGGGTGTGCCTTCATGTTTGTCGTGATTATCACAACCTTGCCTCTCATCTGAATTCACAGCACCCTGACAATTTTACTGGTGAAGGAAATAATTTCACATGTCGTATATGTGGCCGTTATCACAATGCCCGATCGAAACTGATCCAGCATGCAACTATACATATTGTCTTAGGTACAGAACCAAAACATCAACCACAGTCAAATCTTCATAATTGTCAAACATGTTTCAGATCTTTCACCAGTGAACAAAATCTCCATGAACATCAGAAGACACATCAGTCTTTCATTAGTGTTTCCAATTCCGTAGTCCAAAATGAGAAGGTGAAACTCCGGTGTGAAGTGTGTTACAAAGTTTGTGGTAATGTAGGTGCACTTGTGACACACCAGAAGAGTCATACAGTGGGTGCACATGAACGTGATGATTTAGTGGAAATGGAAACAGAAGAATTGGAACATGATGTGACCAGTAATCAAGATTGTGAGAGTGAACAGTTCTATAGCTGTGACATTTGTTTGAATGTTTTTAAAAATGAGTCACTTTTCTATGCACATAAACAAACCCATGTTGAAACGTTTAATGATAAGAATATTACAGTGTCACATGGCATAAAGTTACAAGTACCCAAGATTGAGAACCAACATATCTATGTGTGTGACATTTGTGCTTTAGTATTTGAGACAGAACATGGTTTAGCAGCTCATTCTGAGAGCCACGGTGTCTCTTTGCAACCAACATCTTCAGTTTCAGATGTACAGCATTCATATATCGGTAATCTCAGCAAGGATTTTCTTGGCTCAGTCAGTTATAAATCACAAGAAGTGATACCCAAGGGTAAATTTTCTTGCGGTGTCTGTCACATGATATTTCCTACCCCAGTTGTCCTGTCTACACACTTTGAAGTTTCCCACAAAAAACGCTACACCTGTAGCTGCTGTAAAAACAAGACATTTACGTCATACATAAACCTCACCAAACATGTTCGTATCTGCCGTCTTAAAAAGGTGCGAACACATAGCCATCCAGGTAGCATCCGGCTCCTGAAGACATGGAAAGAGCAGTCAAAATATAATTCAGTTATTTTGTCAGTGGACAGTCAAAAACCTTTCAGTGCTAAACGGTCATCAGAGGAAACATTGGCTGTGGACCTTCTTGTGAAAACTCAAAGTGATGAGCCTTATTCCAGTGTTGTAGTAGAGTCTGAAGAATTGCAACATGACATAACATCTCAACCACTGGGTGAAGCTGCAGTTGCAGAGTGTAAGAAAAATTATCCCAAAAATCCAAATGTCAAAATTGCAACAGAAGGCAATAATGTAAAAATATCTAAAGAATATACTGCTATTAATGCAGAATCTCTTTTTGTCCCAGACTTAAGGTCTGCCATAATTGTAGATTCTGAAGTTAAACCAAGTGAATTTAGAGAAGATGGTAATGAAAAACTTGGAAGATCTTGGAGGGAAGTAGGTCCTATTGAATCAGACAGTAAAATTTCTAATTTTGAGAATAATACAAACTCACTTGTTGAACACTTTGAGGAGCTTCAGCAACCTGAGATGGATGAATCTCATTACTCTTCATGCACAGAATCAAAACCCCACATTAACATCCGTTTGGGAATTGGTGCAGAAAGGAATGATCCAGAGATCAGAAACTGTAGAAAAGATCAGTTTGTGTGTGATGCAGAAATTGATTTTAGATTAGAGGATGAAATGGCTGACTATTTAATGAAGGGAGGCAACTGCCTAGATGTTGCACTGCCAGAAGTTTCAAGTTCTGCACCAAATCCTGGCGAAGAGTTGATGGAAGTAGAATCTCCAGGTGGCTGTTGTGAAGCATCAGTGACAGAGCAGCAGGAACAAGGTATAACAGCAACTGGGCAACGTAGTTCTGTTCAGCCTGAACTTTATCCTGAAATCATGCATAAATACATAACTCATAGTACACAGAATTCTGAAAGTGTTCTACAGGAATCACCTATACATATGACAGAAAACAGAGACGGACCTGTTCAGAATGGCCCTATTGATATTGGCCTGGAACATGACGTCATGGCAGAAGTAACAGATAATGAAGTTATAAGTGTAGAGGTGAGTGATTTCTCTGAAAGCGAACCATCAACAAATGCTGGAAGTCAGCAGAAATGTGTGTCTGAGGACTCTCATGTCATCTGTAAAGATGACCTGAAGAAAACAAAGGATTATTTATATTCACTGGAAGATGCTTTAGATAAACTTGAGGCTCAGAATAGTGAATAAGGAAAGTGATGGCTGCCCGTTCTGTTTCCTATTGTACGTTTGCTAAGAGCCGTTCCTCATTTAGCATGAAAGTTAATATTCTTTATACTATAAGGTCATTGAAAATTCCACACAAACAAAACGACTAAGTTTAACGTGAGGAAGTGATATATTTATAATGCCACTTAAAGTATATTAAGCCATATTTTCATTTTATTACATTTTTGCTACCACTTAATTCATATTTAAGTTTCATATTATTTCATTCAGCAAATTACCCTGTGAGGTAAATTTTAAAGTAAATTACCTCCAGGGGGTGATTTTCCCAGTACCTGTCACAGATTATTTGTATTTATATGCCAGAACAAAAGTTTTGTGTTTCACAAAGTAGTTCATTGAAAGCTCTGATAATAACCTCTCAAGTCCTGTGTTAATGACTGAAATATAAAAGGATGGGGTATTTGATAGTGAGTATTAATCATACTTGATGTTCCAGTGGAAAGACAAGTCACAATTCACTTTTTTCTAGTTAGAAACAGTTCTGTAGGGGGAGGGGGGGTCGGCATAATATGATATTGGATAGGTCCTCAATGCTAGACAGTTAATAGCAACATAATATATGTGTGTTAAAACATATGTGGGCAGTTTTGTTCGTGGTAAGTAGTGATAAGTACGGCAAGCTGGGATGATAATTGTCTTAGCTTCCATGGATTGTGCATGTGCATCTTTTAACGTGGGCATGATGTGAAAATATTTGGTTTTGTGTGTGAGTGACAGCCTGATGTATATAGATTATTCTTTAAACAGTAGTAAGCTAACCTTTGCTACTTAAGCTTTATTTTCTACTTGAGGTGGTCAGTTCCAGTTGTGTTAGTAGTATTTAATAGAAAGTTCTGTGTTTAAAATTTGTTCACTTTACATTTCATCTGCCAAACATTATCAAATAAATGAGTATATGGAAAAAGAAGAGTGTTTTCTGGCTTCAACTCCGTTCTCCTTCAAGTGAAAGAGCAGAATGACTATGACAATAATGAGAACTACTAACAGTTAAACTCTTTCTGCCCCCCCAAATAAATCTAAAAAAAGGTGAGCAAAAAGAAAGACATGTTACATGCAGCACATATTAGAGTAAAAACCCAGAATCAATTGGTGCCAGTTCTAACCAGTAAAAAATTAGAAATTACTGCACCTGTTGGTAAAAAACTGAACTGAAGTTGGAAGGCCTATACATGTCCACACCTCTTTTCAGCAAAAATTAGTTCTTATCACATCTCCATTAATTAGTATTAATGGTTTTTTCATAATTCGAGAGAAGTGTCCCACATTTATCAAGTGCCGGTCCCAGTGGCCGCGCGGTCTAAGGCGTAGGTCTACGGCCGCTCGCCTGCTGAGATTGTGGGTTTGGATCCCACCGGGGGCATGGATGTTTGGTCTGTTGTGAGTGTTCAGGTATAGGTCTCTGTAACGAACTGATCACTCGTCCAGAGGAGTCCTACCAATTGTGATGCGTCGTCGTGTGTGATCTAGGAAAAAAAAAACCTCAAGAATGATGATGAGCCAGAATAAAGCAGGCTGAACCGTTGGGCGACACCTGCAGCAAATAGACAACGTAGCAATTTAGGAGAGAATAAAATACCTAGTTAGTCTCCAAAGACTAGGAGGTATCGTGAAAGAGACAAAAAAAAATATATTTATCAAGTACGTTCTATTTAGGCCATTGGTACAGAACATACAGCAAAACAGACAAGTCATATTCCATTTTATGAAAACTTGATCATACTAAAGTCATTGTAAAAAGAATGAAAATTGAATGATTGGGAACAAATTTCATATAATGTAAAGGAAAACCCACAGATATGAACTGGCAATGTGAACTGCAGGGTTGGTTTCAAGTTAATTCCCATTGACTTGTTCTTCGAGAAGAACTAACAGACAGCACTACAACATGCCTTAAAGACATTTCAGTTCCTTCATCAGCCTCTGTTATGGCGATAAAAATTTTTCTGCTAGTATTGCAATGAGTTTCTGTGTACACATTCAGATACGAACTTTAGTTCACGGTCAATACATTCCATTCTCACTGCTATTTAACCCTTATCCTGCTAATGTGGAGAATATGGTGAGCTCCTAATAATGCTAGCAAATGGCAGCTGGGATTTAACTCGGCGTTTAAAGGGTTAAAGCTGCACTAGGAACATTCTGCAATGACTTTGATGTCTTTGTTACTAATAAGAGCAGTGACACTATCCAATTTCAGCTTATGTCATTTGTAAGGGTGTTTGATGTTCTGTACCTGCTTTGTTAAAACTCGGACTTTCATTCTACTGAGATGTTTTAATTCTTTATTCTTGACAGTTGACATGAACTGTGAGCTAATTTACTTTGTCCGTAGTGCCATTCATTATGCCAGTTTGCACTGATGCTCGTCCCTTTTGTGTACCAATTTTTTGTACTGTCTCCTTGATAATAGCCAAAACATCAGTTTTTCACATCTTGCCATATCATACTTCTGTTGTTGTAAGCTTATATATCACTTCAGAAGGACAGCTTTTGACAAACTCTGGGATCAGTATCAATCATTGCCTTATTTGAACTTTGGTTTGTACCAAACACCATGTTCAATATATTCAGGTAGTGACTGAATGATAAACCTTAATCCAAGCAACCAGCATATTTTTCACACTTTCATTACTTGTTCAGCACACTCTTGGTTGTGACTATGCTGTAGATTTCCGAGAATTGTTGCAAATTCCATCTGAAATTCTTACAGCTCCAGTATTATTGAAATGCAAACTCCCTGCTAGTGTCACTGTATGCAATACATGGAGGACAAAAATGTTGAAACATACTGTTCAAGTGACAGGCAACTTTTCTACACATCAGCCTGCAGAACACAAAATGAATTTAGTCAGATGGTTCATATAAACTATAATAATTTCATTCATCAGGCCTAAGTTGCATGTACATTATAGCTACTTGGCAATGAGTATTGAGCTCAGTGTGCAAAACAAGCTTATAAAATCAGCTCTATTTCTTTGTTTTCATGGTAATGAAAACTCTGAACACTGACAAAAGCAAGTGTACCATTGCTGTTACAATATGCGGTCTACCCATTTCGTTCTGATGTCTGTTATTATCACCATGACCAACCATGAGATGCACTACCTCACCAACATATCATTAAAACAACAGTACAGAACTTAACTGGTAGTGGACATCACACAACTTTTTTACCCATCACTAGATTGGATGGATCATTCTGTACTGCAGCGTTGCAGTTAGCAGCTTTCACATCTACCATTTCCTGTAAAAGTTCTACAATATTTCTTGCATTGGTAGTGTGTGACATGGCTGCCTATTCATTTCACTCATCACCAACTCTTCACAAATAAATTTCCAATGACCTTAGTTGTTAGCAGCAACCAGATACATCTTAAAGAAACAATTTTCATGCACTTCACAATAATTTGTGTGTGTGTGTGTATGTACTGAGACAGTGACAAGTAACAGTGACACTGTAGAGTGACAGCCAGCAAAACAACAGTGGGTGGCTTAGGTGGATGTGAAAACTCTGCTTGCAGGCCAATGCCCATACATCAGGGCTGCCAAGTGTTGACAAATGCCAAGTTGCACAGTGCATGGGCAGTTCAGCACTGCCAGGATAAATAATTCAGAATCATCTGGGACCACTTTCAGTTTTTGAAGATGTGACTATACCCAATTTTCACTGAAAATGGAAGTAAATACTGGGTCTTTCCAATTTGGATTCAGAATTTTACTTAGAGATTAATCCATCAGAAACAACAAACAGATATATGGTACCTAGTTTTTAATGGTAGAGGATTTTTAGTTTGTAGTGATAAGAACTAATAGTAACAGATGTTCAGTTTTCACTGCAAAATGTATGTATATCATTAATCTTCAATGTTTACAGTGCATAACCAGAGATTGAACAATAACATATGAAAAATGCAAGTACAAATATTTTTTGTTTCTTTTTTTATTTCTGTTTTTGTACTGATCAGAGATCGTATCATATATGTATCATACATGTGACACATGAAAAGCTGTCATTTTAGTACAATGATAATTAAAGGAAAAGTAAATTAAATTTTTATCAAATGCAGTTGCATCAGTCTAGTATAACTGCAATGAAGGCTTCTTGAGCAATCAGCTTCCGTAGTATGGGATCAGTTTCTGTTTCAGGCACTGTCTGTGTCTATCAGGGGCTGACTGGTGGAGTACAATGAGAGTTTTGGTCTGTGTATACATTCAGTCTGCTCTCTTGGCCTGGTTTTATTGTTCGAAGACAATGATTATAAAATGGAAATTTATACCATACTAACATGCCTGATTACCCAAGAATACCTTATTACAGTCAGTTGCTGTGAAAGCTTCAGTTCTCGTATGTGTAATGAATTTCATGCTGTATTGTTCCATGTAGGATAGAGCCTTATATGGTGGAGGGTACAAGAATAATTAAATTTGTGCTCAAAAATAAAAAAATAGTCATTTCCTTTTTTTCTCCCTTTTCCAAACTTGTTGTTGAGAACAACTGTATAACTTTGTATTATTTTCAACAGGCACATAACAGTCTTAAGAAAGAGATTTTAAATTGTATTACAAGATCAAAAATGGTGTTAATTCACTCAACACAAATTTTATTGATAAAATAAAACTACTTTGTTGCACAACATGGTTACATATTTGGCCTGTAATGAAGTCATTGTCAAGCAATATTTTAAAAAATATATAGAAGAAAATACTACATAATAGTTGTAGTTTATAAAGGGTAATGAGATTGAACCTTACAACAATGAAAACAGCAACAACCTAAGCCATATATGTATGTGTGTGTGTGTGTGTATCTACTCTAAGGAAAATATTTTTCTCCATGGCTGCAATGACAAGATGACTTTTTCTCACCTTCACAACTGAAAAATTTTCACCATGCTGGAGAAACTGAGGTTTTAAGTATTTTCTATTGAAGGAGTAGCTACAGGGCTCAAATCCTTCAAGAGACACTGATGATTGTTAGTTACTCACGAGGTTTGAAGAAGTCTTCTCACCCCTGGTGCTGCAAACTGGCATGCTGGCATGGTTAACACAACTTTCAAAAAAACCCACATGTATCTTCCTTGTTGACTTTTTCATTAACTTAAAATATTGAGTGTAATAGGTTTTTTAAGCTTCTACATAAAACTTTGAATGCCAATATGTCACATAGACAGGCTTCTTTGAAATCTGCGTCCCATCCGACAGTTGATGCGAACTCTAGATCTGAACTGTTTTATAAGCCCTTCTTTTTGCAGTAATCTGGTACAGGAAACCTCAAGTTCCCATGTGTTGATGTAATTGCTAGAGTCCTTTGACATCAAAGCAGTACCGAAAAACATTGTGAAATACTCGGCTTCCAATTTATTCTGTGGTGTCACGACTGGCTGGTGAAATTCATGTTGAAAATGACATTTCATGTGGCATATTCTTTTCACATTTCAAAACTCGGGTTCAACTGGAAGATGAGTAGCAAGATATGCAGCTGCTGAAATAACTCTCTGTAAACCACTGTCTTTATATTCTTCCAGAAACTCATGACAGCCTTCAATTAATTCCACGGACTCACATACATAAAGAGTTTGACTTCACATACATTCGCTGTGAAGACCTAAAACATGTTGGGAAGATGACGTTTTGGAAGATATAAAGAACATAAACATACACAATTGGAAGAAAGTAGCACAGAATATAAATAGCTGGAAGAAAGTGGTTGAGCAAGCCAGAACCTTGCATAGGTTGTAGCACTTTATAAGAAGATGCATTCGCTGATGATGTGAATTTGAAACTGCATCATACCAATTACCAATGACACTGAAAAGGCTAAAATCTTTGAATTGCTGAAATAGAGCAAAGGCTTAATAAGCAATGCCAGGATCCCGACTTTCCTCTCAGTATTTATGTCCGGGCAGATTTTTTTAAGACACAGCTGTTCAGATTTGTAGCCATCAAACTCGTCACAAAGATTAGCAGCAACAGTAGTAGTAATAGTAGTAGCAGCAGCAGCACCAAAAGCAGTAGTAACATCAGCAATATTACCAGTAGCATTAATAGCAATATCAGCAGTAGTCACAGCGACAGTATTAGCAACAGTAACAACCGTATCAATAGTAGCAACAATGTCAGCATCAGAAGCGGGATGAGGGAAGCTGCTCGACTTAAGTCGAGCAGCTTCCCTCATCACGGACGGATAGCCTGCGGCCCTGCACCTGACCGCCGACCACTAGCAACCAAGGTGTTACACACCATATGCGGTAATAACACAAGTTTAGTCTCATATAAGTGCCCGAAACATGTTGAGCAGATTATAAGTGCAAGTGCAATAAACCATTCAGTAGCATCTAGTTGGTTTTCTTCTCTACGCGATATTTGACGTTTATGAATATTCAAGTCTTCTGGAATATGACGCCCTACCAAATGGTTTTTACAAACGTCATGAGGCAGCTTGCTGCCTTTATCTTCGGTGTCCAAGAACCACAAGATAGAGGGTAGTTCTCCGAGACGTTAGAGAATATTTGCCAGTCTATACGCGATCATAAACGTCTCGAGTTTTCTGTGTGTCATAAAACAGAATTCAGCAGTAGAAGCTGTGCTTCTGAGCCCTTTCAAACATTCGCATATGAAGCAAGGGAGTGTACAAACAAAATAAAGTAAAAAATATTGCGTGATCAAATTTTTTGTACTGCACTTTGTGGCAGTGTTTGAGATGCTGAGTGCGATCAGCTGCTGCATACCCAACTCGAAAGAAAGTTAAGTATATTGTGAACTTAATTTGGAGCAATACAGTAATGAAGGGAAGTTCAATGGATTCTATTCAGGAAACATTAATATATTACTTCTTTTTCCTCTATTTTTCCCCTCAGTGAAAAAGTGAACTTATAATAAAAACAATGGAAAGAAAATTTCTTTAAAATCTTTATCTCGGCTTCCACAATTGGGAAGTTTTTCTTCATTTTGGTTGTCCTTTTTCAGGCATAATTAAATTTATAAATTTAAACAAAAACGTTTTTACTTTTTAGTAAATTAATTTCATTCGGAGTTAGATGACGAAAATATTGACCGGGATTAAATTACATTCTGCCGATTCAAGTGGCCGCACCGTCTAAGGCATGGGTCTGCGGCCGCTCGCTTGCTGTGATTGTGGGTTTGAATCCCGCCGGGGTGTTGGATGTCTGTCGCGTGTAAGCCTTGTATGTTGTCAGGTCTCTGGGCCCGGCCGATCATTCATCCAGAGGAGTCCTACCGAGTGTAGTGTGTATGAGCGTGAATGCGAAGCCTCGACAATGAGGAGTTCCTGGCCCACTGGGGGCTGTTGCGCCATAAAAAAAATATATGTTAGAAGTGACCGTTTCATTCAAGCAGTTCTTCCAGTTGTCCATACATCACCTGCTTGTTTCTCGCTCTCATCTGGTCCACACGTTCGCTTTACTACTCACCGATACTTAAGTTAAGGTATTTCATGTATTGTCGAAAGACCGTAAGTATTATTAATCAGGAAGGATGTAGAATGAGTTGACTTTGGCCTATTTTGTGGTAAATCTCAGTCTCGTACTAGAGTAATTGATAAAAACCATGAAAGACCTCATTTGAGATAGCTGACAGCCAAATGAAGAACTCAACCTGAAGCCTCCAAATGCGGAGAAGTTCTGATTGCTTATAGTCTCTTCACCTTTTTGTTGTGATAATTTTTAATTTCATAATTCAGCATTGTCCTATCAAGACAGCAATGTTCAAAACGTAAACGATTAAGCATTTATTGACAAATTACAGGAATATTAGCAGTTGTTGAAGGACTCTGCGGTAATAGTTTTAACAAAAATTCTTCACTGACTTAGCATTTGTGGAACTGGCTATGGATAAGCAGGGAATCCACTGTTGACGAAATATCTTATTAATATCTAATATAATAATTATATGTAATAAAAAAATATAAGTATATAATGTAAAGTACATATAATATGTAAAATATTTTTATAATACAATACGTTGTGTAATACTTCATATATACGGATAAAGATGTTGGAAATTATCCATGCGCTGCAATGTTTTATAGTCCATGCCACGTCACGAGTTGTCGACTTCGCAGTGAGGTTTCGTAATGAATTAATTTTTTAGTATTCCAAGGTCTCTTGTACTCAGTTACGTTGAAGTATGAATAAGAGAGGATCTATGACGTTCAGGCTTTCGTGAATGTAGACACACTGTTGTTACAGAGTTTTCACAGATTATCTAAAGATTTATATACTTGGTTTTGATGAAATCAGACAAGATGCAACGCAGCACATTTATACATTAAACTTCAAGAGTTCGAAACTGAAAATTTTGTTTTGATATCTGATTGTTCGTCGATGACTCCCAGTGAGAGTTTTCTGTAAAATGAATTCAGATTTACAACTTTAATTTAGTTAGGAATTTATTAATTAGAATTTCGTTCTTATAGGATATGACGCCATGTCACTGGTTTCGACGTTTCGAAAGAACATAGTGCCTTCATCGTCAAGGGTCTAGACTTCTAGATCCTTCAAAACGTCGCCGCTGATTATCCATTGATGCAGCGTTGTGTATCATAACGAGTCCTTAATCACAAAGCTGCGACAAAGAGACTCGAATTCTTTGTGTTTCCTGTTTTATTCACGAATGCAACAGTACTACTTATTTGTTACTTGTGTAGTGGAAAGAGTGAAGGTTAGGAAATTCTATGCCCACTGTCATTTATGTTAGTTATATTTAATTATAGCACAGCGTAGTATCGCATTTAAAGGTAATGTCTGATTCATCAAGAAATTATCTGCATTTTATTGAACTCCAGGGTTTACCATAATCTTTATAAAATCCTTCCATATTTCCCCATTCCTAACCCGATTAATACAGCCCGCATCATTCTATTTCTTAAATATTTTAATAATCTCTCATCAACAGCTGTATTTCCTACCATTCAAGCCTCAATAAAACTGTATACATTTCAGAATATCCCCCCATGCGTGCTACGTGCTTCGTACAGAAAAGATTCGTAAATAGATCAAACTCCGGCAGCCCAGACCCAGTCATTGTAATGTTGAAACATCCCGGCTCGAATCTAGAAGCTACATTGACGGTACTACAGGCTCTGAACATTTTAACACGTCCCGTGATTATTCAGATTTGACTCTTACGTTAAGAAAATAAAGTGGACTGAAGAAGTTTCAGAGAACCAAAGTTTTTTTATTAATCAACGAAGGCATAAGTGATTGTCTTTAAAAAAAACAATATTAATATTTACATTAAAATAGCTCCGACATGTTTCAGTGCAGTCACGCCATCTTGAGGGAGCGCATTGTTCGTGCTTGCTAAAGTTATACTTTGTTTAAATAGTCAATGCGCTCCCTGAATTTGGTGTGACTGCACCGAAACATGTCGGAGCTATTTTAATGTAAATGTTAATATTTTTTAAGACAATCACTTGTGCATTTGTGGGTGAATAAAAAACTTTGATAATATCAAGATGCGCGGTACGGATGTAAAAAAAAAGGTTTGAGAGTATTTGAACCTAAGAGAAGAGAAGTTATCGAGATTTGAAGAGATTTCGTCATGAGGAACTCTACGTTTTGAACATGTCAATCGCATGGGAAGAAACGTAAAATTCATACCCGAGGTTTTGATGGGACCTGGAAGATACGAACTGCTTTGAAAAGGTGGGACTAGAGGGGACTAAAATATAAAAAGTGAACTTAAAAAGATTGCGTGGGAGGGTGTGGACCCTATTCCATCCAGCTCAAGACACGGACAAGTGCCGTGTTATTCATAAGCACTAGTGCATGCCGAGGGCAATAAAAAGCAAGAAATTTCTTGAATAGTTACAACAGCCATCAGTCCCTCAGTAGGATATCTTCAACTTGCAGCTCAGTGGTATCCAGTTTCTAACATAAGCATTTTCGTCTCTCTGTTGTATGCGGTTTTCATCGTAACAAGTTTTTATTTGTGTGAATCCTAAGAACTGCCAATACACATTAGGCTTGAACTGCCCAACTTCCTATGTAATGCGGGCAACTTCGGCAAAATTTGGTCTGCATGCGGACAACATGTAACTCAATAAACAGAATGACGAAAGACTCAGTACAGTCCTTCCAATAATTATGTTAAATATAAAAAATTGTGTATTTTTCCATGTGCTATAAAAATAAAAGAAACTGATAATAATAGGAAAAATTTATAAAATATTTAGTTCAGAAAATAGGCTAGAATGTCGCTATTTTTGGCACCTATTTATAAAATGAATTAATAAAGTTATATATATGTCTCCATAAAAAAGAACTCCAAAATTGCTTGGATGTTCTATCTTGCTTTGTCAGCAAAAGGACTGAAAGACCTTTCCTCGTCTTGAACGTTATTCTGCGGGCAACATAGCACTGCCGTTTGACCAGGCCTGCATCGGGAGAATATTTCTACAGATTATAAAGGAACAAAAGACTTCAGAGAAGGTGACAGGTGTGTTGTCCTAAAATACAGTGCCGAGCAGACTGGAACTCAATCTTAAGTACAAACAAAATATTGTCATGTAGTTCAACAGAACTCAGTATTCCTCTTAACACAGGAGATTTAACTTTGATATATTTCATTCCGTTGTGTGTAAGATAAATTAATCAATAAAAAGTCCATGTAACACAAGTTTGGTTATTTGTTTCTCTACTGCAAATAGTCGGTGTATATAAATGACTGAGATCTCAATCCCTGCATGCACGTAACGGTGAAAAACTTCTAGATTTTGCTTGTAAAAACACGGCATGGAAGTGACGGCATGCAGCATACTGCGTACCGCCTGCAGTAAACAACAAATAAAAAAACAAAGTTGTGTTAGGCGGAATATTTTGATTAGAACTGATTAACATAAAACATTCATTACACATATTCTGTAAATTGAACCCTGCATGTTGTACACACTCACCCTATGTAAGTTTTGTGCCCTGTCTAGCTCAGTATAGTAGGTGAGACTTCTTCGGGGATACGGGTGGGGTTCATCGAATCTGATAAGTTTTTTTGTTGGTCACATCTGAATTTTTATTTAGTACCACTGTCTTTCTGTTTATGCAACCCAGGTAACTAATTAGCTATTAAATGGTACATTTATACGTCAGCATATATGTCTGTTGATCCGATTGTTAGCGCACCTCAGCGGACACACGTCCTCCTCGTGTTAGTGATGAAGCACACACACACATTCTCGTGAGAGTAACTCACTGTGGTATACACCTGAATCTTAGGAATTCGGACCGCTTCTTTGAACTATCAGAACGCCCCATCCCGGTTAATGAACATCATGATGCTGCCTTACTGCACCGTGCGCCTCATTTCCGCTCGAACCATACGCTTTGAACTCCAAGTCGACCATCATACCGTGCTGAAAGGAGGCAGTTCTGCCGTGAGGCAATGTTGGACTTCATTGTTGTTTTTTATGAAGGGGGGAGGGGCTGACAAGGGGTTCTGGAAATCGAGCAAAGCTGCTTTAGGAGGCGCAAAGTACAATCGCGGAAGGCTGCGCACAACTACGCGGGTGTTTGTGGGTGTCAAGCAGAACTCGGGAAGGACCTTCCTTGTACCTGTCCCCGATCATTCCGCCGTGACATTGCTGGGCATCATCAAGACGTGGATCCTACCCAGCACCACTGTCATTAGTGACTGCTGGAGGCCTACGTTCGTCTCGGCGATGGGGAGTTCATGCACCACGTTGTGAAACACAGTGTCGGCTTCGTTGATTCACGCACTGGCGATCACACCAGTACTATCGGGGCTACGTCGGAGCACGTGAAGCTGTCCCTCAGTACCTATAACCGAAAGGTGCACTATATTATCTACCTGGTGGAGACAATGTTCGGAGCTCTATACCGTGCGCGCAAATTCGACCCCTTCACCATGTTCACCTCCAGTGTCAGAAGTGTGGATTGGTCTCTGCTAGCTCCACCAACCACTGCCACACTTACACCACTTTGCCTCTTTTTGCGTTGGAAATTTTTCTGCAGTGGATGGCCTATTCTATGGTAGAACACACTTCATTACCTTACATTCGGTGTGCGAGATACCACTTGAAACCAATAGCAGGGTCATCTAGAACTTTATTCTAGCACCATCTTACCTTACGTAGTGTTCCTATCAGTCATAATTACACAAATCACATTCTTCTTTTCTCCCATCTAGCACCACTACAAGAGCAATGAAAGCACAACAAATTATACTATACACAAACAACTGTCTGACTGCTCCTTCTTTACGTTCACAGCCAAAACTTTCTCAGGGATACCAAGATCAAAACTGTTACAAGCACTAGTACAGTGCATAATTACAAAAAACCAAGTTAATGTTATATACACACTCAACACTAAATTGTATATTAGGGGTAGCTATTATAGTACATACAGGATAAAATATTCAGGAATATTAAAATAACCAAAGCAGTGGCCTGTAAGGTTTGAATGCTGTGTTTAAGATACTTCTACATTTTCATTTCTGCCCATACATTTCAATTTCTATGTTAAGTCTGAACTATAAATTCTGATCTGTTAAAACACTAGTTTATTCCTTGGTTGTTTACTTTCCAATGTTGTTTGTACTCAGACCATAGAGCACTGAATTGTAAGACGACTGGTGAAATGGAAATGATTGGAGAGGAGTTGTAGCCTAATGGTGGTACTATCTGGGAATCTGCTTGGAGAGAATAAGGAAAACCATGAAATTTCTCAATTAGGATAGCTGATCACCTGGTGGATATTTGAACCATGCTTCTTGCGAATACAATTCAAGTGCATTACTGCTATCCTCAGGTTTAATCTGTTCAGCAAATGACAATCTTCTCATTTCAGTGAATTTATTCACATCAGTGCTTACAAATTCACACAGGCATGCTGCTACAGAGTGAAATATGTTTCAGTCCTCTGAAGAAAATTGAACTAGAGATTTGAAAGGTGTACTAAACATCACTACTGTAAGTAGTTCCAGGACTTTTAGTGTCTCTTTGCAATTTAAAAATGTTACAATGTCCCATCAATTGGAAGAACAATAAAATTAAAAATGTTCCTCACTTTAACCTTCATACTTTAGATCTCACGATGACACATTACATTTTAAGACCAACTTTTTTATCTGTATGTCCAGGAGAGTACTTGCATCTCATTTTTGAACACAAAAATGTGAGTGGTTTCTTCAAAATAAATGCAAGCAAGTGATCATTAGTTCCCTCCCACTTCAACTTTCAATTTTGAACACATGCATAAAGGTATAGGATTTACAATTGCACAAGCAAACATGCAGGATTCATTTGGTTTCATATGATGTGTTTGTCCCCTGGTTTTCAGATTACATGCAGCCTATGAGTATAAGAGAAAAGACAGATCTTAATGTAACGCAGTCATCAGCATAGAAAATGTCACTAACACTGCAGAATTTAATTTTAGGTAGGACATGGGGCCCTTTTCAGAATACCAGACAGTTTACATAGCAGTTTGTCTTACAATCAGGTAACATTTTAAATCATCTAAGCATAGCATACTAAATATCTCAGTAGGTGTTCACCCTTATGTACCTCAAAAAACAAAATGTTACGCATTACCAAAATGCATGGTGTATCACAAAATTTTTGTTCTGTTGTCATATATTTTAAAGTGAAATTAAGAGTAAAAACAGAAAATAAATATGAGAAAAGAAAAATGGTGAATATTTTTTAAAATCCAAAGTGGAAACAAGAATATGCTATAGAAATTACTAATAAGTTTGAAATACTGGAAAATTTGGACAATGAAGATAGTATGGACAATAATATTAATGAAAAATAGGAAAACATTACAACAATACTCAAGGAAACTAAACAGCAGTTTATAGAAAAGGATGAAGGTAGAGAAACATTTAAAAATAAATGGTACGATGAGGAGTGCAAATTTGCAATAGAAGAAATAAAGAAAGCAAGAGAAAAGTGGTTGATAAAAGGAAGAAGGGAGAAGGAAGAGCAGGAGTATCACCACAAAAGAAAAGAAGCTCAAAAAATAATTAGGAATAAGAAAAAGACATACATGAAAAATGTAACAGAATCAACAGAAGAAGATCAGAAGCATAATAACACAAGGAAAATGTATCAAAAAGTACAACAATTTAAGAAAGAATATCAACATAAATTTAGCATAATTAGGAACAAAAAGTGAGAACTGGCAATGAATACAAAGGAGAAAGCAGAAATATGGAAAGAATATTTTGATAAATTACTGAACACAGAAGAACCAAGGGAATTAATTAAAAAAGGAAATAAAGAATTTAGTGAAGTTGAAGTTGTAGTAGAAATTCACACAGGCATGCTGCTACAGAGTGAAATATGTTTCAGTCCTCTGAAGAAAA
>Ga0123354_10002053_pt1 | contig 25951 bp, 15 predicted proteins | sample TergutLab28metaG_2_FD_97872 | JGI IMG/M metagenome (GOLD analysis project Ga0123354, IMG submission 97872) | Labiotermes labralis P4 segment gut microbial communities from Petit-Saut dam, French Guiana - Lab288 P4 | ecosystem: Host-associated > Arthropoda: Insects > Digestive system > Gut ...
GGATAATACCGAACGCTATATATAACGTCACATAACGTGATATTCGTGTAACATACATAAATACGGTAAAGTTTAGCTGATAAACTACGCACAGTAAGACATTATCAACATTAAATAAAGTAATAATAAAGTGTACTGTACACTACATTGTACATTTACAGTGTAGTTTCTCTCTCTCTCTTCCTATGAAAATAAGGGATTCTGATGTTTTAGCCTAATCCTGGGATCATATTTTCCCTCCTTGATAATTTTTTTAACTCGGCCGGAAACGTGGCAGCTGCTACCTCATCGGCCGATGCAGCTTAACTATGATTTTAATGTTTTTTAGATTAAACTTATTACTAAACCTATGCAACCATACTCTGCTTGCTGTACAAGGCTTGGTTTCCTCTTCCGTTCCATCTTTCTTTTGAAAGTCCTCGTATAGGCTTAAGGCTTATTGCCGTAACACTTTGCCGTCAACAGGTACCCTCTATTCACATCTTCCACCCAGAAATTTAAGGCTTTTTCTACCTTCATTAACACTTCATCACGCGCTATAGCAGTAACATTCTGTAGTTTGCGGTGCAACAGAAAAACCAGCACCAATCTTTTCTTTGTTCTTCATCACTTCACGAATGGAAGATTCGTTCTTGCCATACAATCTGGCGATCTCCGCATACGGTTTTTTTTTATTTCTATTATATCCAGAATTTTCACTTTCTCACTAATGGAAAGGACATCACGACTTCTCTTAGGCTTAGAAGCACTACCAGCGTCACTACTCTCACGCTTTGGGGCCATTATTGGGGCAAATAAGGGCTTTCTGACGACAAACACTGCGATAACGCGGCAACTAATGCGAACAGCGAGAATCCTTGAAGCAGAATGTTCGCAAGTTTGCGGGGAAGCATGGGTACGGGGACAAAGGAAGGTAAGTCACGTATTGGGGGCGTTTGGGCTGCTGGAAAATTATGGTCCGTTTATTCCTTTAATTTTCCAAATTTCTTTTCAGGCCGCGGTAAACCGTGGATAACTGAAACCGCAGATACCGAATCCGTGGATACGGGGTCCACCTGTATTATTACTTGGACATCCACTTCATATAACACCTAGACAGAGTGTTTCTTTTATCGCAAACCAGAGCATGGCAACCTGATCGCACAGAAAGCTAGTCTCCGCCACATCCAGTGAGACTTACGGCGCTCAGACCAACGACAGAAGTAACGTTCTCTAGTGCATCATAACGGATCCGTACTTCGCCTAGGTATTTGTTAAAACCGTACTGTAGTAATCAAACTGCTCATTTATTACAGTATATATTAGTAATACAAGTTTTCTCTGACTAGAGTTCTATTATTTCATGTCACGGTTCAATACAAAGTCACTTTGTGCATTAAACGGACGCCAAGCAGCACAATAGTGTAATCTTCTACGCAAAACACAGACAGAAACTTCTTTAAAAAAGACATATTTCTCATCACAGCCGTCCCATCATAATGACCGTTCTGTCGATGCGAACAAAGACCAATCCGAATACATCGGCGGACGAAGAGTTAAGGGCTGAAGGTTTACATCGCCCAACTTCACAGAATCTGGTAACTCTGTGTTCTTAGAATTTCTTTTTTGTGAGATACGTGATACTTTCTTCATGCTGTGTAGGAAAAATATCAGTTACCAATCTGAAGCACAGAGAAGTTCATTTAGTTACAGTTCCTCTCTCTCGTGTCTTCTGAATCCTCTTTGAAGGTGTACGAGGATTTTCGTCGGGGTTGGATATGCGGACGGACGTGCAATACTCTGGTCCAGAACGCCTTTTAACAAAGCTATTTCCAGTGCATTGAGGCGTCACAACCATAGTTTCCAATACCTCTGCATACAGGAACCAATATCCAAACACACACACTACACTAAGCATTCACGTGCTGGGCAGTCCCCTGTGTTTCCGTATTGATCTAGAGCATTTACTTACTTCTGAAATTTCATTTTGACTCCTGATCTTTAAAATGGGCCGGGACAGCGCAGTCGGTATAGCGACTCGCTATGCGACGGACGGTCCGGGGACCGAATCCCGGTGGGGGGGGGAGAATTACCGCACCCGTCCCGACTGGCCCTGGGGCCTATCCATCCTCCTATACAATGGGTACCGGGTCTTTCCCGCGGGTAAAGCAGCCGGGGCGTGGCGTTGACCACCCACCCCATCTTGCGCCAAGGTTAAAGGAAGAGTAGAACTATACCTCTACTCCCACTCTGGGCCTTCGTGGCCTGTTCTAGGGTGAACATTACCCTTACCTTTACCTTTACCACTGATCTTTAAGAGTGCTGCGGCAGGTAACAAAGGCAAAGAAAAACACTTTCCATCTCTCACGGCCCTATGCAATTTAAATATCCTTTTTTTTTATTATTATTACCATTATATTCTTTTCCGTGTTGTAGCAGCTGAATCGGATGAAGAATATTCACTACACAGTCATATTTAGCAGGTATATCATCTACTTTACACTACTCCATTACCCGTCTCCATTATAAAGACCAATCTGCCAATATTATTTATGGAAATTAGAATTCTAAGAATTACATGAATCCCTTATATACTCTGGGAAGGCTACTGGGTCTTGGAAGTACTAAAAAATTGATACATGTAATAACGAATATATTTTCCATGGCATCTAGGTTTCCCTTTGTCAGTATTAATGCACCATTATTCCATACTCATATTCATCCACATGTTGCTCATAGCAGAATGACATACTGGTGAACCCTGGGAACCGCCCAACACCAAAGCTCTTTCGGAAGTCGGCTAGCATCAGGCAAAAAATCTTTCACTTTTTTCTTGGTCTTTATAGTTTGTCTGTAACGACATTAAAAGACAGCATTTTACTTGTCTGAAACAACTTAGGTAGAATGAGAGAATGTGGTAGTTCAAGGATAAATATTCGAAGTAAAACATATTTGTAGATGCTTTTAAAAATACCCCTCCGAATTAAATCCGAAATGTGACTACGCAAATAGCCTCCGAACTGCTCTAATGGTCAAAATGTTTCAAGTTGTCAAAATCAGAGTAAGCAAATTCTGAACTTAGACGTTAAGTTCTACAGCTAAGGTAGGTGCTCAAAACAATTTTTCGAACGTAGCCACAACCTGTACAGTTCCGAAGCAATGTAGGGTAGTCACTGTTAAACACCGTAACAAGAGATCGTTAAACATAAAAATTCACTATACTGTACAGTCTTGTAACTGTAATTAAACGACCAATCACTCTGCACGCTCAGCCCAGCAAGACCAAATACTAGATCAAAGTCACTTTACAAGTGACGGTCGGTCACTTCATCGAGGGGCTCAAGACCAGATCCGTGGCACCGCCCTCAGAAGGGGGTGATGGCTGAACATGGGTAGGGGAGTCGGAAGGACCCGTTCGAGGGCGCAGGGCAGGGAACACCCAAGAGCAGAGCCACTGACTGTGAAGACCCAAAAGTACTCTACAACAGTGTTTATCAACCTTTGTGAGACCGCGGCCCGGTAAATTCTTTTTTCATAAGACGAGGGCCCGGTCCCAACAAATTTACTCGTAAATACCTTTCCATTTTTTTAAGTTCATATGTTAAACTAACATAAGTATTAATAATCAATTATGGTATAATCATAAAGAGTATTAGTACACTTACGTGTGGCATGTTGACAAATATAAAATTACATTTAAATTAGTTATCAATCACTGGACTAATGAAATCTTGTAGCGTATTGTAGCTTCCTCAGGGCAACATCTGGGTCTGAGTTTTTCGACACATTCACGAATATTTTTCTCCTCAGAATATTTCCACTATAAAATATTTATTCATAACAACTGCTTAGAAAACTAAAATGACAAATTCCAGGAGAACGTCTCGCGGCCCGGTATAATTGATGCCAGGGCCCAGTACCGGGCCGCGGCCAGCCGGTTGAGAAACAATGCTCTACACTACATGTAAGGTGCAGTTCGAAACACTATAGAGCCCACCGTGTGCTTCCATTATAAAAGCCGAAAGATGAACATTGTAAAAAGATTCACTTCGGACTTCACAGAGAACGCGGCGAGTTTGCATTACAAAACCAGCAGCTGACCGCCGTATATGGACACAACCGCTCCTTACTGTAATCATTATACAACACGCATGAATACTGCGTATAGATATAACGCAGAGTTTTGAGTGTTAAACGTGGTGGCACGTATAGTTACCATTAGGCTTTAAAGGGTAACGCATGTTGATAACGCTGTAAGACCTTTCCGCACAACTGGTCTCACTAAAAACGAACTTATATTCATCCTATTCCACTCAACTCGGAAAGACAAGGTGAGTCACTTTAAGGAAGGCCAATGTTCCACATTTCACGACTACTCTCTGCGAAAGTCACGTGAGTCAACCTCCCTTTTGTAAGTCCCCGATGTGCGTCCCCACAATATACTGGTTTATACACACAGACCTACTAACAATTCGTACTAACATCTTACTGTTAGTGTGCTGCTTTCAGGCTACCGAAAGACATAGACGATCTAGGTGCAGTTACAAGCAGGGGCTATATCCTTTTCTCTCAACACTTTCACACTTTCTATGGAGCCCATCAAGACTGCTATCCAATGGGTATGGAAGGGCAATGAAACTTACATATCTCCGTAGGGGCTCGAGGTCCAGAATGTGGGGAGCTTTACCTCCACATTTCCTGTATGCCTTGACGCCATGATGCTCACGCACACATACTGCTCTATGCATCAATAAAGCTTTTATACGCAATAAAGTCTAATATCAAGGACGACATACCGTAAACAACTACCGTGTTAAGTTTAATGTAACTGAAGTTTTCTGTACACAGAATTTAATTACTGCTGATAATAATTCATTATCTTCTGATGTAAATATTTACCACGAATTTAGAACCAATCTAGTTTACAAGACGGTTCTCCCGTCTCGCTTCCAAGAAACAAACACTTGCACTTTACACGAGGGGTGCATAAATATCGCGCGTTGGGTCGCCGTGGCGACTACATTTTTTACAGTGGTCCAGGGGCGTAGCTAGGGTGGGAGAGTGGTGTGGCCGCCCTAGGGCAGTAAAATTAGTGGGGCGGCACAATGAATGTTTTCAATGACAATATTTAATTTTCTGCTCTCAACAAATTTTAAATTATTCAGACTAGAAAAGGAAACTCAATAAATGTGATTTTCATTTAAAGTTCGCAATTTCAGTCTGGGGCGGTCACTGTTATTTTTCGATCAGGTTTGGGTGCGTCACTGCAGTCGCCTCCCCTCCTAGGAAGGAGTTCGAAATTAAAACCGAGCGTCATTGAAGGGTTCACTGGGAAGGATTTGGAAGGGTTTAGTTTTTGGCAAATCGGGGTGTTATCCCGGCGCTTCCTCTGGAGGCCTGACAAAAACCAAAGGAAACCTTACTCATGTTAGACAGTATACCGGTTGAGATTCCGTATGGATACTTCCCCATCAGGTCCACAAGTCTACAGCGACATTGCTACACAGCCTGGTACGAGGCACCAGTTAAACATTAGCTAGTGCTCTCAGGAAAAAGTGTACACCCTGTTCGGGCGGTATAGACTACATTCTGGTATTTTTACGATCACATTCGTTTCTCATCATCTCAGTCAATCTTGTCAAGTACAGTTTCGAACGACAGGAGAGAGTGCTGATAAGTCCTTAGCCCGACCAGGAAGGAAACAAGCTACAGCGACAAAATTCGGGATTTATTCCACATACTCCCCTTGAAGCTCAATACACTTCTTAGCCCGTTGCTCTAACTTTTGCAAGACACTCAAAAAAATTCAGAAGGTTGTCCGTCCAACCAGGTCTCCGCGGCAGCAACGACCTCCGCGTCGGACGAAAAATGGTGACCTTTCAATTGTTTTTTCAGTCCAGGAAACAGGGGCCGGATCCGGAGAATAGGGTGGGTGATCAAGACACTGGAAGCCCAGGTAGGCCAGTTTCTTCTGGGTTGCAAGTGTCCGGTGAGCCGGGGCATTGTCGTGCGAGAACTAGATCCCTTTGCTGACCTTCCCGCGGCGTTTTTCCTTCAAAATGTCCTTCAATTGCATTAGCAGAGATGAGTAATACCCCGCGTTGATAGTCTGGCCCTTTGGAAGATAATAAATGGGGAGGATGTAGTCTTGATCCCAAAAAATCGAGGCGAGAACTTTTCCAGCGGGTGTTTGCACTCGGAATTTTTTTGGGGCGGTGTGACCCGCTATGCCGCCACTCAACTGATTGTTGCTTTGTCTCCGGGTCATAGTGATATAACCAGGTTTCGTCCATGGTCACCAATCGCGATAGGAAATCATTTGGATCGCGCCAAAAAAATTCCAAAAGTGGCTCAGACAACTGGCACCGTTGACGTTTTTGATCCGCGTTCAGTGATTTCGGGACCCACTTCGTGGAGAGCTTCTACATGTCCAAATCTTCATGAATGATGGACCCAATCCGCTCACGTGAGATGCCCAGTTGCTCAGCTACTGATTTAGCCGAAATTCGGCGGTCTTCCAAGATTAGCTCGTGAATTTGATCAATAATCTCCGGGGTGGTCACTGTTTTGGGTCGTGCAGGACGAGGCGCAACATAGGTGGAAAAATCACCACGTTTAAACTGGGCCACACAGTGTTTGACGGTGGCATACGATGGTGCGTGTTCCCCTAATGTTTCTGTCAGAATGGCGTGAATTTCCTTCGGCGCCTTGCCTTGCAGGAAAAGAAACTTGACAGGACGTGTCTCCATGTCGTTGAAATCGCGCGCGTCGTCTGACAAGCTTCCTTTCAGCCTCTGTAACAAGAAAAGACTTGCAATTCGGCATTTGAACAGGCATCTCTTTCCAACGACACTATCGATTCCGTCCTACGACATCGGGAAGTAGGTCGGGCTAACGACTTATCAGCACCACCTTGCAGAAACGTAGATCTGCCATTGAATCTCTTCCTACACCACCAATTCAATCACTTATAGTGATTTATCCATCTACACAAACACCAAATATACTTACGACCTTTATCCAGACAAGGAGACAGTAGCCTATATATCCGATGTGCAAAGAAATTCTCTTGCGAATAAGGTGATGTCTAAATACACGTCTACAACGACATTTTTGCACTCCCACAGTAGAACAGACACACAACTCAACACAACAAAATTGAAAAGTATATTTCCAGGGACTGATACACGGACATTAAAATCGTTTTCAAATTAAAAACAATAAAACAGAGTAAGGACTCTAATTGGTGAACTACATTTTACTGATGGACGTGTCAGATTTAAAATGCGTAATTTCCAATAAAATACGTAAAATACAACTAAAAGTAATTAAAAACGTTTGGTAATTTCATTCGCTAATGGGAACTGATGCTGTAACTTTCTCTGCAAAATACACACAAAAATATCGACCTGACTACTATTAACAAAAAACAGATAAACACAGTAATTTTAGTAGTAGGCCCCAAGTAACGCAATTGCCTGCAATGATGTAACCGTAGGGATGGCAGTGCAATAGACAGATGCGTCTCTGGAAAATGGCGCAAGTAAACAAAGCGACACACAGCCTCAGAACTCCCAAGAGTTCGCTCACGTTCCTTCAGTCACGTCGGAAAAAAAAAGAGCAAGCGCTTCATACATGCAAAACTAAAGCGCAATTATCATTCTCATCTTGTGCTCCTGAACACTATTTTCCGATACAGGTGCAGCAAGTTACGAAGAACTTTCGCCCGAAATGGGCACAAAGTGACTTACTCATTTAATGGTTTACTTTTAGATGTTTAAATGTACTTGGGTCTGTTACCAGAAACGTACTGCCTCCATCTTCAGGGTGACCGAATTTTGTTCAGGTGGATGTCGAAGTAATTGGGAGGAAGAAAATTGGTCAGCTATACATGGAGGACTGACGGGATTTTGACCAATAAGAGCACACACGAGATAATTCTTATTGTTGTTACTGGCGTTAGATTTTCACCGAAATTGCAGAGTGCCACAACCGTCTTTTGAACACTCCGTAACCTATGCCATTCAGCGCCGAGTTCCTACATGCTCCATACTCACGTCACCGACGCCATAAGCTCGGCAACTGACGGCATCGTTAAGTAACACTCTTACAAGGACGCCATGCTGTAGACTGGAACGGGACAGCAGGGTACGACCCTGAAGATGAAGGCGACATGGCCCTCTGTAATATTCGCGAACACGACGTCATAAAGTAGTATGCCATAACACTTATGTTTGTAGTCCTTATGATCTTAGATCATATAGGTCAACACGTTTCCTATATCGTCCAGGTAGAAATTTAATCAGATCCAACACATACAATCCGAGAGCACAGTATACTGTGTGACAAAGACTTACCTTGAAACTCTGCCTGCGGAATGCCCTTGTGCGGTTCAGGTAATACTTGTACACGTAGGGCGGCAGGCCACGTCGGGTTTCCTCTCCGATCCAGCGGCGTAATGGAAGACCAAAGTCGTCGTCCTCACCAGGGGACAGTTCCCGAACAAGAGGTTGGCTCATCTGTTACTTCGCGTCAGAGAACAACGCCGCATAATAAACGTACCGTTCCACCGTGCACCGTCACGTACGCAACATCAGAACAAATCGTACTGCCATGCCCATAGCTGTACACACCGATCAGACAGTAATCACTGCACGGATAAAACTGCCCAGCGGCACACAGACCGGACAAATTTCTCAGTAATGTTTTGTTGACTGCCTCAACACACTCCCATGTTCACTTGCAGCTAACGATTCCTCACTATTATCAACATGTACACTGGACGATACTCCATTCAGAGGTGGAAAACTACGGCAAGAAAATGTTCGTTGGTCATCAGTGACAGACATACACCAATAATGACAATAAAACACTGTGCCTTTCGCCGCAAAATTTGGGTGCAAGTAAATAAACCACCTCTCACGTTATGGGAAGAATGTAAACCAGGTGTGTGAGAAGAGACAGCCAAGGAGAACATTTGCACTTAAAAGTGATGGTAATGGTAAGGAGGTGGATAAAAATAAATTGACATAAAGGGTAACTTCATAGTTCAACCTCTTCACCTAACATTACAACAGCAATCAACACTAAGCAGGATAGCACAGATGGGGCCTGCAGTAGTCGTGGGAGGGATGAGAACTGAATATATATCGCAATCGGGAGATCTGCAGAAAAGACAACGACGGAGATATGTGTGCGGATGGGAAGATGATATTAAAACCATGTTACAGTGTGACTGTGGCAACTGAATTTTACGAGACACGGAAGACGGTTCAGTGGAGGAATTCAGCGAATACATTCATCGGAGATTCTGCCAAGTTCACAAAAGCAGGTACCGTCATCACTAGTGCAGCAACCGTTAACTGCCCGAGGTTCATTCCACACAACGAAGTGTGTAAGAAGTTATTATATTTATTAACGTAGAACGGTATTTCGTACCTCACAAACGGACATACCAGTATGATAACGAAGCACATTGCAAGCAATGAGAAACGCAGGAAAATAACACAGCAAAAAATTTAAAAATTTATTCATTTAACCGCCCACAAGCAATAAACTCAGGAAGCTCATACAAAAAAGTACCATGTAAAATGACAAAGTCAATACTTTTAAAAAATCAATATGCCTTATAGAGGTAAGGGAAATTTGAGGTACAGCTCCACTCGTTTTCAACCCCGTCTTTCTAGATCGGCGTAAATAGTAAACTCCACCTCGACACTGACATCCGTTGTACCGACTTGAGGGGTGGCCGGGTGAGCACCGCAGCCGGTCAGATTCTGCAGAGAAGGGCAGTGCGTATCTCCTTATTCGTCCTACGTCTCCCCTGGAAGCATCATCTTTTCTGAACTACATATTAAACCGGTGTGGGAGGACTGTGTGCTCCAGTGAAGCTGGCGGCTATGCTGGCGGTACGGTACCTACTGCTAGGGCCACCCACACCAGACAGGTCACAGCAGAGGAGCAGGGAGACAGACAAAATGTGCCCCACAACGAGGGTGTAGGGAGGAGTCCTTAAGCGTTTGCCAAATTCCCTAGGGGAGCACAAACAGATTTCAAACCCTGGTCCTCGATGTTGAGTGTTGGACATGAGACTGAAAACTCTATCCTGCAAAAATCAAAGCTGAGAAGTCAAAAGCAAGAATGCCGCAATGATAATACGAAAATACCTTGCACTGAGAAATATGGGTGTGAAAAGAAGGCGAACAAGAGCTGTGGACAGAACGGAATAGGCATCTGTCGTGAAGGAAGCCGAGGCCAATCTTAAAGGGCTGTAGTGCTTAAGAAGAAGAAAGAGAAGAAGAAGAAGATGGAGGAGGAGGAGAGGAGGAGAATAAATAACCACATCGTTGGGCACACGTAGAAAAATAAACGCTGGACTATATGGCCATAAAATACTAAAAACCGAGAGCCAAATTGTCGCTTTCTACGCAGGGTAAAAATACTCCTTACAAACGATTGCCCATGGTTCGTTGCTTCTACAGATAAAACGGCCTAATTAAATTTATTTCATTACCAACTAAGTGTCCTATCGCAATAGAAAGTCAACAGAACAAAAATGAACTAACTCAGCTGAGCAATGTCTTTCCTGAGGATCTAACAGTCTCTCAGCTGCCCAACAATTATCAGCCACATATGCAATCGCGTGTTCCTCTCTGCGTTGACAAATGCCCACCACTGGTCTCTGCCATTAGCATGACATGAATACCATAAGTTAACGTTAGGTTCAAATGTTCCACCATTTACTAACAAGTGTACGGCAAACTGGTCTCATCACAACCACTTTCCCACTCAGGAAAAGATTACAGGTACGAATATCGTGCAGTGTAACAATTGAATACAAGTGACTGTGAGGACAGAAAACATGGGGGTGCAATTTTAAGGTAATCAGCGCAAAATATCATTACAAATCATGAAATGAGACAGCGACAACGTCCCAACATTTGCCGTCTTTTTTTATAAACTAGAACAAGCGTTTACTGTGCGGTACGGATTTAAGTTTTAACTACAATATAAGCTAACTTTAGTTCAACGGTGACATGCTTTAGCAGCAAAGTTGCTCCTGTGAGTAATTAAGCGCAAAGTCATGGAGACGAATGGCAGTGAGCATTGAGAGAGCATTTTGAAACTCGGCAACAGATAAAGGCAAATGGGCAGCACCAAAGTCCTGATCGTTTTTTCGGCCGGGGTAAGCTCCCAACTGGAAAGAGAACTGGGTGTGTGCCAGAGATGGCATAGCTTTGGTGATGAAGATAGAAATCTCTGGTCGTGCAGGGAACCGCATTATAAGCCATTCACTATATGTGCACTTACTAAAAACTAAGTGGTTTAAAAGACACATCACGTTGTCTTCTGCAGTAAAATTAATTCGCGGGAGCATGAACTTCGAACCAGAGTCTGGGGCAGGCCATAGCATGCCAGTCCTTCCTAAAGAGCATAAAGAGTTCCGTGCATTTAAATACCAAATGAGGAAGACGAAGAAGACTTGCAATAAAGCAAATAATAAAAATATAATAATAATAATAATAAAGTAAAACTGTCCCTGTGAATGCCACAAAGGCATTCGGGAAAATGAAAGTAAGGCTCCATTCATTCTTAACCCCGGCACCAGATTGAAATGGTTAACTTCAAGCCACAGTCGCTTCACCCGGGAGAAGATCGCCTGTACACACTGAACAGGAAGCAGGGTGTACACTGACGCCGATGAGGACGCTTTGAAGAGACGAAAACTCTCTGGGCCCTGTCGGGAACCGAAACAGGACACTTCAGTTGCGTAGCCCGCGGCCTAGTCAATATGCTGACTACAGCATGTCGGTTCGTAATAATAATAATAATGAGCACTGCACGCACCATTCGTAAGGGGTAAATCGATGTGATTTCTTGTCGAGATCTTGAGTTACCCAAAGACCGCCACTTAATAACTAATAAGCGAGAATTCAAAATAGCAATAATAATATCGGAAAACATTGTTCTTCCATAGGTCTTGTCTACTGTGGGGTCATCCCCAACATGGTTAATCAAAGTCTCATTACACTCCATTCACCGCCACGCCTACTCTCCCAGGTCCAGAAAGTAGTTGCACTATACACCTTCTCCATTGTGAGGAAATTCCTCAATTACGAAGTTCACTTATCTGATAAAGAGGCTGATAACCCCTAAAAATGGTCCCGGCGTTACACACTCATGTCAGTATTCCCAGATGCAACCCTCTAGCAGATATTTGGTTCAAAGCCCGTATTCTGAGACGTGACATCGCCGGGCATACCCTTGAAAAATCCATGATGATGATGATGATGATAATGATGCAACAAGCATACCTTTAGTCACGAACACAACCCATTCTATGTTTAAAGTTAAACGATACTGAAGGTTTTTCAGTTGACAAGTGACAATGACCGCGGGGGTTGGTGTAAATGGCTAAACGTGGCCTTGTGTCAGAATCGAAGTTAATGGTGCACTACTGCGAACGGTGTTATTCTGTTCACCAGATGAGTCGTGTGGCAAGTAAAGCACATCACATGTAGAACGATATAGACAAACATTCTACTCGATTTTGTGAAACACAAACACACAACAGCACTTCAGTAATTCGTCACACTAAAGGGCAGACCCCAGCGGAGTTCATAAAGTACACTTGATCCTGCTCCCACCGGCATTTCCTACTTTGGTCGATATGCTGTCAATTACGAGCTGCCACACTATAGCCCATGACGTAAATTAACCGGACCCGATGTACGGGTCCACGAACCCATTACCTCCTACTTACCACATGAGTGTTTGGGTTGTCTGCACTGACACGAAGTGCGTCACAACGCTGATAGTACCCGCAACAACTGTACCGATTTCTGTTCGTGGTTCGATGTGCCCGGCTGTCAGCTACTTGTCTTGCATTGAAGTGTCGGTAAATTACCAACGACTCAATATAATATCAAAGTTTCCCTTTGCATATACCTACAAAATTCTTCTCCGCTAACCGGTAGGATAAGGAAACAGCAACACCTGGAATGTTCCACCACTCGCTCGAAAAGTTACGTCGCTGCGAAGCGTTCACAACGAAGAGTCAATCCTGTGGAGACAAACGCGGCCATTGGCACATGTGAATGACCACGTGTGTGGCAAAACTGCTGATACACGCTTCAGAATTGGACTCCACCTCGGAAGCCGACGTAGTGTCTTCAACCGCTGCCCGTGTATCCCTACCACATAATCCGTAAATGGAAGGAATATCTAAGGCACACCTCACTTGTGGACTACGCATTCATGTCGCTCTCGACACGCGCGGTTCTCACGAACAGCCACATACAAAATAACCTTCTTTCCACTACGACTGAACACAACGTTGTCGAATAGTGGGTGTGTACCCATGGCAGGAGCGAGTCCAATGTCTCAAACAGCAAAGGAGAGAACATACCGTCTGAAAGGCCTGCAGTTGCCTAGTAGCTGTGATTTCTACCAGATAGATGTAATTTTTCATACTCCAAATAAGTCAGTGAATAAGCACCTCTAGTTCGGGTCGTTTCGTGTGATACCCTGCACATGTTTTGGGATCAGCGTTAACAAATCTGCGCAATTAATTGTCAATCCTGGGACATCAATGTTTGCTCCTCAGAGCAACGATTTTTTTTTGCGTTGAGATTCACAAACCTCTTTTATCGCGCTGTGTAAAAAGAAACAGAAATTACAACCGCACAAACATCCTTTGATTCAGTGTAATGTTTCCTGTGATCGTTAATAATATCTCGATATCGATATGTAGGTATATGCGGCTAATATTTAAAATAGAATATGACAGCGGTTAAAATATTCTTTCCCTCCAAAAAATAAGCATCCATAGGATGCCACGATCGGTAAATGCATATCCGAGAGCCCTGGTCGACGCCAACAGACAAACTCGATTTGAAAAAAGACACGTAAACGTAAGTACTTCGATGGCAGTACATATGGGAGCTTGAATGCACTTTTCCAAAAACGCCATAACGATCTATTTCAGTGGACTATTCACATAGGCTTCCAGTTAATTTTGAGTACGTTTAGCAAGAAGACATCGTCCTAGATTGTGTATGTCACCAGCAACACGACCCTACTAGGAAATATGTTGTAAATATCAATATGATAGACACTGCTCAAGGCTCACTGGAATATAGTTTCATCTTGCAGTCTACATCGTGTAAACATTCCATTAAGTCTGCTAACAACTTCTTCGCCGATAAGGTCGACATAATTAGTTCCTGAGTACAGACTAGGTTTATGCGATGCGCAGAATAAATTACAGGCACTCTCTCAACAAACATTGCCGACGTTAGTGAGCCTGAGCTCATACGTTTTCCTGGAATATCAACGATGTTGTAACCTGCATTATGAATGAGTTAAACTTATAAACCCAAGTCTTTCATTCAAACTATTTCAGTTACTTGAATTCGTACTACAAAAGCAAGAAATGACTTTCGCCAAAATCATCCGTATGTTATATTACTACATGGTTCGAACAAGCTGAACTAGACGATTCTTATATTAATTTCAATATCCCACCCATCCGCAGGGGGTATTCTTTGGTTTTCATAATATTTTATAAGTAGAGCTGGATTAGTTCTTTGAAGAACAGAGGGCGGCCTTGATGATTACCTTGGATATTAGTGAGAATACGGTCTTTAGAAAAGACTGCCGTTTGAATTAGTCAACTTTTTTTGGCGGCTTCTTTCTTTCGAAATGATTTCCACGATTCCTTTCATGTCAGACGACGCGGATATTGCCGTTACTGTAAACTGTGATGCCATTCCAGCACCCGGAAGACTTTCAGGTCACCCTATCACGCTCGTTACGCTGTCTGCGGTAAAGGTCGCTGACACTACTACTGTACCCATTCGTCTTCGCGTCATCACATCTGTACTCACCGTTCATACGGGTATCTCTCACATGACAGTGATTCTATAACGCGCGTATTTGGAGAGACGTACTGGGTTGCCGGTCGCACTGTATATTGTTCTTGTATCGGTAGGTTAGATTCTGATGCAGATGTCTTATTTGAAACAACGTCTGGTTCGTGATTTCAGGCTTCCGCCGCAATGCAAATGAGATCTGCGCTCTTCTGGGGATGTTATGCACCGTAGAACGATAATTCCATATCGACTTTTCGGGAAAACCTACTGGTCCCATCTCCGAGGATCAAGCAGTCCAATACATTCTTCTAGGATTGCTTGACCCTCAAATATGGGGCCGATAGGTTGTCCTGAAAAGTCGGTAACAAACTATCAAACTGCGCTACGTAAAATCCCCGAAGAGCGCAAACAATATTTGGTCATGCTTCGGCGTGAGATCGGGGATTCATTTCTGTAACAATACATTGTTACCAATAGAGGAGGCAATGATTAGAATTCTAATTTACGAAGAATATAAGGAAGCCGATTAACATACAACATTCAATAATGCCTACAAATAAATTCGGCGCTGGTCCTCTAGCATTAATCTACTACGTAATAGGACGTCACATCCACAAAGCTCGTTATCATAACAAGAATCCTTCTTCAAAACTCAGTTATATCGCGTGGCCAAAAGAATGTGGTGCACAGTACTTAATGCGGCATTACACTTAAAATATTTTCCTGTCATACGTTAGTTCCTAGAATTAAATTCAATTACACAAGGCAGTCACACCTCGAAGTTTAATTTCCATATTGAATTCCTCGTCAAAGGCTACGGACGTACCTTCTGGCAGTACAAGTTGGGGCATAAGTAGAAGAGAAGGTGCTAGGTTCCTGCCAGCGGGAATTTACGAAAAAATGCACTACAAGAACAAGAAGAGGGCTATTGCGAAGTAGTAAATCCACAGACGTAAATACATATCAGTCAGACACAAAAATAAATGTAAACAGAGGAAGACAGATCATAAAATAAATATATTTACGTATACCCAAAGAAGACAGAGAAGTTGGAGCGCCCAGAAAGAGATGACAAAATCAGTTTGCAGTTTCTTAACTCGCAACGGGCCCCCAGCACCTTTCTCAGGTTTGCGGAACAGCAGCGACTCCTTTTCAACACGATTATAAACGTTCAGGTTGCATAAATGGAGGGGACTTCTTCAGTAGCTAACGACTACCAGATTCTCAAAATGGGCTCAGCTCCTGATTAGTTCGTTAAGGCGTTCCTGAATACATGAAGTTGTCGATGTTGATTTCACGACCCTCACCATTACGAAACGTACTAAACAGTCACAATTTGCAAATGTCGAAGTGTCGGGTTGATGTATACTCGCAGTAAATAACTGTGAAAAACAGCAGATATCAAAATCCACACCCCGAGGTACTACAGCATGTAATCACAACAGTACCTGGAGATTTAAGTGTTATCTCTTTTATCGACACGACTGTATGTGCTTGAAGTTTGCGTGCCACAAAAAAGCACAGCATGCCAAACGGAACTATAACGTGAAAAGCATACTTCGCCGAAGAGAAAAGAAACATCCAACTAATCAATACGCTGTCTCAATCCACAATTTCTGTATCCAATGATCTTGTAGGGCCTTTGGAAAAACCATCATGAATGAGTCGTTCTGTTGAGCTTTTGAAAAGTGATGTTTTTCTTAAAAGATGGCTAATGCGAGTCGGCCCAATCAACTCATAAGGTCTGTTAACTAAATAATACAAACCTTCAGTTCACACCTCCAGAAAAACACAGCGTCTCCAATACAAAGATTAACTTACGCGTGTATTTACAGATGCGACAACGTCCTTGACTGCACGTGCGTTGCGCAACAAAAACGTGTCTTTTTTTTTTAGCGTGAGTTATTCGAAGCACGCAAGTATATTCTGTGGGTACAATGAAGAGTTTCTTAATATTATTGAGCCTTACAATCTTTCGAGCCGAATGGTTGAAAGTTTTACCGCCATGTTTAACAATAAAATCTCCACATTTCGTCCACACAGTGTCTTCACGTGCTACGTGCAATTCTCACAAATAAACAGTGGCTATAAACCTATACATCATTCACTGATTGGGCTATCTAATAAGAGCACAGTGGGTACTCTGCGACGTACAAAATGGCTCTTTTCACATTTTGTGTACAATACACGCATGACAGTTGTGCGGAAACTAAGGTTATTCTCACCGACTGGTTGATTTAAAGTAATGCACTTATCGATCAAAAGGATCTGATTTTATTAACGGTAACCTCAAAATCGTGTCCTGACTGCAAGACATCAATTCTTCCTTCCGTAAATTATGATTTATCTGAATTACAACTTACACAGCCGCATTCGCCTGCCCTATCAACAACAGCCCAGTATGGCACTCAGACAATATTAAAACAGTAAATCTCAAACAGCGTTCAAACTTACACCTGCTCTTATTTATTATTTAAACAACGACGTCCTTCCACTCACCACGTGTCCAACGATGCTCATCGTTTTATGTTCTCCAAAATCTGCACCAAAGGCCAAACGTACGGTAATACCAGGAGAGAAGCAAGCGAGAAACGAGAGTAATGGGCCTTTAAGTACGGAAGGCCGTAAAGTGTCGTTTTACGAGAGACCATTTAAAGTTACTGCACAATCAAACCGTCTGTACTGTTACTTCCAGACTTAGCGATAGGCTACACAGTCAAGTCTGGTGTCCAATTTACAATGTAGTGTCTGTCAACGATAAAACGTAATAACCTGCGTTTGTACAGAACGCCAAGGATGCAGTATCTTTCTACATCCTTCGACAATGAACTACACGAAACTGCTCTTACCTAAAAACAGCTGGGGCACGGTGATTATACTGTGCGGAAGGGGCGCCCCACTCCGCGCACATCCACACAGGATACGCTAGCAATATCTCATACCCTGTCGACAAATAAAGTGTCTCTACAATAAACGTTTTGGAGCAAAATCTTCATGGCACCGCTCACTAGATACATCCTAAAGGTTTCCAGTAGCTCGTTATCACGGCTCGGTATAGCTCGCCAGCAGAGGTCGACAAAGCAGTAAAGTATTGACTTGCGTTAACTCAACTTACTCCCGTAACGTCACAATACGACACGTATCTTTCTTAACTGTCCGTAACGGACATGAGTATTCTGACCGAGGGTCGCTACCACTTTCCACAAACTTTTCGGTACGCTAGCATGCGTTCTTAGCTGTTGTGTGTGTGTGAATACAGGAAGGATCGAGTGCCGCTATTTTATCCAATTGGGTTTCACAGTGTACGAGGATGACCACTGTAAATGTATATAGATTACTGCGTATAATACATACATAGCCTGTTTGAAGATAATTCGCCAACCAAAGAAGTCACTGTGCAACAATATGAAGCCCATGTGGGCTACACACACACACACACACACACACAAACAATCACATTCAACCAACAGCATGCTACCATACGTATACCTAGGTGAAGACTAAAGTATATAAGTGATCTTAAAGCAGTGGGTGTGGTGGTGGGGGTTGAGGTGGGTAAGGAGGAGAAGGAGGAGGATAAGGTGGCAATGTGGCTCAACATACAGAGTGGTCGGTTGCTCTTGCGAACATGTTACGCACCACCTGTCCGTCCGTGTCTGTACACGTTCACACAGATAAGATAATCAGTGTGCAGCCCTTAAATCTCTGTCACTTCCCCATGTATTAGCCTCGTTGCTGCTTATCTACCGCACAGAGAGGATGGATGACTGGTGACAACAGGTAACTGTATGGGGAGCGAAAGTAAGAGAGCGAGGAATCGAACGGAAACGTTCAGAGATAAAATAGTACATTGCTTTAAATTCAAGGTCTAATCATCTAATTCCATGGAACAGTAATTCGCCACGCTTTATGAAACGCAAACGTTAGTCACCGTGTTGACTATTTCATTATTAATTTTAATATTATCCTCACATAAACGATTAGTTCTGCTAGGTGGACCCTCCCCTTCAGATCGACCTAAACATTTTTGCATTCATCATCCCTCCCACCCTCGTCTCAACCTACATGATTTGATCGTACAGTAGCACTTCCTGAGGGGTACAGACTACGAGCACTTTAGGCCATGGCTCTTCGGGGATGTTAGGCCGCACAGGTCGGTCAAGCCATCGCAGAGAAGTTCTTCTTGGACGGCTTGACCCTTGAAAATGGCAGCGATATGTTGTCCCAAAACGTCTGTAAACAAGCACAAACTTATTCCGCTCAACATCCCTGAAGAGCGGAAGCCTCCATTACACAGCAGGAGAAGCCTGACAGCTCGCCAAAGACACACTTCATTTTGCAATTTTCTTCAACCTCGTGCTGTTTCCTCCTCCTTAGTTCCAAAGAATAATAATAATAATAATACAAATAATAATAATAATAATAATAACACCACTTTGTTATCACCTTCATGAAGGGTATTTACAAATGTATACCTGAAACAAACCATGTCTCTATGGTATATATAGCATTGCAGCTGTTCTGTATTTACAGTTTGAGCTACATGTAATGTTATTTCGCCCGTTAAATATGTTTCGTACTTTTACATTATCAATTATTATTATTATTATTATTATTATTACCACCTTCATGATGGCCAAAATGGACCTGACAGAGAAAATACTGTACCAACCATGGCGAGCAGAATTGCTTTCCTTATAACCTCCGACACGAAGGCGGAAACGGGGCAAATTAGTATGAAGTTGAGCAGAGTCCTCTGACCTGTAGACCAAGCCGGGTACGACGGCCCAGTCTCAGAATCCTAAACATGGCAGGCATGAAAGTAATTAACACCTAACACAAGCTTCTCGAAAAGGTCGCCGACAAAAACTGATTTGCAGTTTACCTACTGTTAAATGTTGTTTCTAGTCTCCTTGAACGCACGGCGTGTAGCCTGTTTCCAGGAATTTATTAAGCTGGGTAGGGGCAAACTGTTACCAGCTTAGCAAGCACAACTTCGTGTTGATGCGGACGAGACACAGCTTTACTTCTCTAGGTATCACGTCTATATGACAGAATTAACCACCGTGCTTGTCAGCAAAACGCGTAACAATGGAGTGTCAGTTAAGGACACTACTTCAAAGCCCGAATACGCTGAAAACCACGAAAAATGACCCCGTATTGATCAGCTGGCCACACCTCGAGCACATGCTTTAATAGCTGCTAACATTTCAGGAAGAGTTCCGAGTTGAATCCAAGTCTGCTTTCCTAGCGCGCAGAACCAGCCGGAATAGCACAGGCAGCATAGTGAGTAGAATGGACTGGACTTTCGAGGAATCGTACTTCAATTCCTGGTGGAGTCAAAATATTTTTCCCTTTTCCAAACTGCCAGAAGGGATCTGGGGCCAACAGTGTGTCCCAGTGAATGTATATCGATGGCTTTCTCCGAGAGGGTTAGTGGCTGGGGCGTGAAGCCGACCACCTACCTCCACCAATTGTATTGGTTACGAATGTGTGGAGCTATATCTCCACTCTCCCACACGCTTAATGTCAGGAACAGATATACACTGTAGCTGCTGCACAGTCTTTTAGTCCGCATACACGTATCTATTAAAAATATTATTTTTTTATTTTCTTGTGAAGGTTTAATTATTAAAGTACAGATTTTCTCCACACTTTTAACAAGTGGGATGTAACCCAAATTTCGTATATTCGCCATGTTTGTGAATGCCGATTTTCAAACAACACAATATCCATTCACTGCGCCCAAGAATACTTACGCCCTGCGCATAAATTTCACAGCGCCATCCTTTCAATGCTTCTCGCCATCAAAACAAAAGTTAAAAAATGTTCGCACGGGCGCCGTGTGATTTACAACCTGCGAAAATATTACACGAAAAAAAATTTGCCCATTTTTACAGACCTTCCATCTCGGCACGCTACAAAGCGAGTTGCGTCGGTGTCGCTTTGGTCACGGAAGTTCAGGCGCCCGCCATGTTGTAATTACCGACTGAACGGGGAAGAAAAAAATGCATGCGGTTGGGATGTCCCCCAGTGGCGGAACGTTCATATGAAGGTTCGCGAATATCGGTTGACTTGTTCATCAACGGAAATGGAGGGCGAAGTTTAATATCTGATATTCTGAGCTCTTATTGCACGGTTCACGCTAATGGGCACATGTGTTTGTCACGGTGCACAGCATTGCTATTCCCAAGCACCTTTTACTTTATTGTCCCACTTACCCCTTACGTTGTGCACATGCTTCCTACAGTTCTTACTTGTGTTTTTCTTGTCCAATCTATTATCTCTCTACAAGCCAACTTTTACTTGTCCACTCTATTATCTCTCTATAAGCCAACTTTTACTAGTCCAATCTATTATCTCTCTATAAGCCAAATTTTACCTGTCCAATCTATTATCTCTCCATAAGCCACCTTTTACTTTCTCAATCTATTATCTCCCTATACGTCAAATTTTACTTGTTCAATCTATTATCTCTCTATACGCAAACTTTTACTAGCCCAATCTATTATCTCTCCATACGCAAACGTTTACTTGTCCAATCTATTATCTCTCTATACGCAAACTTTTATTTGTCCAATCTATTATGTCTCTATACGCCAACTATTAATTGTCCAATCTATTATCTCTCTACACGCCAAAATTTACTTGTCCAATCTATTATCTCTCTAGTACAACAGTGAATACTTTTCTCCCAACCTCCATCTTGGTAAAATATGAGTGAAATTCTATCGCAAAATTTCGACACTATATTTCTCTCTTCTGTATCATTACATCTTTCGATGTCTTACATACCTTGCTGGGGCGTTTATTGCTGAATCTGGCCAACATGTGTAAGGCATGAATTCTGACCCATCTTTCATACTGTTGGATCAGATGCCGATTCACATATTAAGAAAGTAAGGACATACAGAAACAGGGGGGAGCGTGCGCGCACGCACGCACGCACACACACACACATATATACAGACAAAAAGGTACATTATAACTAAAACAGGCCCAACGGGGATTAGAGGTATAGCGCAATTTTTTCTCGAACTTTGGCACTAGATTGGGTGAGTGGTTGTCACGCCCCGCCGCTTTACCCACGGCGAAGAAACCCTGTACCCACTGTAGAGAAGGCTGGAGGGCCCCAGGGCACGTCTGGACGGATACAGAAAATCTCACCCCCAACGGGATTTGAACCCCGAACCGTTCAGAGCGTAGCGAGTCGACATCGGCAGACACCATGGTGGTATCATGAGCGAACTCTTACTTTATAATGAAAATTAACTCATTGCCTCACAGAAATTCACCGAACCGTCAATTGACCCAAACCGGTCCACACAGACTCCACTGCGCTGAGCAGTGGTACATATTCTGTCTTTCGCCCAGACCGTGTACTCACTGACATCCTATAATTTTCAGAAGAAACAGCAACTATTTAGCTGAACAGTACGAACCCAATGGCCATTGAACGTATAGAGTGTTTCTGAGAGGCAAGAATCCAGTCTTTAAAATAGTCATTACATGAAATTCGTGGTTCAAACGATTAATGAAATACATGTTACTTACTAGGCCAGACAAACAAATCAGTGTGGCCATCAGACACGTTCCAAATGTCACTACACGCTACAGGCACTACAATATGGAACAGGATCTGCACACTGTTATGTTCATACAGGTATTTTTATTATTACAAGTATCACTATTTCGAGGTCACTGAAATATCTAGAAATAAGCCTAATTTTTGAGTGAGGGTTTGTTCGATCCCGGCCCCATCCTTAAGCTGAGCCACTTTGCTTTTCGGCTACCAGCGACCGTACATTACTGACAGTAACTGTGAAATTTGCATTTGACCTTGGCACTGGTTTGAGCTGGGGAACACCGACCTTCTCCTGTACGTGACCAGCACCCGATGTATTCCGTTTAAAAATACACTACTCTGAAGTACAGTCGTGTTTTGTGCGTGTGAGATAACACAGTTATATTCTGAAGTATTCTGAGTGGTTAGAGCAGTGCATACATTTCACTTTAGGTTTGTTATGAATGAAGCACGTAACGAATGACGACCAATATTTGTTTACAAAACTACGTCATGCAGTGACAGAGACTCACGACTTCGACAGGATCTATGTTTTCCCATGATCATCCTCACGAGTGTTGAGGGACTCTTAAACAGGTTGTGCAGGTCTAATGCATTTTCTTGAGTAAGGGATATTACATGTACGCGAAGGTCTCTAAGACATCATCATATTCTCCATAAGGAATCAACAATAAGGTAAAAGGTAAAGCTGTCCTTGTCCACGGCATGAAGACATTAAGCGGGAGCAGAGGTCTAGCTACCCTCGTGGTTGACCTCGGCGCTAGATAGAGTTGAGTGGCCAGCATCACGCCCCGGCCGCTTTAACCCCAGGAGAAAATCCCGGTTCCCATTGAATGGTGGGCTGAGTTTGCACAATAGCCTGTCTTGACGTTTTGGAGAAGAAAAAAATATCTTCCTCCTGCCGGCTTTCGAACCCCGGAACGTCCAGCTCGTAGCCTAGTCGGTATACCGCCTGCAATGCAAACTCAGGAATACTTGTGTACCTACAAAACTCTGTACATAAATACAGAAGAATATTCATATGAACCAAGGACTAAGGCTTGCTAATCTGTTGTACATACAAAGTTCGTAGTGGTTAGGAGCAAGAGAAGAAAGAAACTGCGGCTTCTGGTTTGCCTGAGCCTGAACTACGTCTAGATAGGAGTACTGAATGCTTAGTGAACAGTGTTATTCCGTAAGCCGTGCTATAAAATATTCTACCCTTAATATAGCTGCCTATTATGAATTTTTGACGATTCTGTTTCTACTGGCAAAAATGTAGCACGTGCACATAAACTTGTTTTCTAAACTGATTTTAAGCCCCAGTGACCATAACAATTTGACGCTGAAATATGAAAGGGCTTTATGTTAGTAGTTATATAATCAGCTTCTTACAGAGGAACGAGCAGGCAGTGGTCTCTGCCACTGTGAAACTTTTGCAGGGGTATTACTGGGTTGTTTTATTTTCTTGTGACACACGGTTAATTGTATGAACGAGCGGTTATCAAACCAAACGCTGCAAAATACAGCACACACCGTTACTCATGACACAGTTTCAGGCCTTCTAAACTGATGAGTAAATTTATAGTTATACATATCTATTCGCATGATTACTGCTTTCTTTTTGTTTTCTTAAGACACACTGCGCTACGCAAATACCAGATTTTGCGTATGTTCAATCTGACTTAAACTTATTTTTTCTGACCCCATGTTTGTAATGGCCTACACAGAGATTATATACACTATGTGTAGCTTGCTATCATTCGGTGCAGAACCTTTTGTCTTCTAGGTTGCTATCCAAAAATTTAAATATTAAGATACATAGAACTATAATTTTGCCTATTGTTTTGTATGGGTGTGAAACTTGGTCGCTGACAATGAGGGAGGAAAAGAAGCTGAGGGTGTCTGAAAATATGGCGTTGAGGAGAATATTTGGACCTAGGAGGGACGAGGTAACGGGGGAATGGAGGAGAGTGCATAACGAGGAGTTAAATGATCTGTACTCTTCACCCAATATGGTGCGGGTGATAAAATCCAGAAGAATGAGATGGGCTGGGCATGTGGCGCGTATGGGTGAGGAGAGGGGGACGTATAGGATCTTGGTGAGGAAACCGGAGGGAAAGAAACCACTGGGGAGACCTAGGCGTAGATGGGTGAATAATATTAGGATGGATCTCCAGGAGGTGGGATGTGGGTATATGGACTGGATTGGGCTGGCCCAAGATAGGGGCGGGTGGCGGAGGCTTGTGAGTGCGGTAATGAACCTTCGGGTTCCGTGAAATGCGGGGAATTTCTTGACTAGCTGAAAACCAGTTAGCCTCTCCAAGAAGGACTCTGCACCATGGTGTAAGCAAGTAGCTATGCTTATGGCCCGTCTCTGTAGAAAATTTAACACGGCTATCTGCAATGGTTCACTGGTTATCACCATCAAACCGAGAGCCAAACCGTCACTGCACAGTTGCCAAATTATTTTACACTCTACAGAAGTCGCAAATATCTGCGCTACCACTCACCACACGTCACATAAAAATCCCAACGTAAGAAGAGGAAGCGACGCTCCTGTATTTCGAGTTTGCTTATCAGCCATATTGTTATTAGTGATGCAGGTAATTAAAAGATTTTACGTTGAGGTGGCATCCTATGGCACGATATTCATGCCAAGTTTTGTTGCGATCAGTCATCAGATTCAAAACATGAAACGGACGGACACAAAAAGGCACAACAGACGGCAATGGTGTTTCATATGCTTATTTTTCTACTTCTTTTGATCGAAAACACGAGTGAAAAGTTAAAAAGGCCATCTTATTCTCGCGAATGTTCACATTTTGTGTGTGTAATTCTGTACTGGTGAAAATAAAGAGCCGCAGTGGTGTCATAAAAGAAGTAACTTTCATTTTCATTAAGGGAGGCGTTCGGACAGTCCGAATGCAAATAGGGACAAAAACACTTCCTCAAAAACTGTACACTTCATCATAAGTGACAAGGCACCATCGACAGCAATATGTTTGACAGATCCAAGAATTTCCCTTCCTCTTGCTCCACTACAGTTGAGGCGACGATTAACAAGGGGTGCTGGTAAGCAAGGCAGCTTTTAGGGTCCCTTAAACCTCTTTGTTGCCGAAGAAAAGCCCACTATGGAGATAACTCACTGACAGAAACTCAAAGGTACGGCTTTGTCTGGGGCCTACCAGCAACTTGAAACGAAATGTGACTCTCCAAGTCCATTCTGTAGCAGGGAATGGACCCTGTCAGATCCTTTACACTAGCTGCTGGTACACGTTAAGAACTAACAGCAGCAGAACAATTGCTCTCCTGGAATTCGTCGCAATCAATTGATCACAGTCTTGCGCCAGCAACGTCCTAAGCTTAAAAACAGTTGCTGTGTCCCTGCGTCGCCGGGGGTCCATTCGTGGATAATAATAATAATAATATTTATTTAACTGCAATTGGGTTTTCACCCGGTGGCAGTCGTTTTTAACACATATACAAGAACTTGAAGCTGTACTACTAAATTTACATCGGGAGGGATACATGA
>Ga0123354_10002055_pt1 | contig 25947 bp, 14 predicted proteins | sample TergutLab28metaG_2_FD_97872 | JGI IMG/M metagenome (GOLD analysis project Ga0123354, IMG submission 97872) | Labiotermes labralis P4 segment gut microbial communities from Petit-Saut dam, French Guiana - Lab288 P4 | ecosystem: Host-associated > Arthropoda: Insects > Digestive system > Gut ...
GTGGACCCCGTTCCAGACCCACTACTACTCAGAAAATCTGGTAGCGCCGGGGATCGAACCCGGGACCTCTGTATCTGTAGCCAGAAACTCTGACCACTAGACCACAGAGGCGGTCTATATTGTAGGCCTACTCTTCATAAATATTCTTCTTTCATCTCAAGGTCACAAACGCACCAAAAAATGCAGATATATGTCTATGCCTGGAGCATATTTCGAACCAATGATCCGAGGGTTCAGGTGGTCGAAATATGGCCACGCCAGAGACCGCACCACCAAACAAAATTAGGATTACCAGTCGCTGGTAAACGATAAACGTTTACCTACGCAAAATGATATTAGGGAAATCACGAAGAAGAGATAGGTCTAAAGTTAAAATGGCCCTCTAAAGCAACAGATTATGAAGGTGTGTACTGGACTGAACTGGCGCCCTAGTTTGGATGGAGTATTAAACGGGTAATTCCTTTAAAAACGGAACAAAAATTACTTTCTCAAGGACTCAGTTCCATGGTCTCATCTACATAGGTCCTTGTTATGTCAAACTCTAACAACCAGCCGAACAAGCTATCATAAAAAGTGACTTCTCTGATAAACCACTATCTTCTGCAGTGAAGTTTTGCGATAAGATCCATACAGTTAATATAAGATTGTTTCGTCCGAATCTTGCAGTCAAAACGAAATGAACGTATATTTATTTGGGGAAACAGGATTTCGCTCACAAAGTTTTACACGGAACTAGTCACACTATAAGGTAGATACTTTGGACAACCCTCGGTCATATTGCACCCTGGAGAGTCAGGGAAACTATTTTGTGAGGGGCCAAATTAAAAAAGTTCTGTCGCACAAAATCCCTGCACTTTTAGTGGAACACGAGAGTCTCTTTTCAGCAGTCTCACATTTACTACAATATCAGATTTTATAGGATCCACTTGCTTTCATAATAAGACTCATTTTGGGGACCCGGTGGTGAGGGGAGGGTGGGATGGCAGGACAGCGAAGTTAATATCTCTGAAGTTCAGGCCCAGCGTCACTGGTAAAAGTATCTTCAAATTTCGACGCAGCAAACCAGCTGAAACGATGACACTTCCGACTCCTATTCTGGGGATCTATCTCGGGATGTATCTCGGCCGATACACACCGGCTATGGCTATACGCAAACAGACGTTTCGCGATTTTCCTCACTGCATTCAAGTAAATGCCAGAAAGATATTACAGAGTAGGCCACAACCGCTTCCTTCTGCATCCTTTCGAATTCAGTTTTCTTTCACGGCCCTAACGGTTTTCACAGGGGATTAAATGCAAGGAATTTTACTATAATTCCGGCCAAAACTGTCCTAACATCCTGACAGAAGGCTACAGATCAATTAAACAAATTACTGAGAACAAATGGCTATTGCAGGAAAAAAGGAACAAAGATGGAAAAATGCATAATAAAGACCTACATAACTTGTGATCCCCCAGTAAATATTTTAGTAAAGTCAAATCCAGAAGGATAAGAGGGGAAGGGCACATTCCAAGCAAAGTGAAATCGAGAAATGCAAACAACAGTTCAGTCGAAAAACCTGAAGGAAGTGACAACTTTGGAAATGTAGTGTAGATGAGAGGATGATATTAAAGTAGATGTTAAATAAATAGAATGAGATTGTCAACTGGATTAAAGTGGCTCGGAACACGGTCCAATGGTGGGATTTTGGAAACACATAATGAACCTTGAATTCCACAAAGGAAAGGCATTCCTTGATCAGCTGAGTCACTAAGATTGTCACAAGACGGACTGGTTTAGTTATGGCGTATTTAGTGAAATCCAAATTTCATTTAATTTAGACGTGGTTTGCAATACACATACGTATCTAGGGAAAAATTTATAAATGTGACTTCTATGCCCATGGTCAAGCTTAAAGTGGAACAAGAAGTATCAAGAAAAATAAATGTTGTGTTGTCCCTTTCATGCGACAAGGCGCAGAGGGGCAGAAGCGGTACAGCTCCACGCAGTCTCAACCTCGGCGCTAGAAAAAGGCAAGTGGTCAGCGTGATGCTCCGGCCGCCTTATCCTTGGGAAATAATCAAGGCATCCATTGAAGTGAAGGCTTGGTGGGCCCTCGGGGCCGGTCTGGATATGTGAAAATATCCACCAACCAGTATTAGAAATCTGGTCCGTCCAAATCTTACCCTAATCCATCAAGAAAAATAAGAAATGCAAACTAAACAGTAGTTTTACAGCGACATCGCAGTACCTTCGCCGACAAAACAATCTGTGAACATAAAGTTAATATTTTACTGTCATTCGAGCGGAGGTCTATGCCAAAGGTAAGGCTCCATATCCATAAAGGACACTCCTATGGTTGAGTCTACAGCACAACTACGAGGCTATAACGGCAGAGTATACAGAAATGTGAACTTGTGACTAGCAGCAGAAAACTGACGAACTCGGACAAAATAGATACGTAGATGTGGCACTCTGTCCTCCGTAAACCTCAAGAGAAATTCTGTGTGATTACAGCCAGGTATCCGCCGTAAAGTCTGAGCTACGACGTGTCTTTTGACATACTCTCACAAACGTTCGGATAAAAAAGCGCTCGTCCCTAAATTACATATGTTATGATTAAAGGCTAACAACAGAACACACGTGTATTGTTAGCCGAGTCCTAATCCACACATCTTAGTCTCTGCTGACATTATTTATTCGAAGAAATTTACTCTGTTCTGCAAAAATGTCATTAAATCTTCGATAGAGCTGTTTAATACACCGACAGTGAGGAAAACGTTCAGAGCTCTGTTCTGGTACATCGGGGGAAAAATTAGAAGCAGAAACGTTTTGCTTGTAATTCATTTCTACAGTTTCAACGCGATTCAACTAATACCATAAATAAGATTTCATTAAATGCAGTAGTGAGCTTGAAGTGTTTTATAATAGCTATTTTGAATACAACGAAACACACATGTACATCCGTAACTTAATATGAATATATCCATATCTTTGGCCTGTTCCTTTCTCGCCAGATTTTTAATAAATATCCTTCAGTCATCACAAACTAATTACAAAAAGCGCCTGAATGTCTGTTTAGTTCAGCCGAATCTGCAGAAAGGAAGTAAGAGGTGCCTATTATCATAATACCAGACAGGTGGCGGACGCTTGTGAGTGCGGTAATGAACCTTCGGGTTCCGTGAAATGCGGGGAATTTCTTGACTAGCTGCAAACCAGTTAGCATTTTAAGAAGGACTCTGCACCATGGAGTAAGTAAGTAACACCAGAGGACCAAGAAATACTCCAAATTGAGCGTCTTTACTAACATGACGAATTTTTCTTTCTGGTTTTTAAGACAGCTAAAATACCAGTCTTATACAAAGTGTTTTGAAGTGTCAGATCTCAGTAACGTTAAAACTCGGAAAATTCAAGTCTTCTAGATGCAGTGCCATGTCGACAGGGAAATACTACCGACGTTTCGAACGTTCGTAATGCATTCGTCTTCAGGTGAAAGCAGTCCTGGTGTTTGATCCCTCTTGTGGGACTGCTGAACCTTGACGCTGGAAGGTCCAACAACCCTTTCCAACGCCGGTAGCTGCTTACCAAATGAGAGGTCGTAACATTCCAGAAGATTTGAACCTTCAGCAACAATGCAGTGAGAAACTTAAATTTTGTAGAGTTCATATATATATATATATATCCTAAAAAAATAAAGTAGCAAACGGTTTGGTGTCGAAAAAATTATTCTGACTTCGACGTGTAAATGCTACATGGGTAGCAGATGGCACACACCAGACTTCCACGTACTCTACTGTGTAGTTCTGGTAAAATGAGACTTGGAAGAGGAAGATATTTAAGAAATGTTGGTAGCATGGGGTGGGTATTCGCCTGGCGAAGGCATATGACTCAGCGACTACTATCTGTGTTCAAGCATTTATCACTGATATTAGTGATCGTGCCAGCTCCAAATGTTCTAACGGCCGATGTACTTCGGACGGATATTTTTCACTGACATCTAGAGCCACAAAACAGGTAGCAGCCTCATGGCCTGCTCCTCCCTTTTGTTTCTTCTTTCTCCATTTCCTCACTCACGAGTTTCAGTTTACCACAACTAGACAGCAGTCGCCATTGACACTTCAATAGTTGTCCCCCATTAGCACCAAGGCTTGTATTCCGGCATATAAATCGGTGTCCAGCGTTTGTAGCCAGGCGGTGACAGCTCACTTCACGTAGGCATCCATTAAAAATCGCCAATGAGGGGCTTCTTACGGGGTCCAGGGGGATGGAAGTTACTGGGTGGTCCGTAATCTCTAAGCAATCAGGCCATAACCGGTCATAATAGAGGATGACAGCGGGGGGCCCACCGATTTCTGATGAATCGCATCACATTAACTGATTCGGCAAAAGGAGCATATTTAATATGTACGAAAGAAACAGTTATATATTGTACACTCTATCAAAGCTACAACGTGTGACATCTCCGCTGATACCGAAACACTGGTCTATGGCTCCATATTTTAATGAACAAAAATGCACTGAATAAAATACAACACAACAGCTCATATTAGGTAACAACTCCTACATGTTTCGGCACTAAGGGATCATCCTCAGGGATATTTAAACTCCCTGAGGATGGCACCTTGGTGCCGAAACATGTAGGAGTTCGTACCTAATATGAAGTGTGTTTGGTGATCAGTCTTATTTTATATAAATTAGAGCATTTATTTGGTTAAAATATGGAATGTAAGAAGACGCACGTTATGAACAACATAAAACTGGTCTATGGTGCACACTCTATTAAAACCGTTTTCCTGTTAAGTGGGCCGATTAATACAGTTTGTCCCCATGTTACCCTATAGACTGCAGGACGGCAAGACCGACCATCAACGTCATATGCTGCGCAATGTATCCACATTAATGGACCTGTCGACTCAATGTAGCTACACGAACAAGTCCATTTGCATGTAGGCAAAACATAGTACTGCACGGGTAATGTGAAATATAAACGCTCTTGCAAAAACAAGAAAATATCGGAAACGTTCATAAATAAACAGTAAATTTAAAGATGTATCTTGTACATTCTCACTCGTACTGTGACCTATTACCTGTAGGTAAAACGAGATGAAGGATGAACAGTATAAACAGGAGCTGAAAACTGAAATAAGTGGACATTTTTAGAATAAAGTGGGCCGGGTAGCTCAGTCGGTATAGCTACTGACTACGGGCTGGACGGTCCGGGATCGAATTCCCGTGGGGACGAGGTATTCCGCCCGTCCAGATCGGACCTGGGGCCCACCCAGCCTCCTGTAAAATGGGTACCGGGTCTTTTCAGGGGTAAAGGCGGCCGGGGTGTGCTGCTGATCACTCACCCCCTTCTAGTGCCGCGGTCATGGAAGAGTACAGCTATACATCTACCCACCCTCTGGGCCACACCGGGCCTGTAACGGGATCACTGTACCTTTTTTGGAATAAAAATAAACAGAACCATAAAACAACATTAAGGTTCATTCGGTACCTCTTCTGTACAATGAACCTACATTAAGATTCAGGTCGTCAGGAAAATGACGCCGTGATGATATGTAATGTCAATGACGTTTCGAAGAGGCCTTCTGCCTCCATCATTAGGGTAGTCTACGAATAAAGACTGAGGCAGCACGCGTCTCCGAAACGGCGGTTAATAATTTCAAATCTGCGTGACATCATATCCCAGAAGATTTGAATAATCAAAGCCGTTGCGAAAACTTCCAATCTCGTAAATCTAGATTACCCTTGAGTGTATACATGTACGTAGCAGAAAAGTTCAAAAGTGTCTGTCCGACGGTGACATACCTCGGAGTACTCAGCCGTGCAATTAAGGTAAGAAAGGAGAAATGCACACGCAGTTTTAACCGGACACCATAATTGGAAGGGACTACCTAGAAGACCTAAATATAAACCGGAAAATAATATTAAAATGGAATTTACAGGGCAAAGGGACTTGTAGTGGACCTAATTCTCATGGTTCCGGGTAGGAAACAGTGGTGGGATACTGTGAAGACGATAAAGATCCTTCGGACTTCCAGAGGATTTGCTAGTCGGCTGTGCGAGCGACCGTGCAATTCCCAAGGACGCTGCACGTACATCCACAGTCTTGACACCCGTCAGAACCACCGACGGCTCACAGCATATTCTCGGACGTGCTATTCTGTGACACGAGTTCACGAAAGCACTCGGAAACGTGGAAGGTTCAATTCATGTATCTGTCTTTGTACAATGGAGGTTCTCAGACGTTCAGTCGACGAAGCGCTGTACTCCTCTTACAACAGCACGCTGGCAGATAAAGTGGACTTATTCCTTACTACTATTACTCTATTATCATTCGACCCGTGACGGACATTTCATATTATGGATATGTACACACCGACTAGAACAAATCTGGTATACGGTAATGGAGGTATTTACACAAGAGGCTTATTTATACCCCGATAAACTAAACCTGTAACATTGCAAGTAATGTAGGCATTTAAACTGAACAGCAATTTCTCCCAAAGCACTTCGATACTTATTTCAAACATTGCCAAATTTCTTCCTTCATGTTCGAAGTGAAGGAACGTAGTTGGTGATATAAAGTTGACAGCAAATTACGTATCAAGGAAACAGACCAGATTTGCTCCACACAGAGTCAGACTATCAATACAGCCCTAAAGGTGACGAGAGATAAAAAACAAAACCTGGTTACAATTATATATTTTTCCTATTTATGTCACAGCAGTTCTCAACTACTGTCCCACACGTTTTCGTAATCAATACAAAAAGCAAAATTCAGTGGACAAAATGTGTCAGTCAAACAACAATATACTGATATACAAAATTTCACTTTTTGCGACTAGCAGAAACGAAATGTGTCAATATTTATGTAAATTGAGGTGCTGAACACGAAAATCACAATAAAAATGCTTCATTGGTTACGGGTTTCGAGCTATCGTCTCTTACCTGTACTACGTCATAAGTTGAAGGTTGCATATAGCTCTAGTGCAATAGGGCCTTCTTCGCCTGCCGATTGAACGTCGAATTTGGAGAATCACGCATCAAGATCCAGCAATAATCAGCAAGCATCGATGGGCTTCTGTTTCCTAGGAAGTCTGCAACCATGCAGGCATGCCATGCTCTCTGCTCATCACCCGTAATGATGCGTTCAAATACCTCATTACGAAGAAGTGAGCGAATGTCTGGACCGGTGTAAACACCCTCTCGTATCTTGGCATCACTAAGCAGGGGGAATTTTTGTCGCAGGTACAGCAATGGCGTATCATTACGATCCATACATAGCCTTCACAAAATTCTTCATGAGGCCTAACTTGATATGAAGAAGTGGCAACAAAATCCTCGATGACTCAACCAGTGAATGATGCTTTACATTTTTGTGTCCTGGCTCCAAAATCTTTATGGCAGGCCATATCCTTTTGACATAATGACATGCCTTGTCTTTGCTGTCCCACTCACACAGGAAACAAGGAAATTCAGTGTACCCGAGCTGCAGTCCAAGCAAAATTGCAATGACTTTCAGGTCCGCACAAATGTTCCACTTGTATGTGTCATACTTTATGTATTGTAGTAACTGTTTCATGTTATCATCACTTTCTTTAATTCCAAATGCATGTGCAATAGGAATTGAAGGTAACACATTCCCATTGTGTAGAAGAACAGCATTAAGATTGAATTTGGAGGAATCTATGAATAGCCTCCATTCATCTGAGCAGTGGCTCTTGTTTAATGCTGTGAACAAGCCATCCACATCTTTGCATGCCACTAGAGCGCCCTCCATGGTGAAGAATTCTTCAAGATTTTTTTGGCGATAACGATACAGAGTTATTTTCATGCCTTCATCCAGGTATTCACATTGTTTCATTCTGGGTGCTAGCAGTTTGGCCTTTACCTTTAGCAGCTCCAAATCGCGTAGTAGATCATTCAATTCGTTTTGTGTAAGTTTGTGAGGTGACTCAGGTGCTGGACCTTGGAAGTCTGGATCTGTAGGTTTTTCTTCGTGAGGTCCTGTTTTCTCCGTGTCTTCCTCTTCATCTCCGAATTCAAATTGTATTCTTTTGGTGGCTCCGGCACGGGCAGATCTTCCCCATGAGGCACAGGTCTGATGGCAGAGGGTATATTTGGATAGTCAGTTCTCTGCTTCTTCTTTCTCTTCATACCACTTGCCACAGGAGGTGTCAAGCAAAAGTAGCAGTCACTGCTGTGGTTTGAGGGTTCCCTCCACACCATTGGAACGGCAGACGGTATTGCCATTCCCTTACGATTTATCCAGCCTCCAAGACGTATTGCACACAATGTGCGGGGCCCACTTCTTGTCTTGGTCACCCAGTTTACACCAAAAGTACAGATGGTTGGCTTTCTTGATCAGAGGCGTTATAGAACGCCTCTGTGACGCTAACGTCACTTCCCCACACACATAACAGAATAGGTCCGCACTTGTCACTCAACAGCGAAACATCCTGTATTAAACCTGCGCTTGTACAGACTGAAACTGAGGCACTGCCTGGCGGCTGATGCAATGACCTTATGTGACCTTACGCTAGTCACAGTGTTAGTCACCCGTGATAGGTAACTTATCATGTACACTAGTCACAGAGTTAGTCACCCCTGATTTTCATTTATGACTCAAACCCTAATTTGAAATCAGAACGCACTGTACATGAAAGAGCCTCCTGTATTTTCGAAACAAGAACTAAACAATAACTCTTAATATCATATTCGTGTTCAGCACCCACGAAATAGCCACAAAAGACTTATTTCATCAACGCTAGTTTTTGACTGTTGATCAGAGTAATAAGTACAAAACATATAATGTGACAGCAGGGCTACATGTTTCGACTCTCACTGAGTCATCTTCAGGCCCTCATGATACAGATCCATACAAAGAATGTACTATGCTCCCACATACATGTTCTCATTGTTATTCACTCATTGACTTTCACTACAGATATTGTGAGCGTTGGGGATCCCACAATGCATAGCACATTCTTTGTATGAATCTGTATCATGAGGGCCTGAAAATTACTCAGCGAGAGCTGAAACATGTAGCCCTGCTGTCACATTACATGTTTTGTATTTATTATTGTTGTGTTTGACTGACACATTTTTTCCACTGTATTCTTAAACACTTCGGGATGGAAAACATCAAATTTAAAAACTAAAATTATTGCTGCCCTCTCAACGAGCGATGTTCCCACAATTCTGCCCTTCGTGACCACCAGGAGCTCCAGGTTCCATCTCTGTATTTTCCCACAAGATTATCAATGGTGAATTACAAACAGCGAGAAGTACGCTATGCCTGCCACCATTCGGTCCAGAATCTCTCTTGCAGTTTGCGCTCTAAACATCTGAACACTAACATACACAGCACCATAATTCTGTCTGTTGTTTTGTATAGGTGTGAAACTAGGTGCCTCACGTTACGAAGAACAATAGGCTGAGGTGTTAGAGAATCGGGTTCTGAGGAAACTATGTGAGGCTAAGAGGTAGGAAGTAACAGGAGGTTGGAGAAAACTTCATGACGAGGAGATTGATTTGTGCTAATCACCAAATATGATATATTATTACAGCTATCAAATCGAGGAGCATAAGATGGGCGGTGACATGTGACACCTATGATGGACAAACAATTTCGTTCTAGACGTACATACTTTTAATTTGCAATGTCTCATTACATGCACGTGCTGGTTCACGGGTATCCGTAACAGGACTTCAGAATCACCAAATAACGCCCGGCTATCTGCGCATAAAACTGTTCGTAAACTTCGTTCATTGTTTACATCCGCTCTTGTATTTCCTTACCACCGGTCACTGACAGCGTCAGTATAAAGAAAAAGACCAACACACTCACAGCCACACACGTGACACGAAAAAATCTGCATAACAGCCTATAATTGCATACAATAAATACTTAGAAATCGCTTGAAGGGCTATCTAATAAGAACGACAAAAGGGAAGTGGATACATTGTGGAAAAATATGATAACGATAATGATAATTTTAAAATGATTACTATTCCTTGGACTTTCGAAACCTCTGCAGACGATAATATAAAAAACAATGTTTTCCAGAAATTTCGTATGGTTTTAAAACATTATATCTTTGAGAGAAAAGGATTCATTAGCACAAACATCCGCTGAGTACAGGCGATTTTAACGACGGATTAACGATACAATTGGTTAAACGTGCAGAATACAGTAGTAGGTACTTAAAATTCAGTGAAGTCAGTTGCGAGTCACACGGTGTAGAAGTGTCGGAGCGTGCTTAGCATGGTCACGAAAACTAACAGGCATAGAGGAAGGGATAAAAAGAAAGACAGCACTGAAGAAAGGAGCAGAAGTGATGAGGAAGAAAAGGGCATGCAAATAACAATAAGAATGAAAGATGGTAATCTGAAAGCCCAGAGTTCTATAGCAAAGATTCAATGAAGTTCAGCTTTCTTTCAAAGAACGATCCCACAGGCACGCAGTTCCTCTCGCTCCGCTTAGCCAATAAAAGAATAAAGATACATTGAATGAGCCACTCATTCAACCTTACAAAATAAATACTACCTCTCATTTCTTTTTAAACGAGACATAAATTACACAACTTTTGAAACAATCTGAGGCTTCATATTTGACGTCCTGACAGAAAGGGAGTTGCCATGGCTACAGACAGCCACTTCGCCAGAACCCGAAGACTGGATCTACACAAGCCTGATACGGTAATACGAATACCAAGAAACTTCTCCCCTTGCTCACTACGGGGGCTCCAGAACACGAAATACAGTCAGTTCTACTACTACGCGTGTTTCGTAAAGGCGGATTGGCTTGTTGAAGAGGTGGCCGTTGTCTTTATCAGGGCAACTTTCACATACGTGTGTTGGATGTTACGAGATTTCAGCGAACAACGTGAAGGTAAAGTTACGACAATATTTGTTCTGATAGGACTATTTTTATTACGAGATTTCCTATACCGCGAGACCTTCCAAGAACGCAATTGTCGCCGGGTATCAGAACTGACTGTACATAACTGCAATCTTCAGACGCACACAAAGACGAAATGTAACAGTGACTTTACACCCTTTTTTTTTTTCACTGACCATAAAAGGAACCAATTGATGCAGCAATAAAAGACTTAGAAATGGCGATTCGCCTTTCACCAATATAAAAAAGGCTGGATATTACAGAAGTCCTATCTATCTGTATGGTGCTACCAACCAATGTGGCCCACAGCATTTTGTTTTCCGCGTTTCTGAATCTAGTCTGCAGACATAGGGTAAAAGGTAAAGCAATCCCAGTACAGGCCTGGACAAGACCTGTGGGTTCCAGAGGGTTGAGGCTCCCAGATTTCAAGAGAATTGGCACATGAGGGCGGTAAAGTTGTCAGCTCTAAGCACCGGCCGACTTTACCTCCCAGGACATATTCCTGGTACTCATTTCTGTTAGAGGCTGAGTCGACCCCATGGCCAAAGTGAGGCCGGAAGGATTATGCCAATAAAAATAATTCCAACGAGCAAACATACGGTAGGACTTCTTACACCCGAGATCGGCCCCTTTGGCATGGCCTCTACCTACACAGGTGAACACGTACTGTACACGAAATATAAGCAAGTACACACACACACACACACACACACATATATATATATATATATATATATATATATATATATATATCGAAAGGAATTCGAACCGACTGTCCGAATGGTGTTGGAGTGTCAGAAGACAGTACACGGTTACACAGTGTGATTGGCATGAACTGGCACTGTTTTACAGAATTCTGCAGCTGGGGAAAAATTTGGCAAATTTGTAGTAGTACAAGGAATTTCCGCAAGACAATTAAGACATCTACTGTCCTTAAAATGAGATCGTCATAAAGCAGACACTAGCCTACTATTTCCACGGAGAAGAACCTTTCTTGACAAGCCAAAAACCGCTAGGCAAGGACATTCACATTCGTAGAAAAAGCTGTAAGTAATTTTATATCGCCGGAATGACTTCGAGAAGTCGTGAATGTAAATCTCATAATAAAAAATTAATTCTGATAGTGATTATGGTCACTTCCAATATGTTTACTTTTACAGTTACTTAAAGTGTTCTAAACACTATCAAAATTCCGTCAAAGTAGCCAATATTCAACCGGATACCTTCCGAATACAACTTAAACTCATTTCGAGTTTAAAAAATATGTACTGTTACATTATAGTTCGTTCTAACCGTTTAAGGCATTGATATATATTTCTAAAATTAAGAATAATGTGTCGCAGAAAACAGCACATTGCCATGATAAGACAAGAATGTGCGATGTTCAGGTAAACTGAAGTAACATCCTTTACAGATCAAGAGTAACCTAAATTGCATTTAAAAACTTAGTTCGTACCGCGCAGTAAACAAAATTCGTCTCTATTACAAAAACCAATCAGTTAATGCTGTATAGGGAAATAATTTCTGTTTGTACTGAGAACAATACAAAACACAGAAATAAACTCTAAACCTTATCAGCCAAATGCAAAATTGTTGAATGTTAAATCTGGTGGTATGTAAGTAACAACTAGACTTTAAAGGGTTAACGAAATATAGAGGGATACACAGTAGCGCTCAATGACTGAATGTGTTCTGTGATGGATCGATTAATTTCTCATGCAATAATATTTGGAAATGACAGAACAGCTCTGTGTGCTTGTGTACTGTTAAGTTAGCTGTTTTTCTTCCCTCCGTCTACAGAGACATCTTTGTTTCCATGTAAGAAGTGAGGTGCCGGAAATTTTTTAAGGTTTATTGTTGTTCCAGGAACCAAGATATACGGTTTCAGTATTGAAGCTTGCATTCCGGTGAAGGGAGCCTGGTTGGTGTGTCCAAACCAACAGTTACTACCCTATTCTTTTTATTTCTCTCGAGGCAACACAAAGGTACACAAACCATCGTGCCACAGTTTTAATTCTGTTGACATTACTCTCCTCATGCACCTGTCGTTGGCAGCAAAGGCAGTCGCAAACCAAACACAGCGTTCTTGTTTCGCATTCAGCCCGCGGGCTGTTCCAGGCTGCTCACCCCCACCCACCTGCAGAACTAAGTGGTCTGCAGAGAGACAGTGATTCAACTTGACTGCGTACACAGATAGATCTCACACACTTGTAACTGACGACGATAATTACCATGACGACGATAACAACGATTCAATATCAAGCATAGCGAAATAAATTTCCGATTGCGTGACAAATTTCTTTTCACAGAGTCTGTCATAATACAGGTCCATAAGCACAATGCAAAGCGAGGTCTCCAGAGAGCGCGATACAGTGCTTCGGCTTTCAATTTCCAGTATCTTCTCGTTTCTTTAAGGTAATCCAGTAGCTGCTTACGTCTTCTTCCTCGTCTTTCCGTCAATTCTATATTTCATTCCACCTTCCCTTCAATAATGTGTTTTACAAGACAATCGGGTCGTAATATTCGACTTCATAGGAACGAGTGAACACAAGAGGACTGCATTCACTAAACGTTGACGAGATTAAATTTAGTAAATGCTTGTAAATATTCAGCAACGATTCACTACCTTCCATTTATGAAAACCAAGTACATTAAGTACACAGATTTCGTGTTTTTTTCTAGATATACATAAAACAAAAGAAAAATACAGATTGCAAGTAATTCCGAAAAAGTTTTGAAGAAGTATTTTAACCAAAGAGAGAGGAAGTATGCCTAATAGAAATAAGAACATATTTACGTAATAAGAAACGTCACAGTTTGTACTCTTACCACATCCTGAAGGGTAACTAACATGAGCGGGACATGCGGCAAGCAAGGATTAAAACAACAAATGCCTACTTTTTTTTTTTCGAAAATCACACGGAACGGCAGAAATGGGATGGCCTTGACTTATGGTAGAGTAACATCAACACCGATCTTAAAGAAATAGGGGATGAAGTGTTGACTGCATTCATGTGGCTCAAGGCAGCGGCCAGTGACAGGGCCATTTTATACATTTCATACAAAGAACGCATAACGCAACCATATCAACACATTAAGACTGAAGAAATATAAACAGCACACTACATCTAATCTTTGTTAATTTTGTTGAATCTGACACTGGATAAATTTTATCCAGTGTCAGATTTTACGTATGTTCACAACTGTAAAAATATTGGGATTCCAATACCTAAACAGCACCTTAGACTCATTCTGCTAGAGGCCTGATGATGACCTGTTAACAAGTTGAAACATGTAGCCTATATACTCCAATAAATATTTGTTGGGCTGACGTATATCAGTCAATTTTTTATTTAAAACGGAGATATATTTCATTTATTTACTTAGAGACTGGCGTTTTACTGAACACCCCTTGCGGCAGCTCGAATAGTGTAAATTATACTTGTGTAACATAGGGTGATGACATCGCCAGGGTAAAGAGACAGACGGATGTGGAACGAAGTGACCGCGGCAAAAATGAGGCGACTGCTCTGCCATCTGCCTCAAATGAGTACGGAAAACCATGGAATATATAGGACAGACGGTCTCCGAGCCCATATTTGAACGGGAGACCTTCCGTAAAGGAAACAGGGGTACAGTCACTGAATCGCAATGGTCGGGGATAAATGTAACTTATGTCAAACCCTGAAACCCCTTACCCACACCTTAGCACTTCCTTATCCAAACACAAAGCTGGTATGACGGTACATAGGCAGAAAACGCTAGGGACCAGAAGCAGTTGAGCTTCTAAATAGATGTAACCTGATCGAAAGACTTGGTAAAACATTAATGTCTCAGGAGACCGTCTGTACATACCAAAGAGCGCGGTATGCTCTCTTTTTAGAAGACGCGCGAAAGACGGTAGTGTAATAATAACTTAGAAAAACAAGCAGTAACGTGAGTAATATGTTACTTGAGAAGCAGCAGGAGCAGGAGCCTAGACAAGATGAATTATACGCCATAACCACACTCTGAGCTTTATGTCATTGGTGTGGTCAGTTTCGGCACTCATAATGCCATCTTTCAAGTTTCTTTGGCCCTACTCTCGTTACTGATAACCCAGTGTTGACGTTTATAAGCTTCGTACATGTGGTGAGGTTATCAACATCAACAAATCCTATACAAATACATCGAGAATTCGAACTAATGACGAATTGCAGGTTACGTATACAAATATTGTAACAACAATAAAAGTAAGAACACTAGAATCAGCCGGTCATCTGGTACGAATGCCTGATGATAGGACCGTAAAGAAAGTATTTCATGGGATTCGCAGGAAGACTAAAATCAAAGTGGTCAAATTATATTGAGAATGATCTGAACTCGGCGGGTGTCAAGAGATGGTGGAAGAAAGCAGAACACAGATCAGTACGGCCTATCATCCTGAAGGTGACATAGTTGAACTATAAGGACGGTAGGCAAATGAAGACGGCACAAAACATCTCATTATGTTAATTTCCACACACATTTTTTTAAAGCGGAAGCGAGTACTGTAGACCGGAGAGTCCTCATCGGTCGCTGTGCAGCAATGCAGATACAAGTTGGTTCCACTTCAAGCTGTACGTCATGTTAACGTAAATACGTGTTATCATTTCTCACATTTAAAGCCATTCCGAAAACCTGACCGTAAAATTTTCCGCCGCCCACGTCCAGCAAGCAGATAGGATGAATAGAGGTATAGCTCCACCAATTCTTAACTTCAGCAAAGATGGAGGTGAGTGGTCAACTTCAGGTTCCGACCGCTTTACCCCCGGGAAGGAACGTCGGTGTCCATTGAATGGGGGGGGGGGGTGGTTGTGCCCTGTAGAGCCGAGCTGGACGTTTTGAAGGCTAGAAAAATCTCTTCCTCTGCCGGGATTCGAACCCCGGATCGTCCAGCCCGCGGCCTATTCGCTATTTCGACTACGCTTTCTCTGCTAAGCTTAAGCGTAGATAGGTATATAAAATTAAAAATCATGTTAAGAAAATAAGATGTAAAGAACGGATTTTTCAACGGAAGGCGCGTGTGATCAGAGTGTTATCAGCAGTTCGAAATCTGTGGAGACAGAGAATATCAGGACTTATCGCATACGAATGACCATTAGCTGTTCATGATAGCATTTGCTCAGTAGAATCAGTTCAGGCGTGTAATGCACTACGCCTTTCCACATCAGTGACTACTGACATGAACACATTACTGGCCCGTCACTCGGTGTCAATTAGTACTTCCTTCTAACACTGTTCATATGCTTAACTTTCCCTAGGAAATATAGCATTATTTTTTTTTGTGGCGTTGCGGCCCAACGCGGGCAATGGCCTCCTCATTCTTGAGGTTTCTTGATCACACACAACAATTCATCACAGTCAGTAGGACTCCTCTGGACGAGTGATCAGCTCGTCGCAGAGACCTCTACCTGACAACACACACAACAGACAAACATCCATGCCTTCGGTGGGATTCGAACTCACGATCTTAGGAGACGAGCGGCCGCAGACCTACGCCTTAGACCGCGCGGCCACTGAGATATGCACCCAAAAGATTACACCCTAATTATTAAGTCATAATTTATTTTTGGTCCTTTTTGTAGAAGTTAGCTTAGGGATATTCAACATATAAAAATATAAAGATTTTTCTGTCCACGCCATGAAAGCATACGGAAGGGGCAGAGGTATAGCTCTACTCATTACTAATCTCGGGGCTTTATTGACATGAGTGGGTAGATTCACGGTCCGGCCGCCTTACTTCAGGGAAGAACAACATAGTTTACACACTTACAAGGTGCACCCATACACAGACTATACATGCACAGCTTTACAATAATACATAACTTGATGTAACGTCGGACACTGAACCATGAGTTGTTGCATCGTAAGAGGAAACATTTCAAATAAGCTGAAAGACTGTGCAATTATGGGCTCTAGAACCATCGCCATGCGTGTGCTAGCAAATGCCTACAGATAGCAACGCAACGCAACACACTGTAACGTAAATACGAGCAGAATTCCGGTTAAGTCAATACCAAGATGAATAGAAACTTGCACGGAATTTACACAGACTTCGCATCCCCGTAGGTCTTCTTGTGCATCTACTGAGATAGAAGTGTTCTCAGAACTGAGCTATCAACAGTACAGATAATGCAATGCAGACACCCACAAATTTTTGACAAGCCAACAATAACAAATATTCGACATTGTAAACAGATATAAATTCTGAGTATGTTTCAAAAGTGCACACCGCAACGTAAAATATTTAAGATAAACGTAACAAATTAAATTTGCAAGAAGTCATCCCGTTGTGTAAATATTCAATATAACCACTATTTTATTATGTGACGTTGCGCATCGCAACACATATTGTAAGCCATCTGGGATCCCAAATGCGCGCAACCATTTTGTAAAAAAAACTCCATGGTTTTTAGCTTAGCCTGACGATGACTTCATAAGTCGAAACACGTCGCTGTAACCTATGTTATTACTTTATATACTTGTGCTGACTGAATCACATAATAAAATAGTGGTTATATGAAACGTAACATAGCTTCGTTACACACACAGTCGACCTTCCAAACAAGGTAGGGTAACAGCGGACCAAAATGAAAACTCAAACACGTTTTCTAGAAACATTTTTCCTCTTCTTCCCCAAAACGTCCAGATGAGCCTGCGGCCCACCAAATGCGTACCGGAAATAAGCCGGTCGGAACGCGAAGCTGACAATTCTCCTCCAACTAATGCCCAGGTTAAAACTTCCACATGCCACCAAGTCGTGCACAGGAATAACTTAACATTTACTTTACCTTTACCTTCACACTCTGTATCTCATTTGTGTGTCATCAAACACACATCCCTGAATGTTAAGGGGAAGTGCGTCTATAACACGACAAATTTCCAAACTCGATACTGGATAGACATGAGAATTTAGCTTCATTCTGGAACAAGTTATCTGCAGGGAAAGGATCCCCAGAACCCAGAAGAAGAGAAGGGGCGGATTCCAGAGTTGGTCAGGTAGCGGTCGCGAAGAAAGTAGTCCTAGCTTCTGCTAAGGAAAGAAAGGCCGTCGCCTAACGGATAACCAGCGATTACATAGATCGAGTTGTCCAGGTTTTACTGACAAAGTGGTACAGTAATTAGTACTATTAATACTCTGCCATTAATAACGTGGAACAGAAACCTGGAAGACAATCTATGTTCTTGTTGGCTCTGTTTATTTCTGTTGCCCGACGCGGTCATTCAACTCAGCTCCGCTACACATGCCTGGCAACACAGCCTACAAGCGGTTCACCATCCTCCTGTTCACGAACTATCAGCGTTCCACATTATCACGCCGTGTCATCCCAACCTTGGACGACGTCGTGACGCAATTGTGTTATTTTCGGAATGCATGTCTTTCAGGGTTGAGGTAAAAATTTTGATCTCCATGCAATGTATCTTGCATTTAACGTTGTATCAACACTTCCTTTCACACAAAACAAGTACACATTGGCTGTAGAACTTTATGAATAAAGTACTATTAAGTCATGTTCTATGCCTATATTGACCAGGCTACAGGCTGCACGATCCGCAGTTCGATTCGCAGTAAGGACAAGAGATTTTTCTCTTCACCCAAACTACCAGTCCATTTCTGATGACCACCCAGCTCCATACTCAAAGGATAACGGGGTTTCTTTCCTCAGGGGTAAAGCTACCAGGTCGTGAAGGTGACCACTAATTAGTGCCGAGTTAGGAATGAGTGGAGCTATACCTCTACACCCCCTACATACCTTCAAGGCGTTGACAGAAACAGTTTTACCTTTACCTATGAATGAAGGAAATTTTAGATTTTTGTGGCAATGATGATTTGGACTGTGGTCACCTGGCTTATAGCTGTACGTAATCTGGCTGAAAATTGCAGTATAGAACAAAGTTGCTGCCTGGATTTTAAGGTGGATGGAAGATGCAAGCACCAGATCCCTCTCAAACGTCAGGAACAATCTACTGAACTACACGGTTTCACGACCCAAAAGACTTCTTCTTCTTTTGGCGTAACAGTCCCCAGTGGGCCAAGGCCTCCTCATTCACGAGGTTTCTAGATTACACACAACGACGCACTACAATCGGTAGGACTCCTCTAGACGAGTGATAGCTCGTCGCAGAGACCTCTACCTGACAACGCACAACAGTCACGACAAGTCATCCACGCCCCCTGTGGGATTCGAACCCACAAGCTCAGCAGGCGAGCGACCGCAGACCTAGGCCTCAGACCGTGCGGCCACTGGGACAGGCACCCAAAATACTACAACATAATTATTAAGTTATAATTTATTTTTGGTCATTTTTGTAGGAGTTAGCTTAGGGATGTCAGATTCTTTTTTAAATGGTTGTTATTATGGGCTGGTACGCGGTCCACACGTGTGGAAGTCGCAATAAGTGGTATACCTACCCACCAAAATTACTGTGCAGTTTTTATAGGATGCATAAACAACTGAAAAATTTGGGCGCGGGCCGCGGGTCGGACAATTCTAGCTTACTGGACTGCGGGTGTTAAGGAACCGACCTGGATTTTGAAAGAATATTCAGTATAGGGGCTTAACTTAGCAGGCACACGAATTTACTTCTTCCGTTGACCACGCCCACAACACAGTACGCTATGTGACAAACTTTCACCACATTGTTTAGGAGACTGGCATTGGTTAATTGCGTTTTCTTCGTTATTCATGTCGACTGCTACAGGCCCTGCATGGTTAGTGCGCTCATTTCCATCTACCTCATTTAACAGAAGAATATGCAGATAATATGCTACTGCTATGGGTCAATGCCTAAGATGCGTCAGCAATAATGTCGTGCCCTGATAACCCATCCTTAGAAGAGACATAATCCACTCCACTTAATTCATACAGAACATAATTCTATGCATCAAATTGGCAATTGTGCCGGGTTTAGGCTGCGGAAGACGGGCTTCCATCAAAATAACTGGGAATGAAAACAAAGTATGTTTACAGTGGACTCATCAAACGACTTTGCACACAGACAGAAAATGTAGTTTGGCGGCAAGACGAGGAAGAAGACGTAAGCAGCTACTGGATGGCCTTAATGAAACGAGAGAATACTTGAAATTGAAAGAGGAGGCATTAGATCGCGCTCTGTGGAGAACTCGCTTTGGAAAAGGCTATGGATCTGTCGTAACAGAGACGACGGAATGCAAAACCTTAGACAGAATAAAGACAGAAGGCGTGGAATACGTAGCACTGCAAGCCGTACTTACCCAAATAGTCTTTCATATGAAGTACGAATGATGCTGTATTTGAAGATATACTAATTTTGCTACGTATCATTAGCTATTACATAATTTATTTGTCAGATATAAAGGATTTCATGGGCAAAAGCGACTAATGTTGTCGCTTACATATGGTTCGTGTGCTTCTTTCTTAATTTATTTACATGGTAGTCGGAAAGGAAAAGACAATAAGAGCTATAAAGCTGCATCTACGAAACGTCTTACAGACTTGGCAGGCTGTCAGCAAGACCCTGACGGTTTCACTCTTGATTCATTTAAAGAGCCTCAGAATTTCACTGGGTTTCCGTGCTTCGTCCATCATTTAGTATGTCGCACACAGCAGGTTTCGGACACTGGGTCTGTTTTCATGTTCAGTTGAAAAATGTGAAAAAAAAAACGCCCAAGTTAGGTCCGGTGCAGAGCTAACTCAGTGCTAAGTTGTGACTGACGAAACAGATCTAGTTTTGTGAAAGGTACATCCTTCTCTGAATACGTGTGTCAGAGTCCAAAAACCAAGCAGTCTAATACACGAACGCCAGGTCCGTTCGAAATTTGATCACCGGTGCCATTGCTCAAGCGCTTGGTTGCCGGTTTCTCCTGTTGTGGCCTGGGTTCAATCCCAGGGCAGATAGCGTGGAATTTGTCGTGGACAAAGTGGTACCGGGACAGGGTCTGAGTACTCACCTTTTTCTGCGTCACAAATTATACTTTCAACGTTCCATGCTCATATTTCTTTTATCCACATCCACGTTATGATATAATCTTATTATCCTAGCAACTGACAGCGTCGAATGTGAGGGCGACCGCGTCAAAGTTTCGCAAGAACTGCCCATATCTGAAATTACAGCATTATTCCAGCATGTGTGGAAAACTTCAGGGTAGTCTCTCTCCGCGCCGAGAAACGAGAAGGGAACCCGCCGAGTACGGAGCCCTGGTCACTCAGCGTCTGTGTTCGATATATATAGTATGATAAACACGTAGAATTATAAAAAAAAAATAAGCCCAGGTTTAACAACCTGAATATAGTAAACAATAAGTACAACAATTTTAAAAATAATGTGTCCAGATAACAACTATCGATGGGACATGAAACTGTAGATGGAGGTACAGGAAGCATTGCGAGCAGTTTCAGGCCCAGGTATCAGAAACCATTCAGTTCCATCACCTATTTAATTGGCCATACGCACGGCGGTCCCAATAGTAAAATTCCCGTTTATGGGCTTCATTAAATGTGCTTCACCATTTTTTGTCTGGGGCGACTGACCATACCATGAGAAAACACAATCCTGAGAGAGGAAACGTTACGATGTTTTATGTAAGCTATTAACAGCGTATTGCTCAGCACTACATTCATTCCTCCACTCAACCAACTCACGATCCCCATGTGGAGCCCATAACAGGAGCCTGCCAGCCCAAGATTGTCATCTGTTGTGCAGCTAAAGCAATTGTCTCTCTAGACCTAAACTGCACAGTGTACCACTTCCGTACTGGCGCTACACCTGGGCGAGTGATCAACACCCCTGCTTCGTATTCGTGAGCTACCGTATTGAAATCTCGAACAGCATACCAGGACAGAGTCTCCTACGAGATAACGACCTTTCCCTTCCACATTATTTGCCTATTCATAACTCATTAATCAACCAACTACTGGATTCAATATGTTGTGCAATACTGACAGCGTCACTACATATAGGCGATCAACATTCCTGTACAGTATTAGAAAGATCCTGAATATCCAGTCTCTGATAACGCGCCATAGTAACGGCGTTTGCGAGTCCGAATAATTTATCCTTAGTGCCATTCGTCGTGTTATGTAAATAGATGTGCCCGAGGACAAGAAACTACACCAAGCAATTTGAAGGCCACGGGTCAATTCCCTCTAGAGGCAGAGATCTTTCTCTCCCTCACTGTGCCCAGGGCGGCTCTGGGCTCATCCAGCCTCCTATCCAATGGCCTGCGAAGGCAGCGACGTGAAGTCCATCTAGTACTCACGTTAAGACTGCATGGAGTTATATCTCCACTCTCTCACACGTTTTATGACATGGTACATAATTAAGTGCAGGAAAAAGTTTATCTTTCTGCAAAAAAAAAATTGCTTTTTTCCCAGTACGATACGATTGGTTAATACGTGAGCAATGATTGGACGTGCTGTGGAGTGCCATCTCCAACAGAAGATTGGCTAACCTGACTGAGAATTTTCTTAGCCTTCCTCAGTCTCTCCAAATGAAGGGAAGGACAATGCCTTCAATGCCTTAAAGGAAAATTGTGCAGCTGAAACAGCTTCGTTAAGTAACCCAACAGTCAATACAGCAGGGACTGTTTACTGTAATTCATACTTTATGTACATAACGCATTTCATAAAACCTCCCAAATTTTAATTTACAATTACAAAACAACCGTTAACATGGCATGGCGGTCACTGTTGCTAAGTTCATTTTCCCAAAACCATAGCAGTTACAATGACGCCATCGTGACCGGTAATTTGTTACAGACGTTTCGGAGAAGCTTTCCTACTACACCTTAAAGGCAGTGGTACAACGCCCCTGCCCTTTGCTTCCCCTGAAGATAGAGGTACCGAACTCCTCCAAAATATCGGCAACTAAGTTCCACACAACACAACGTCATACTACAAAAGATGAATCTTCTGGATTATAATTGTTCTGGATGACGCTGTGTTTGACACCCAATCTATAGACACACAATAAATAATAAATATGTCTGTAAATCCACTATGACAAATTACTGCATCCGTTGGGCCAAAAACCGAGCGAGTATCGGATTTGCCTTGTTTCCAATTCATTTACTTAAATCTGTAAGTCTGCTTGCATTGCACTGTGCTCAAAGAGCTGAATAAAGAAGAGCAATATCTACATTTTTCTATTACTGGAAATAAAATTTCTGATTTTGGTGAAGAGACGAGCCGGTAGAGCGATTTCATAAAGACGGCCATCCATATCCGTAAAGTCAAATAACTTCTACGAACCTAGACAATAACCGAGCAAGGAAGTAAGATCTGTTTATTTGATGCATCCGATAGCAGAGACATGGCACTATTATAAAGAAAACTATCCCGAGGCTCATTTCATAAAGGAGTTCAAATATTTCATGCATGAACAAGCTACTTCTACAGTAAAGAATGTAGCTAAAGTAACCCGAAGGTTATCCAGAAGGGGTTCTATCTCATTTCACCGGAGTATACTTCCGTTTCATTTCCAGAAGTTTCATAAATCCCTCTTTGACATTGTGAAGTGGGAGTCATAGTCTTCCCTCGGGATGTGTGCTTTTATTCCTTCACTGATTTCCTTTACGGCAAGCAACATATTACTGCTACAGCGTTTCCGGCTATTAATACAGAGATACGGAGTTCAGTGTCAGGAGCAGCCTACTAGTGGTTATATTTGCTCCCATGCTGAGTCCTCCCCGCTGTACCAATTTACATGTAGAACTGCTTGATTTCAGACTTCCAACGCGACGTAAATCAGATCTCTCTTCTGGGTTTTTATGCAACATAGATTAGTATTTCCTACTGACGTTTCGGGCTACCTATCAGTCCCGTCTTCATTATTATTATTAGTAGTAGTAGTAGTAGCAGTAGTGCTAGTACTGCTAGTAGTAGTATAGTAGTAGTGCTAGTACTGCTAGTAGTAGTACTGGTAGTAGTAGTATTAGTACTAGTAGTGCTAGTACTGCTAGTAGTAATACTGGTAGTAGTAGTAGTAGTAGAGTAGTGAAACCTGTCTACGTTGGCCAAATTTGGTTCCATACAAAGTCGCTCAAACTACACAAACTTAAGGAAAGAAATTGACAATACGAAAATTTAACTGTGAAAATATCGCATTTGCAAATGTAGAGTTCAGAGTGCACAGTGCAGTGACAGTGGTCGAACTGGAAAACAGGTACATAATCTTGTCAATTAATTGAAACTTCTATGTACTGTGATGGGTCGGCTGCCTCTACAAAATTTCAGTGTATTGTCCGTTCTTGTGGCAAGAGGACGGAGGTTGAGTGAAAATAAGGTAGTTCTGCTAATAAATGAGGATTTCGGCCCCCAAAACTCTAAAACTCTTCATATCGGCCTTCATGGTGAAGTCGAACCTGTACAGAAAACAGAGCACTACTCTAGAAACTGTGGCCAACATTCAAAATATACGGGAGGCCAAGTTATGGAGTATCGACCATGTATCATATCATATAGACTTGCTGGTTCCGTAAAAATGCGGCCAATTTTGACAGGTGGCCGTCTTACAAGGGTGGCCAACTTCACAGGTGTTATTATATTTCCCGAACGAATGAAAGACAAACTCTGGCCTCAGGAACTTGCGCCAACGACGCCTGGCGCGTTATATGCGTTGGAAAGTAGGCCTAGTTTAAGGGCTGCTGCTTAAATTATCATGACACGACAAAAGTGTCACACATTTTCACGACTGTACTAAGATAAAACGACACTTGGAAAGACATTCAAGCCAAGTTCGAAGTAAACGACCTCATTTTTCAATCATCATTGGTGGACACAGATGCGCAAGACACTAACGAGATTCAAGATGCCATTAAGTACAGACATTTTATACTATGCTGATTTAGCCTTCCAATATGGGGTAATTTAAGGACAGACTTAATTTTCATGAGACTACTACGACGGAATATTTCAGTCTCTCATGCGAACTGCGAAGCTTATTACTCTGCAGTAATAAGGACGCACGGGAACCGTCTAATTTACAGACTGGTTCTAATATCAGTCCGATGTTACTTAACGCAGTCACGGAGACGACCCCTAACTCAGCAGACACTGCAGGGATGTGAAGTATGGCTTTCTTTCTTGCATATTTTAATAAATGGAAGAAATTATGGAGTGGAGAATGTTGTAACTGGAAAAATATTACAACTAACCGGTTGTAATAGCTCAGTCGGTATAGCGACTGACTACGGGCTGGACGGTTCGTGATCGAATCCCTGTGGGGACGAGATTTTCCGCCCGTCCAGACCGGCCCTGGGGCCCACCCAGCCTCCTGTAAAATGGGTACCGAGTGTTTCCCGGGGGTAGAGCCGGCCGGGGCGTGGGGCTGACCCCCCCGCCCCCATCAAGTGCCGAAGGTCCTAGAAAAACCCTAAAGGCTGCGTGGCCTATAAAAAGGGTGAAAACCTACCTACAAATGATGGATAACTTTTACCATCATTACAGATAAGTCAATGCTTTCATCAATAGCAGAAACATGCATAAAGTTTTGCAGAAAATATGTACATCTAAATCGGGGCTGGCCAACTTCAACCCACAGTGGGGCCACATAATTCGTTACGGACTCGCCGTAGGGTCGCAATATATATATATATATATATAGTGCGACCCTGCGGCGTGGGTTGAAGTGGGCCAGTTCTGTGTGTGTGTGTGTATGTGCATATATAAATATTTTTTATTTTATTTTATTTTACTAATGGCAGGTACATTGACTGTTTATCATTGACCTATGCGACCAATAAAAGTAAAAGCTAAAAAAAAAAGTATTACACTTTAAAAAAACAAAAAACATAAAAAAGGAAACATTCAGGGTAAATATAAAGTCCTAATGCTAAGGGGTAGTCACAAAAAATAGTGATAATAAAATAACAAAGTAAATTTTCCATCATTTTTGTCCTGGCCTCACAGTATCGCTCACACTCCGTCTTATTAGATAATGCGGTACATTGTCCTAGATGGTTTCTATCCATGGGTTCGTGGAGGCTGCATAGCGTGCAGTAGGGGTCAGGGCGGATTCCAATGCGGTGGAGATGCGCACCCAAGCAATCATGCCCAAC
>Ga0123354_10002056_pt1 | contig 25943 bp, 15 predicted proteins | sample TergutLab28metaG_2_FD_97872 | JGI IMG/M metagenome (GOLD analysis project Ga0123354, IMG submission 97872) | Labiotermes labralis P4 segment gut microbial communities from Petit-Saut dam, French Guiana - Lab288 P4 | ecosystem: Host-associated > Arthropoda: Insects > Digestive system > Gut ...
AAGTCCAGGGGGGGGGGGCAGCAGGGGAGCTACAGCTCTACTCTTTCTTTAACCTCGGAGCCAGGTGGTGTGGGTGTTGAACGCCGTGCCCTGGTCGCATTACGCCCGGGAAAGACACTAGGTACCCATTTTATAGGAGGCTGGATGGGCCGCAGTGCCGGTATGGATGTGTGCGGAAAATCTCGCCTCAACCGGGATTCGATCCTCAGGCCGACCATCCCGTAGCGAAATAATGGCGGACACCTCTCATTTCGAAAAATGATTTAAGCTGGACAGAGCCCTTATAAACTCTTTTGCTTGCAGCCTAAAGTTAAGATGTCCTTGTGTTTGATTATGTATCATGCCGTTGCGTCGTATGGGGAGTGGAGGTATAGCCTATGCTTTCCTAACCTTGACGCTATGTACAAATTTATGTTCACTTTCACGCCTCAGCCTATTTACTCCCGAGGAAAGAGGTCCAGGTACATGCTGAATATGTGAACGGATGGTTCACACAGCCAGTCTGGAAGTCTGGACAAGAGAAAAGCCTCTCATCCGTGCTGGAAATCGAGTCCCGATTACTCCGTTCTCCAGCTGAAGGCCAGATCTGCATACTGCAGACTAAATATGATTTTAATGCGGCGATGTTTACACATTTCGTAGTTCATTTGTAGTTAAACTACATAAAGTCTATTTAGAACTTAGAGAATAAAAGGGGTTAATTATACAGAGTGAACTGTGAACTCTACTTTCGGCGTTTAGCCACCTTCCTTATTTATTTCTTTCCGAACACTTCCTGTGTGCATTAAAATCGCTATGTTCAGAGTGAACAACCCTGCAGTTACATATTTCATATAACCTGATTAAGCTTCATGACAACAATAATGCAACAACCCTTGGCATGCAGAAAATTAAGCCTTTCTCGTTACTGCGTATACCCACATTTTCTACGAGGAACACAGTGCAAAGGAAAAACTAAGGCTCCTGCCCTCCAGGATATTATATACAAGTACTGTCCACGTAGGTGGGCCCGGTAGCTCAGTTGGTATAGCGACTGACTACGGGCTTGACGGTCCGGGATCGAATCCCGGTGGGGACGAGATTTTCCGCCCGTCCAGACCGGGCCTTGGGCCCACCCAGCCTCCTGTAAAACGGGTACCGGGTCTTTCCCGGAGGTAAAGTGCGGCCGGGGCGTATTGCTGACCACTCACCCCCTTCTATTGCCGCGGTCATGGAAGAGTAGAGGTATTACCTGTACCCACCGTCTGGGCCACACCGGGCCTGTAACGGGAACACTTTACCTTTACCTTTACTGTCCACTTAGGCCTATACATAGGGTTTTAAATTCTAAATATCAAGATACCAATCTTCCAGGATGTGATGACACGTACTCTGATGGACGTTTCGGGAAAAACGAATTACCTACGACTTCAGCAGATGCATCACGTTCATCCGAAACGTCTGTGCAATTCCGTCAATCTGTATGCTGACACATAAGCGAAAAATGCATTTATCATACGATAAGCCGTTTAACCATGGGAACCCTTGTGGCAAAAAAGGTGTAGGTGTTTCCCCTGAAATATTAGTACCTGCTTCTATCAAAAATTTTTTCCCCACGGTGCAAAAGACTCTAGTGGGACAGGGTCTCCTCATTATTGAGGCTTCACGACCACACTCAATCACTCACGCACGCACGCACGCATACACACACTCGGTAAGACTCTTTTGAAAGTGTGATCAACCCGACGCGGAGACCTCTAACTGACAACACATAACATTCACAAGAGGCAGGCATACACGCCCCCGGCGAGATTCGAACCCGCAACCCCAGCAACCGAGCAGCCGCAGACCCACGGCTTAGACTGGGCGGTCATTGGGATTGGCTTCTATCAGACTATAAGGCGTCAGTTTCCAGATAACAATAACGTACGTGCAAACATTATACAGTGGGGTTCACGGTCATTTTGTAAGAACGGCTTTGAAAACCGTGGTTCAAGTTACGATAATATGACAGAGAAAACCATGCTTCTGTATCGGTTAATGGTTAACATTTTAAACTGAAGTTTCATGGAATGGTTTTTCATATTTTATACGTCTCAAGTAAGAACGCATGCCAGACAGGAAATAATAGAACAGTAGAAACGTTTCGGTCTGTCCTCCAGCAGCACCTTCAATTTCTCTTCTAACGTGAAAATAAAACACCACAGATGGACAAATTCCCACAGATTTTTCTTTCCTACAGTGACCACACAAATATCTGTCAGCAGTTTCGTTCCACATTGTTGTGTTGACACACAGCGTATCAAAGTACATCACGCGTTGCATAGCACCTTCCACTAGTTCTAAATGTTTCTGAAGGCCCTGTGTGTCAATAGACATTAATACTATTTCCAATACTGTCCACTTTCTAGATTTTTTAACCCCAGCTTATGGGAAATGAATTATTTCAATAATCAGCTATAAAGTCTCCTACTTTATGCATTCTTAAATACAGCACGAAATGTGAGCGTTCTATTTCAGGCCACGACGCATTTATCCCCTGGGGAAAGAGTCACGTATCCACTGACTAGGGGGATGGGGGGGCCCCAGAGCTGTACGGGACGTTTTGGAGAAGAAAAAATTATTTTTCCTTGCCAGAAATCGAACTACGGTTCTTCGGGTCATTCAATCCGTAGCCCAGTCACTATAATGAATATGTTTAAAAATGTTATAGTTCATAATCCTTTGGAGCCGAAATTAATTCCGCGTGTAGTTTGAGGAAGGCCAGAATATAAATTACGATTTTTTAACGCAATCTCTTACCACAAAAACACAAAAGCCTAAGGAAAACCCCAACAGGTTTGCACAGAAATGGCCCTAGTTGGCTGACGCATATGCTGCGTCTTTCGGCAATCCAGACCTGTGCCCTGCGACGCAGCCTATACGTCGTTCGGCGACAAAAATAATGCCTTTCGTTAATGACGGACTGTTCGGTGCTGACGGCAACGTCACTGTCCAGACATTAACATTCAATTATGACACTGCGTAGTCTGCAGGTAAGACACTGAGAACGGGTTAAATAATTTGAATGCTTGCTACCATTCAGTTCGGATTTTTTCGTCATTCCGTCTTCTAACTAGCAAATTAAAGACTAAAATATTCAACAGTACACCGCCTTTCGGGCAGCAGTCTCGCTCACACACTATCCGCTTAGCAGCTGTACAAGTCACGATCTGTGCGCCGAGCACAAGTCCCTGTCACACTCTCTACGCTGACCAGCAATCCAGTAGTTCCGGCTACACACTGTAAGCTGAGCAGCAGTGTGAATCACACAAACCCTGTACGCTGAACAACAGTCCCAGTCACATGCTGTACGCTGATCAGTAGTCCCGGTCACACCTTTAACGCTGAGCAGTAGTCCCGGTCACACTCCGCACGTTGAGCAGTAATCCCGGTCACATCCTTTACGCTAATCAGTAGTCCCGGTCACACTCCGCACGCTGAGCAGTAGCCCCGATCACACTCCGTACGTTGAGCAGTAATCCTGGTCACATCCTTTACGCTGATCAGTAGTCCCGGTCACACCCTGCACGCTGAGCAGTAGTCCCGATCACACTCCGTACGTTGAGCAGTAATCCCGGTCACATCCTTTATGCTGATCAGTAATCCCAGTCACACATTGTACGCTGATCAGCAGTCCCGGTCACACCCTGAACGCTATCAGCAGTCCAGGTCACATGCTGTTAGCTGATCAGCAGTCCCGGTAACACCTTGTAAGCTGATCAGCAGTCCCGATCACACCCCGCACGCTGATCAGCAGTCCTGGTCACACCCTGAACGCTAATCAGCAGTCCAGGTCACACCCTGTAACCTGATCAGCAGTCCCGGTCACACACTGTAAGCTGATCAGCAGTCCCGGTCACACCCTGTAAGCTGACCAGCAGTCCCGGTCACACTCTGTAAGCTGATCAGCAGTCCCGATCACACCCTGTAAGCTGATCAGCAGTCCCGGTCACACCTGTAAGCTGACCAGCAGTCCCGGTCACACTCTGTAAGCTGATCAGCAGTCCCGGTCACACCCTGTACGCTCAGCAGCAGTCCCCCTATAACACTGTACCTTACGCTGGGCAGCCAGTTCAGTAATCGATACGTAAACGCTTTAACCGTGGATTGGCGTCACAAAAAGTAAGAAGTAATAACTGCAGATGTAGGCGTTCCCAACTGGAAAAGATTTAAGTTTGTAATATGTAGGTTCGAACCCAGTGAGACCAATGGGAAATTAGGTGTAGTAACTTTACCTGCTATCGCCACCGAAGGAACTATTACATGCGTTGTCAGATCCGCCGGCCGATTGACCGAAAAGAACTCGAGAAGACTTAGGGCCCCCGTTAGGTGGTTCTTTACTCAGATTTCAAAGAACGATGAAGTAGAAATAAGAATCAGAATAACGAAGGTGAAGGACAGCGCATCTGAATAGAGGAGAACAAAAATATATGTAGAGGAAAAACAAGAGTGAATGAGGACAATGGTGAAGACGAATAAGATTACTTTGATCTTTGACTTATTTCTGGTTAGAAAATTATTATCTGCTAGAATGTAATGCCGTGCAGGTTGACAGAAATATGCCGACGTATCACAGAATCCTGCTGCTTCCATTAACATGACAGCTGCTACACTGATGACGGAAGCAGTGACACAATACGAAACGTAGGTAAATTTCCACCTTACCATACCGGGTCATTTTCACGGACAATACTCTTCACAGTCGCTGACAAGCAACCTAATATCGCACACGCTGCATTCACATTACAAGTTCTAATTAGTTAATATGTCTTCTATTTATTTTAAGAATCATATGCAACACACTACCACACTGTGTGGGCAAAATAGATTTTCAACCTGAATAGAAGTGGTGCATTCACTAACACCTCTTCCATAAAGGGTTAAATTCGTTGTCATTTCTTGTTATTCCTTAACATGTAGTGGTAGGAGGTAAAGTTAAAATTATTCCTGTCCACCCCATGAAGACATATTGTGGGAGCAGAGGTATGGCTCCACTCACGCTTAATTTTGGAACCATATGCAAGTTACGACTCAGCCTCGCGCTGTGAACTGTTTACCCCGCGGAAACAGTCCTCAGACCCCAATGGATATGAAGCTGGGTGGTCCCCAGGACGTTTACGAGAAAAAAAAAATCTCTTGCCCCTATCAAGAATCAAACCCCATATCTTCCAGGCACTACCGTAGTCAGTATTTAGACAAAATGTGCCCATATTACGTGCAGCGTTCCTGAATTACGCCCTAATTCTGGGGTGTGTCATCCCCGTTGTGTGTAGAAAAGACAAACAGTGAGGTAAATATCAGTCATGAAACCACAACTATGGTAGTATGGATTTATGATGGTATCTAATAGAAAAAAATAACTACATGTTTCGGCCAATAGCGGCCATCTTCAGGTTATTACAATTTTGCTCAAAAAGTATCATATATATGCCTATATTGCGAGGTGATGCTGAGATCTCATCATCGTTACGCGTTAAAATCGGTTTATTTAGTGGGAAGTCTAATGGTCAATGACTGGTAGGATTAAGTTTATGGGTAGGTATTGGGGGGGAGGGGTTGTTTGGGGGCCGTGATAATAGGTTGTGTATTCTATGGTATTCAATTGGGTTGGGGGTGCGTGGTTAGTGGGTTAGTATGTTTGGCGTCTTCTGGGTTCTCTTCGCGTAACGATGATGACATCTCAGCATCACCTCGCAATATAGGCATATAAATGATACTCTTTAAGCAAAATTTTAATAACCTGAAGATGGACGATATTGGCCGAAACATACAGTTATTTTTTGCTATTAAATACCATCATAAATCCATACTACCATAGTTGTGGTTTCATGACTGATATTTACCTCACTATTAGTATGAATTACGCCAACTGTCTGACAATGAGGTACGGCAGCTTCTGCTAAGCAGTCGATCTCCAAAGAATGCAAATCCTAACGTAATTCATCCAGTAAAAACGGAATATCTCACAGCCCTAAGAAATACAGCTGAACTACACGAAAGCCCAACAGCTGGCTCATGGACCTATTCATTATAATTTATTCCTCAGGTCAAATTCCGTCTCCCCCTGGGCCACGGGAGTTGGGTCACCTGCAGAGCGGCCCCTAGAGTTACCGACACAGGATCCGGAGGAAACATTTCCCGGCAATATGCGGACCAACACAGTAAAGCTGTAGCTCTCTAGCATAAATATGTAAGCATGTAAGTTTAATATCCCCATGACAGTTTTATATTTATTATTTCGTGTATCCTGTGTTGTTTGAAAATAAATTCCAAAAATGCAAATTAATTAATTTATAATGAGTCCGATAGTCTTTAATGCTAACACATCGCATGCCTGAACATGGAAACCATATGGTCGTTGGATCGAAATAAACTGCACACATTCATTATCATGCGCTTCATCGTGGTCACTAATACTCATGCCAACAGCCAACAACACCAAAGGCAATGCGTCCTTAACGCTCTACAGCAGAGTGTTGACTATATATACACCACCTGCTTTAGCATTAAAACAAACTCTACAATTTACCCACACAGAGGACTTAGGTGATTAACACTACACAGTGATTACACGTATAAACTGTGCTAACAGAGACACCTGTTTTCTGCAAGGTAGTAATTAAAATATCATACATTACTTTGAAGACTTAAAACTTCAAATTGGTGGTGTACTCTAATATGTAATTCCTATCGTCCCAGCACTATTGCATACGACACGTAATTCAAATCAAATCTCACAGGGTCAGCAAACTATGTTCCCATATTAAGCACTTCACCATTCAACAGGAAATCAAAATTCCGAGGACTTTATTTCTAGCCACTAATTTTGTCTATTCCAAGGACTTCAATTTCATACTTCTCCTCTCAAAGACGAGCAGACAGAGCCTTCGAGCTCCCCCAAATGTGATGCTCCTTCACCCACTTCTCCTTTGACATTCCCTTCACAACTGACATTCTAGTTCTGATGTTTATCATCCGTTAGGCTTTAAAATATTAAAGACAAATCTCTGAATATGGACACAACACGTTCCTCCGGAAAGCAGGTTACTACTTCGTAGATACCAATGTACATGACGTCATATCCCAAAAGAAAGCCATCTTCATTCTCGCAGCCATGAGAAACTCCGACCTTATTTATAGTACGTGATATATTTACGGCTGCTCCATTGACAAAAAGCAACAAAGAAACCAGCGATCTGTGATGAAAGTTTGTGGAGAGGCGGGGGGTGAAAAGGAAAATTTTACGAGAGACTAACAAGTTCAAAATGGCGATGTATAAGATGAACAAAATTTTACAGCGAATGGAAGAGAAAAGAGAGAAAGAGGTAAATGTGAGTGATCGAAGTTCTGGGTCACCAGTGAGTGAAGAAACGTCTGCAAACGTTGAAATAGCACAAGAACTAGCGTGTTCAAGAGAACTGAAGAATAAGCACTATTCAAGCAGCGGATTATTTGCTTAAGGAGTAGCAATTTTTTTAAGTCAGATTAAATCAGTAGAACTGCAATTCCATGGACAGTTCACTTGACTGCAAAATAATGATGTTTACAGCTACATCCAGTTTTGTGATATTATTTTGTTAAAACTTATTAGAAAACAGTCTTTAAAATCGCAATTGATTCAAATTCCGGATTCTGTACAGTTAACAATCCCAATCATTGTCCTAAGTGTGAAGTTCTGACGGCGCTGAGTGGCGCCTATTGAGATTGCTGACTGTGGGAATTGACGCCGTGTGCATCTAGATATTGGTGTCACACTACACAGTTACACTACACAGTGCTTGCAAACTGAACCTTAGTTATTGTTAGTAATTTTCAATGTTCGGATTCCGCTACGGGTTGATTCCCTCATAAAAATATCATCGATACTGAATATTTAGACTATGGGCTAGACGGTCCGGGATCAGATCCCGGTGGGGACGAGATTTTTCGCCCGTCCAGACTGGCCCTGGGGCCCACACAGACCCCTGTAAAATGGGTAATGGGTCTTTCCTGGGGGTAAAGTGCGACCGGGGCGTGCTGCTGACCACTCACCCCCTTCCAGTGCCGCAGTCATGGAAGAGTAGAGCTATACCTCTACTCCCCCTCTGGGCCACACAAGGCCCGTAACGGGAAAACTTTACTTATTGAATATTTAGCCTTGGGGAACAAGAATTTCACAGCTGTATGAAAGACATTTTGGTTTTTAAGAAACCTCTAATATTCACATGACCCAGTTAATATCGAAGAATCGTGCCAGTTTCAAAAGTATTGCAAATCAGACACGGCTTCATATTCTTCAAATCTTGAATCTTCATGAAGACCGCCATAAATCCCCCAAGTATCACAAATTTTCCAAGTCTTGCTTTGCATATAGAGTCGGACATACGCCAGCGTTTCTCGCCTTTCGTCTGACAGATTTGAAATTCTTAATCACCTCTAATATGAACATTCCGTCTGTATCAGTCACAATTTTTCTAACCTTCTCAGAATCACGCTCAGACCGATTCCGGGGCACACCCACTCATATTCAGTGCCTACCAAGGTCTCCTTCCCGGTGGTAAAGCGTCCAGAGCATGAGTTAGCCACTCATCTCCCTCTAGCGCCCAAGTTAAACTTGAGCGGCGGCATAACTCCATCATGACACCTGCAGAGACACTTTTACCCTTACCAAATGTCACCACTTCAAAGCATGTTTTAACCATATACACACCAACTGCTTTAACATTCAAAACTCTGCATTTAATTGTGTGGTATAATTATCAAAACGAGCAGGGATTATATTCCCACATGGCATCACCTGGCTGATCATAATTTGCACTCTGTTGTCTGAGTTAAGCACTTAATTCGTAAATACAACTTTTATAAACTACATAAGAACAATAATGTTGGCGTAGCAATGTCTGCTGATGATAGGAATGTCGTGGTTAGTTCAAGAAGCTCAAAACTATCTACAATAAACATAAATTGTGTCACAACCAATGCTCAAACCTCGTTTAAAAAAATTTGAGATCAACGCAAACAAAATATGCAATCGCAGTATTTTTCAAGCAGCGGAGTCATTAGTTTGACCTTTTTAAATTCTTTCATACTTACATTAGCAGGACATAACATGTCAAATGTCTTACGCTTATCATCCACACCAAAGTTGCCTACAGTTCCCATATCAGCAGCTCCTTGTGTCAAAAAATCCGGCACTAATTGTGCCATTATAATTTCTAAATCACTTACCGGATCAACGTTGTAACGTACGCAGCGCCGGCATGGTTATATGCGGCCGAAGTACAATTCAACAAAATCAAAATCTTCCAGTACAGGTTATTATGTATTATCAATTAAACTTCAAAGGAAACGCCAATGGAGCCTGGACACGAACCAATTGGTACGGAGGCTGCCGACGTTATGCCGGTAGGCTGGCTTGCAAACAATACTTTCAAAGCCAGTTCAGTGGCAATATGGCAATCAGACCCCCTTAAAAACTATCTATGACAAAAAATAACTCGTGCCATGTCGGTACAGTGACCCCACTGGGGGCCAAGCGCAGTAATAAGGACCACATAACTCCTATACAACAAGGATATCAGGCTGTTTAAATTTCTGTGAGAAGTGGCCAATCATCGGAGAGCACTCTGAAGGATCCAGTTCACAGCAACATCCAGCTAAACCCTACGCTGACCAAATTGAGGGCCCACATGTTGCGCTAGCCACTATGAAGAAAATGGAACGAAATATAGCGGGCATGCTGTTATTCTGACATGTAAGTAAAATTGTCAGTGCATTGTACATGGCATCTGATTTAAATTACTAATACAGCACGTTAGGGAAAAGTTAGAGGGTTTATATTTTCTTCTGTTTGTCGGACTACTGGCCAAGTGTCAGTAATAGTTGTGACCTGCGACAGGACATCGCGTCATGGGATTCCTTGCTCTTCTTCTGTCTTAAAATGCTGAAATGTTTATCAGCTTTCAAGTTGGCACTGTCCGTTCCTAATGCAGCGTGCCCAATTCAAAAGCATCAGAATTAATCTCCTGGCTTTGCAGACCACCCAATTATGTTTCAAAATTACACGTTAGCCGACCCCGGTGACCGGGCGGTCTAAAGCGAAGATATGCGGCTCCTCGCTTGCTGGGATTGCGGGTTCAAATCCTGCCGGGGGGGGGGGCAAGGATGTCTGTCTGCTGTGAAAGATATGTGTTGTCAGGTACAGGTGTCTGAGAAGGGCCGATCCCTCGCCCAGAGAAGTCCTACCGACCGTGTGTGCGCCTGTGTGTTGTCACTGAGTGTGATCATTTGAAAAAAAAATCACCCTCTTCACCTAGAATGAGTATGTGGGAGAGGTCAAACTAAGAAAGAATTGTACGCTGTAGCATTTACCAGTATCCTTCAATATTCTAGCTTCTGCATTTTCACTTTATCTCTAGCAGAAAGAAGAGCTGATAAAACCTGGAAACTATCTAGAAAAATGGCGCTGTTTTCTCCTCCTCCCCCCCCCCCCCCCGAAATGTCACACACACACACACACACACACACTTCATTCTTCCTTGCGTCTTTCTCTTTCTCTCTCAGACTAAATTGGATTAAACATTACAAGAATCGGTAACAATGATCTGGGTATAAGCTTTAGCATACTAAAAATCAACTTGAAGAAACGGATCTTATTCTGACGAGGTTCTCTGACAAACGTGTAAACTGTCTAATTTGAAAGAAAATAAATTTGACGAAAAAAATTAATTATGTACACGGCGAGTTCTTTAGTAATACCAGTAACGTGTCTCGAAACGTAACGCTACTGACTTGTGTTCCAGAGATGCCTGGTTCAAATCTCGGTTAGGACTACCCTCACGTAACATTTCCGTGGTTTTTCCTAGTCCAGTCAAGCGAAAGCCAGACAGTGCGTTTAACACCGCTTCGACCGCTTCATAAGAGAAATTATAATCGAATCACTGCACGCCATGGGATCTCAGGTATTAACAGCGTCGTTAAATAAATTACTAATAAAGAAATTAATAAATGAGAAGTAAATAAAGAGGAGTTAAGCAAAAACTAATCGAATTGTAGTTCGGAAGATAGTTTTACTGGTTCCTCGGGCCTGCAGCCTACGAATTAATTTATCAGCACTCAGCTAATCTCAAATAATATATCCATTAAACAAGATATTCCACTAACTGTCAAATTCCATGCAAGTTAAGATAGTGTGTCTGCCATTCAACGATAACCGGCATAGAAGTAATGAACATCCATATAAGATATATTTATTTTGAAAAATGTGCACAAACCTGGTTACGCAGACGGACACTTCAGTCAAGGCATGACAGACTAGGATGAGTACCGTTTAGAGCTGTGCCTGTCTCAAGAAGTGAAATATGCAAATCAACACAAACGTTTTGAAGGCATAACCTAAAATTTAAAGGCAAGGGATGATCGTCTGGCACCGTTCACGTTTGGACTTCATTCATCGCCAAGACGTTTAAACTAAATATTAAATTTTTGCGTTTCTAAACTCTGGAAAACATGCAAAGCCCCAAGACTGAATAGTCGTTACATCCCTATCAAACTAAACAAAAAATGGCGCGATTTAAAGCTCTCTGCACGCTGAAATGAAATGTACAATTTACACAAAGAAGTGGTCGCTCTTCGCCCAGAATATGGTTGCTTGCCTCGCCAACATCACAACTTACACCAAATATTATTAGATAGTGATGCACAAACCTGAGGCGTCAGGTCGCCTGAACGACTGAATTTTATACGGTGGCGCCTAACATTGGTGGGTTGTCAGTATGGAAATCACTTTGTATCATCTTTTGGGGCCTAGAATTCTAAGGTGGCGTCTAGACTTCGGGAAAACTTGCGGACCCTCGCATTAGACTGCCAAACATTTTGACCGGCAACCAAATTAAAAAATAAAAGTCAACTGATGTATTAAAAAGGAGAAAGGAAATGAAGATTTGAAGCCTATCGAAAATCTCTAGGACAATTTTCATATCGCTTTAAACAATTACACCTATTCGTAAAGCGTCGGTAAATTCAATGGTGTTCGAAACACAAAACAGTAAAGAGACTTCTCCCTTTTTATCAAAACGTCCATACCAGTTCTGGGTCCCACCCAGCCTCCTATCCCATGAGAAGGCAGACTTCCACTGGAGGAGGTTAAGGCGGCCAAGGCTTCAAGCTGTCCACTCACCTCTATCTAGTGTCAGAGCTAAAAATGTATCTCCACTTCCCTGTATGCACTCATGGCATGGTATTAATTACGCGTAAGGTAAATTAAACTCTTTTTAAGGAACAAACTCATTAATAAAGTTAGGCGTTCTGTATTTTGTCCACAGCAAAGTAGAACACCTACTATATGCATAAAAAGGGCCATTATTTTTACTTGATATATATCGCTTGGTCACCTCCTGTCGGTCAGAGGGAAGTGACAGATAAAATAACACCCACTACTGGAACATACAGAATATAGGTCTACAATATCAAAGACATGCTCATGGAATACATTTGAAATTATATCAGTCAAAGCTAGAGATGCTGGGGTTTAAAGATGATGCATGGAAGGCCTAAATGTATACGAAAAATGAAAAGTACGTAATAGTTTGTTAGCTGCCAAAGAACAGTTGTCGATATTACAAGATATTTCGAAGTACTTCGGTTATTATAATTTATTTTTGTATGTAACATCTCCAAATGATTATAATGTACTCTGCCATATGCATCTGCCAACAACTCAACTTACAGCCATAATACTGCCACTGATATTCTTATAACCAAAAAAGTGTGGCTTGGAGAGGATGTCATTTTGTTACAGCCGGAATTTGATGGTCAGTGTTTTAAAAATTCAGCACAATACAACTGTATGACGCAAATAGTGAAACATACCGCAGTTTCAGTTTCGAATAATATGAAAGCACAAGTGACAGAGTGCGTATTCAGCGAAGCTGTGACGTCCAATGATACGAGTAAATCGCAGTGAAATAGTTTTCTCCGAGTTCTTCAGTTTTCCCCTGCGAGTTCTTATACCGAAATATTCAAATATGTTCTTATACGACCTTCGCTATTCAGTCCACATCCTGAGAGTATGGCTAAATGAACCGCAACAGAGTCCCATTGAAATTTCAACTGACTTTACATTCGTTTCTGAATATACGGCTATAATTTAACATTTAATGAGAAATTTTTTAAAATTTTCTCCGGCTGTTCTCCTGTGCCTTAGGTTGAATTCAGCAGCGATGATAAACGCGAAGATGTACTTAGATTCGTTCTCTATTTACTACAATAGGAACTCAGCTAATAATTTAATGAGTGTCTCTAGCACAATACACAGAAAGCCTGCTGGAAGCCAGAATATCTCATAACTTTCACGTTACGGCGGTATGTCAGGAGGCATCTCCGTCGAAAAGTTGTGTGGCCAGTTCAGGTCGGTAGCTAACGACTTGATGTATCCTCGTGTTGTAAAGAAGATGTCAAGGGAACCAGTCACGGGGTTCTGCTCTACCCACACTGCTTCTTGTCTTCAGAACAACACAAAGAGCTGCAGTGCGACCAACATTGCATAAATTAAGTTATGAAACATTAATGTGGCGTTCAGGATGTACGATCTTCCGGGAATATGAGCACTCATTCTACAAATCCAAAGACCCTTAACCCTTTAGATAACATCGGTATCTACAAAGACGTGTACCACCTGCTGAAACATTAGAACACCCTGGTTTTTTTCACACACAGTATTTTGCACTTCGAGATCTAAAAGCGATTAGTTCCCCAAGACCATTAACTGATTTATCTTTAAAGCGGATACGCACTATTTCCTAAGGAAGGGCAAAAACTAAATATTTAAATATGTGTTTTAAATTACGTAATTTATTATTAACCCTTTAATGCTCAGTCGTTACTTCATGTACAACGAGATTAAAATTATTCCATATATGAACAGGTTTGAGATATAAAAATTGAACGTTTTGCGGACATGTTCAATTACGTATTTTGTATGGATCTCAAAATCAACATCGATTTCTTCGCTGCACAAAACGGACTGGTATTCAAAACCGAGATGGAGTGTGTACAAAACAGCACGAATTTAATCTTGAAAAATAATTCAGGTAAATTTTCGTTTTTAAGGCTGTGTCGTGGCTCAGACGCTTAGTCGCCGGTCTCTCACCGCGGAGGCCCGGGTTCTATCACGGATCAGTCAGCCCATATGATATCTGTGGTGGAAAAAGTGGCACAGGAACATGATTTCTCCTACTAATTCGATCTTCTCCCGTCTCGTTCATTCCACCAGCACTCCACATCCATTTTCATTCACATGTTGCTCTTACCTGAAGGACAAATTGGGCAAAGCTTCGAAACCCTCCAAAAGCAACGCCCTTTCGGAAATTGCAGAGCGTTGGATGGAAAAGTGTTTTCACTTTTTCCGTCTTTAAAGGATTAATAAAGATTGGGGCGATGATTAGAATAAGTGAAGCGGAATAAAGCATCGTAAGTATTCAGAACACATCCCCGATGAACGCGCACAAAGGAACTGCAGAAGGCGACGATTCTGGGAACAGCACACATCCTAACCTAAGGTGCCGTTTAAATTCAAACGTAGCCTATGTAGACTATGCAACGTGAAGCTGTCATGTACGGAGCCTTAGGATTAAGGTTTGAATGTGACCCATGTAATATTTCTGTTGTATCACAATCACAGCACGAACAAATCACTGTGGTGGACTGCGGTGCCCGGTACATGACTGCCTGCACTATGGTAGGTGTTTCAGGGAAACACGCTGCCTCCATCTGCTAAGCGGAAGTGATGAAGGCAAAGATGTTTGCTCGTTGGTAAGCCGTGATAACTGCTGCGCTTCAAGACACATTTGCACAATTCAGTTTGTCTCTGATTTAATTTTTGACTGCTTCTTTTGTGAATTGCGATAGGATATTATTTATTGGAGACATAATCAAAAATGAAGGGAATCCACAAATGGTTCCGCTGACGACCTGCTACGGAGCGGACAGGTATTAAGGTTGAATGTACAGCGGTTAAAATATTGACAGATCCTTTTTATGTGGATTAGAATCCATACTTCACTTGCAGAAAAACACTGAAGAAAACGGCGTTGCAGATTTGGTAGTTATGTTAACCGACTAACCAGGATCTTAAGAGATAAAGTTAGATTCACATGGAGCGAAGCTCGACGAATGTCATCACCGGAAATTACGTAGGTGTTTGTTTAGGAGTGGATGTGTACTTGCTGGTTTACATGAAATATGATCAACTTGTGTCTATGACACAAGGCAAGGTGCTAGGACAAGTCATTCTATCTTCTCTCTGACAAAGCGCTTTCGTGTTGAGAGTCGACATGGGTGTAGCATGCATCGCGTTGCGTAGAAGCTTCGTACCTAACAGCAGCCTCCGCAAGGATAAGCCGTTCTTCCTTCAAACAGCGTTAGCAAAATCTACAGCACCTACCATTTCCTTCTTTCGTTTCCAGAACACTTTTGAGGATAAAAAGAGTAGATTTCTGATGTTTTCCCCTCCAAGTGAAAGTAAAGAAAAAGCAGAATAAAAAAGACAGCGAAGGAAAAATAAAAAAAATAGCCATCCCTTCTCGCTCCAATTCAGTCAGAGCAAAAACAAAAACTTAACAAAAATGTAGATGGGAACAACACAGCTGCGGTGTGAGTGCAAAGCACGAGGGAAAGCGCAAACTTATGTAGCAAAGTAGCAAGAAATGAATGAGTGGATGAAAGGAAAGGAAAGGGTGGGGGGGGCGGAAACATGCGATTGAAATTAAGAAGGGGAAAAAAGTTTCAAAAAGTAATAACGATAACGGTGAACGGCAACGGAGAAAAGGTGGCAAAGAAATGGATTAACCAGCCACAGGCAAACAGTGTGACAGAAGCACACAGAATACTCTCAGATCGACGGAGACAAATTCAACTTTGAAAGCGTCTACATATTTTCCATCAATCTACGACCTTACCCATTCCGTGGAAGTCAAACTATAGGGAAGAGAAGAATCAAAAGTGGCTTTTTCCCTGTGACATTTCTCTAGAGTGGCGTCTCTCAACCGGCGGGGCGCGTCAACCTGGCGGATCTTAACAGCCATTTGGGCAGCAGGTGAAGGGCACGAGTCTCAGTCAGTGAAACCCCACCAAAAGCACAACTTCTGTAGTAACGAATAACTGTGAACACGGTGCAAGAACTGACAAACGTTAATAACACGTAACGTAAGCTACAGTTACGTATTAAAATAACAGATAGTCTCTGTATACCTAAACGAAAGGCACTGAAGAAATGACACTGTGGACAACATCCAGCCTTCTAACAAGGCAACGGTCTCGAACACGTGTTAAACAGAGAGCGCTGAAAATAGCGTGAACATTTCCGAAAGTAGATGCAGAGTACCAGCTTGAAATGACGGATCTGTCTGGCGTAACTAAGACATCGTCATGACGCAATTTCGACCAGGAAGATGGAATACCAACGACAGTGTTGTTTGCTTATCTCTTCGTGGAATATGAGAAGGGACCAAAGGTTCTACAAGAGAGTAGACTACTGGCTTGTGCAATGAAGTGTGTCTTAAATGTCTTCACACCCTGCCCTATCCTGGAGCTTAACTGATTATATTCACGGTAGAGGGTTTCAAAATACTACCAAGCCGTATGTAGGGCCATGATATTGTGGAAGCTAGGTACTAGGTACGTTACAGGACTGGTTGTGAGTCATTAGAGTGCTTACGTGATCGGAGTGAGTAGTCACAGACCAGGTTTGTGGAACAGAGAGCTGAGGAAAATGTGAGATACTAAATGCGAAGTGGATCAGGCCCCTTCCACTCATTCTCAGTATAATACCCGAATATAAGCCCACACAATTAAAAAAAATAAGGTTCTTGGAAAAAAAATAAAACAACGCCCTTTTTACTGCAGTAGCACTGCAAGTTTCTTTCCTTTAAACGACTGTTGGAAGGCGAAATGTAAAAGTTTGGGGTTTACTGGTCTATAGAGCAAGCCTGTACTACAAATGCACAAATGACATTGTTGCACCTTTGCAAAAGAACAAGTATCCAGGATTGTAAATGTCGAAGCAAAAAACATGCGTGGTGTTTGTTTATACTGCCAATAATAATAATGATAATAATAAATTATTCGGGTAATCAAATCGTGGATGGGATTGGCGGGGCACGTAGCATGTATGGGAGACAGGAGAGGTGTATGCAGGGTTTTGGTGGGGAAACCTAAGGGCAAGAGACCACTTGGAAGACACAGGCGTAGATGGGATGATAAAAGTAACACTGATCTTCAGGAAGTGGAACAGGGGACATGGACTGGATTGAGCTGGCTCAGGACAGGGACAGGTGGCGGGCACTTGTAAATGCGGAAATTAACCTTCGGTTTCCATAAAACGCGAGGAGTTTCTTGACTAGCTGAGAACCGGTTAGATTCTGAAGAAGGACCCTATTCCAAGGAGTAAGCAAGTAAATAATAATAATAATAATAATAATATACAGAGAGAGACCGAAAGACCGTCGTGACACATTTCAAGCTGTCCCCATACGCCATGAAGGCATATGTGGGAGGAGAGGTGTAACTCCACTTATTCTTAACGCGTACTAGAAGAAGGTGACTGGTAGCTCCATCTACCAGCCACTTTGCCCCCGTTACCCATTGACTTGGAGGCTAGGTGGGCCCCAGAGCCGGTCTGGACGTTTTGGAGAACAGATACAACGCTTGTCCTTGCCGGCAGACGAAGCATGATTGCAAACACGTCAATCCGATACCCTAGCTACTGTACAGACTGAGCCACTCAGGTTACTCTGATCGCCGGCGCCAGAATTTAATCCAAGTGCAGTACCTGTGGGATATGTGATACGGTGAGTATGAAGCTCGTTAATCTTCGGGCACTTCGGATTTCCATTGTCAGTTGCCATTCCATCAAAGCTCTACATATTCATTGACGTGACTTTGCGGAATGGACGATGGGTCAATTAGGGATTGCAGTTAAACCAAAGACAAGTCCGACCAGACCACAAGTTTAACAATAAAAGAATATTTGACAGAGAAAATCGGGTGACTGTGTCATGTCGGCGGTTTGATACGTCAGTTTCGTCTACTGATGTCGTGCAGGGTCTGAGCTATGCTCACTATCCTGGATGGTCACGGAAAGATCAGTTAAATCTAGTTGAATCATGAACTCTAGTCTGCCAGTTTAATGTTATCCATGTCCCGTGCAGTAAGATGACTTTACAGAATTTATTCAAACTCATCCATCCAGGGGGACATCAACAACTACAGAAGACATAGGCACAAATCCCTGAAAACGAAGAACACATTCCACGATGGATTTGACGTTCAGGTGACCGTGCATCGTGATAAACTCTTATAATAAAACGAATTAGATGCGCTAATTTCTCAAATTTCTTTTTGGAATAAAACTCTATGTGTTTCGGACAGTTCCTCTGTCCATCATCAGGAGTTTTTCACTGTACACACACCAATGGTACATGTCATAAAGGTATGCTGACAGCTTGCGAGCAGGATCAGGACGGAACTGTAGCTTATTTAATTGATACACCAACAAATGTACATATATCCATTTAATGATCCAAAATTCACATTAAAACACTTAAAACGCTCCTATATGTTCCGATCATACGATCATCCTCAGAGAGTATACACTGTTCCTTGCTAAAGTTATAGTTTAAAAACACTCAGTGATTTACATCGTTACGTTAAGTTGGTGCTGTGGCAGCATGTCTTGTGTATTGTGTGAGTCGTATACTGTTCAGAATGAGCCTGGTTAAATCACTGAGTGTTTTTAAACTATAACTTTAGCAAGAAGCAATGTATGCTCCCTGAAGATGATCGTATGATCGAAACATGTAGGAACGTTTTAAGGGGTTTAATGTGAATTTTAGATCATTAAATGAATATATGTGCATTTGTTGGTGTATTAATTAAATACAATTCATAAGTCAAATTTGACTTCTTAATTTGTGTATTACTCGCTCATCGAATTTTTATATTTTGATACTGGCAAGAAAAACAGTCGCATTACGGGCGAAGAACAGCTACTTCTGCTTCTCTGAAGCAGCCCTATGAGGAGTTGAAAGCCAGACCGAACATTGTGGTTGCGACGTCATAATACTGACAGCCGTTGGGAATGCTTCGGGATAACCAGCAGTTACTCACAGGGCACAAAGTTCGCTGGCTGGGCTGTCAAGTGTAACTCTTGCCGGCCTGTGAGTTCAGAAATCTCGTGAAGGCTGTGGATATTTGTGACGAGGCGATGTAGCAGCAATATGAAACAGTAAACAAAACCAAGACCACAGTATCACACAGCCACGCCTACTTCACACTCAGCGCCATATGGTAAGACTAGATGACCGTTTCTTCTACAAACATATTTGGAGGGGGTGGGTACGTCAAAACACAACTCTCTTTGTATCTGTTTTATTAGGCTGACACATGTTTCGGTCACTGTGGGCCTTCCTCAGGTCACAAAAACATAGTAAGGAGAAATTATACAGTATAAGGATTACTTGTTGTGCATATTCTGGGCTTTCGACGAGATCTCGTTGCCTTGCGGTTACCTATATTGAAACTGTAATATCTCCCACAGGTTTAGTTTCAACATAGATAACCGCAAGACAACGAGATCTCGTCGAAAGCCCAGAATATGCACAACAAGTAATCCTCATACTGTATATTTTCTCATTATATATTTTTGTGACCTGAGGATGGCCCACAGTGGCCGAAACATGTCGTCAGCCTAATAAATAGGATACAAAGACAGTTGTGTTTTGACGTACCTATACCCCCTCCTAATTTGCGTAAAACACAAAGGGGATGATGCACCTAAGGATTCTACAAACATAACCTAAAATTAAAATTATCGTATTCTTGTACATGATGCAGTATAGTCCTTCAGAAGTTTGCGAACATTTCATAAGACCTCGCCAGTTTTGCCTTCAGGATAATAACCCTTATACACTAAAGTTCCGGGCAATATTTTCCTCTATAATGCCAGTATGTCCTACCAGACTATATTTCTCATCCCAGAAAATCAACGCCGTGAGAACCTCACCTCTTGTAACCTCAAATTTTGAAGTCTTCATCATATTCCAACTCTTATACAAACCAAAAAAGTCACACAAATTTTGTAGGTATACTCTGGAAACATACCGAATTCCGTAGACCTGGCAAAAGCTACACGTAACCTAATACGACTCAACATTTCTACATGTTGCCGACTCTCATGTAATGGACGTAATTAAGCCGCGTGTATCCATTCCTCTCTAGAAGCTCGTACCGAGATTTCTGTCGAATGAAACGCAGGAATACCAATTACCTGTTCATGTATCTTCGCCTGAATGAACAATAAGACCGTAACATAAATACACACAATTGGACCAAACAATTCATTCTAAAAATATGAAAATTCCCAGACATTTTGCTAACACAACAAAATCAAAAGTACAAAGAAGGTGCTCAGGTGTAAACTACACACAAACCTGTTTACTGACGTAGTATATTTAATGACACTATCATTAGCTGAGGTGGTACGGTATCAAATGTGAGAGGGTGATGTTCGAAGAGTAAATTGGAAACAATACGGAAGGAAGGGATTATGGCCTAATTCGAACTACTGTATAGAGATTCGCATAGATAATCTGAGAGCATGAAACGAATATCTCGAGCACAGTATACGGTATACGGGACAAAATTTGAATCCGGAATCTGTCAACAACTGAATATAAATGTTACGCACTAGATAGCGATGTTCGACGTTGATTTCTTTTGTCACTGTATGGATGCAGTATGTATTCAGACTACACAGTGCTGACATTTCTATATCAATACGCTGCTGTGACGTAATAAAGATTCACGGAGGAAAACCGAATTTCTTTGAGCGTAAAAGTCCCAGTGCCACTACCTCCACCACAAATCCCATGTAGGCTGCCCTCGTATTCAGCATTGACCTCCGTTGTCAGAAACTGTCTGCGGTAAGGCAGGACCTCGTCTTTCCGTTCCTTTCGTCACTGTTGTTGTTACATTAGACACTGTCACACGTGTTCTGAGCGTCTGTGCGCCCGCCTTCGTTGCTCCTCGCTTCCAATCCAGCAGGAAGAGTAATCACCCAACACTTTGCAGGAGACGGACAAACCTTCACAGACTAATTTATCATACCTAAAACTGCTCCAACGTTGCCGACAAACCGCTGGGCTTTTGTCACAGAGTCACTCGTCTCACATAATTTATGCACTTCTATATTACTTACCTGCAGTATATCATCGTCGGATATGATATTGGAAAATCCTAAAAGAAAAGTCAATGCTTTTCCTAGACACGTTTCAAGTATGTGAAACGTTCATATGACTCTAAATCTGTGGGAATATTCACATGCGTCTTGAATACGGAAGAGGGATGAAATATGAATGGATGAAAGAGGACAAAAAGCGAGAAGAAACTAGATATTCTTCCATGATTCCTAATGATTAATAGCTTTGCAATGTAAGTGGAAGTTTGGTCGCAATATATTAACATAGGGTGGGTGATAAATCAGTACCTGCAATGTACACACGAATAGAGAAAGCAGATATATGGGAGACAAGCTGTTGTGCTCGATAAATCGTTTTTGGACAGTTTGTGGGCCTGCGGGGAAAAGTCATGCGGATGCTTTCGAAATTTGCTGAAGTAAGTTACTTCTTCCCGGTGAAAAGCGGTAGATTTCCGTCGCCAGTTTCCACAAGGAAGCAAAACCACCATACCTATCCCGGACAAACAAAGCGAAGAGCATTTACTGATAAATACCGTGTTTAAAAGGAGAAGTACAACAACCATAAGAATGTCATGAGAGTGGGAATGGGGAGAGGAGGTGCACCACTCGCTACGTGCTATTTGCGACAGCGAAATGACTAAATTGTGGTCCTCCAATCCGCAGCCCGTCAGGTTGTATATTAATCGACCCGCAGCTACATTGGTAAATTGTCTATGCACTATAACAAGACAGGCGTTAGGCACGTTAATGCAACTATTGTTGCATTGAAAAAGCTAAAAGTATTACATACTCTGTGTGTGTGTTTGTAGCATTATATATCCAACACGCAATGCGCATGCGCCATATTGTCTTCTGTGGCTTGTCGGCTCTACAATACTTTTTCCACATTATCTCATAAACGGCAAGTTTTTCAAAGAAAAATACATATGAACATAATACATGCGTATGAATTTTCTCTACACATTTTTCCTGCAACATTTCTCATTCTAAGAGGAAATGAGCGATATGATCAAACATCTATACTGGTCTTCATGTCAAGCACCCATTATTCTTGTTTGCTTTTAATAAAACTCGAATTTTCTCGACAGATTTTTTAAAAATAATTAAATATTTCATGAAAATCCGTCCAGTGGCAGATGATTTGTTCCACGTGGACGGACAGACGGACATATGGAGCTAATAAGACCCTTTTAGCAATTTTTCAAAAGCGTTTAAAATTACACAATAATTTAGGCTATTAATTGGCGCTATATCGGGGTTTGACCTTCTTACAAAAAAATATACGGACAGAAATATTCTATTTAAGGACACCGCCAGTGACTTAGATGACACAGCGTCGATGATAGACGAATTAAATATAATTATGGAGCAATAGTGGAATGGCACTGACGAAGGAAAACAGAAGTGCTCGCGAAGAATTTGTCCCATGTCCACTTTGTCAGCCACAAGACCAACATAAACTGTCATGGGACTGAACGCACGCCTTTAAGGTAATAGTCCGGCAACTAATCGCCTCAGCCATGGCACGGCCTCCTAAAAATAGCGATCCGCTATCTACCTGTTGCGAAAACCTCATTAAACAGCAAATACATTCTTCCATTCTCTATATCACGTATTCGGGGATGTCAAAACGTCTGTGTGTTTTTTTCTGGATTATTCAAAGACGCTGTAAATATCTGAGTCCAGTGATAGAGTAAATGAAGAATGATAATAAGACATAAAATTAGAAGGCAGTGACCTAATCGTGGTACAATGAGGTCATGTGCTTAGAAGGGCTTAGAAAACACGAAAATCCTAATTCAGAATAGCGGAATCCCTGCCCAGCTTCGAACTAGGCGCCTCCAAAGTACAGGTGTAGTGTTAAATCCACATCAACTTGAAGCCGTGTAGTTTGGCGCCTATAAAACGACACGACGTGACAACTCCAAACCTCGTAATCTGACTATTCACTGCACTGAAAACCTGAAATCTCCCGTGACGTATCTAAACCCTGAGGCCTATTCCATATTACGGCAACCATAAATTATTTTTCCTCAAGCTGAGAGACTGTCGCGTTGTGAGACGTTAAGCTATGACGTCTTACAAAAACGTACAAACTTTTCGGGCAGGCTTTCTGTCCGTATCTTCTACCCTGAAGATGGTGGCAGTACGTTCCGACGAAACGACGACAAATTTCCAACAAGATACACGGCGTCATATTCCACAGTCACGGCCATGAGGACCTCAGATCGCGTACCTATACAACGTTGTAAGTCACTCGTGCTTGATTACAGGGTGCATGTGTGAAGCGACCGCACACAGCACTCAGACCACGTGCGCCTTTGGTACGCTAACTACTTCATCGGCAGTACGGATTAAAAATAGCTTTAATTATTCACCTGAAATTCATCTAAAAAATCTATTTCTGTGTAAATGACACGCAATATATTTCAATATATTAGAATATAGGGCTGACCAGAAACCAGAAATACGATTTCACACGAACGTAAAATTGGCTTTGTGGAACTACTTGGAACAGTCGTGGTACGGTAGCTTTCCTACCGGGGAAGTAGCCCCAGGTACCTACTGGGTGGGCCCTGACTCAGTGTGGATACACAGGACAGCAGAAGGATCTCTTGCCCTTGTCAGAACACGGTCCCTCTGTCGGACACCCCGTAGCCTAGTCTGTTCACACGTCTAGATGTTTCAAGTTGTGTCATCTTCTCAGATTTTCATAGTGAAACTTTCTTCGTACGTGCAATTCAGACGCAGCATGTTACATGTCCACCAATCCCCCCTCACAAAAGAGCCGCCATTACTCATACGTGAACCTGACATGTACTCTAACCCCTTGAAGCAAAGCCATTCAGACACCTGTCACTGACATAGGCCTACTCAATAAATTCCCCTGCCATGTTCATAACAGCTTGCCATTGGACAGTCACTATAACCGCACGACAGTCTAACACCTTAGTTCTTGACACATTTTAATATTACCCAACCATCTAAGCCTAGTGAAGCCGGTATATCACAGACGGTATATTGACTGAAATATGGAACAGATCGGGTTCGATCTTCGTCATGGGAAAGAGGTCCTTTATTTTGAAATAAATCCAGACCGCTTCTGGGGCCCACCCAGCCTCCTATTTTGGGGGTAAAGTAAAGGTACAGTTCACCCTACAACAGGTCGTGAAGGCCCAGAAGGGGAGTATATTAATAGCTTTACTCTTTCTCAAACCTCGGTGCAAGATAGGGGTGAGTGGTCAACACCACGACCCAGACGTTTTACCCCAGTGAATGACCCTGTACCCATTGCATAAGAGGCTGCGTAAGCACGAAGGTCGGTCTGGAAGGATCCGGGAAATGTCAACCACCACCGGGACTGGATCCCCGGACTTTCCATCCAGTGGCGAGTCGCTATGCCGAATACGCTATCCCGAGCTACCCTATTCAGTGGGTACAGAGGGTAAAGCAGCGGGGTAATGAACCAGGCAGCTCACTTCCAGCAGTGCCAAGGCTAAGATTGCGAGGAGCCATACATCCATCTCTCCACTACTTCCATGACATGGTGCTTAATTAAGTAAAGGGACAACTTTACCTACGCCTACTTATTTCAAGCAGTCTCTTTTCTTTATCAGCAACGGCCGTGAACAAGTGATTTACCCTTCAACGTGACGTCACAATACCGAAACTCAGTAGGGGAAACGAGGGAACTTGGAGCACGTATGAACTTTAGAATAGCAGTGTCTTATAATAGATACAGCAAGCAGATTCATTAACATCCTGATTCAGGCTCAGCGTATTCTCTCTCTTTATTCAGAATACCTAAATTATCCAGCGAAACTCCTGGAAAAGCAATGGGTTACACCGCAACTGACGTCTCATTCCTGTCTAATGGCCTGGTCAACCTACAAATGAATTTCAAACAACACGAATCATTATTCAAAAACGGCCCCCATGATACTGTACAAACACTAACTAGCTCATCATTCTTGTCCGAACTGCTGTCCCTGGAAACAAGATAAACGAATGGTCAACTGTTATATCAGAGACGTTCAAGAGGCACATTTCAACAGAACGAACAAAACTACCGCAGCTTCATTTTCAAAGAGAAATACGAAATCAGAAGAAAATCGATTAACAATGGGCAGTAAATAAATTAAAAGATTCAAGTATTCTGGGATATGACGGTGGGTCAATTGGTAAACACAGATGTTTCGAGGAATCTATTGGCTCCCTCTTCATGGGAGTCTTGTACTTTCCTGAAGATGTGAGTCTTCCGGAACGTCCGTACTGCGCACCAGTATCCTAGAACACTTTGTTCTTCAAGAACGCCGCTGTGAGAACCTCAGAAGTTGCAAATAATTTAGGACTGCTCTGCATCCTAATATCGGGAAGATTTTGAAAACACGGTATGTAAATATTGTTGAATAATTTGAGAGAACAATAATAAGAAACATTCTGTTGCTTTGTTCCTTTTCGGTCCAAATGTTCTCCTCAGCGCCATGTTCGCAGTCAACCTCAATATACAAGCATGATCTAAAGCAGCGGCTCTGTGTGTGGGGTACGTGAAGGGAAAATCACACACACACACACACACACACTACGCACACACACACTACACACACACACACACACACACTACGCACACACACACTACACACACACACTACACACACTACACACACTACACACATAAACACACACACTA
>Ga0123354_10002058_pt1 | contig 25941 bp, 19 predicted proteins | sample TergutLab28metaG_2_FD_97872 | JGI IMG/M metagenome (GOLD analysis project Ga0123354, IMG submission 97872) | Labiotermes labralis P4 segment gut microbial communities from Petit-Saut dam, French Guiana - Lab288 P4 | ecosystem: Host-associated > Arthropoda: Insects > Digestive system > Gut ...
CCCTTTTCCCAAAAAAAAAAACTGCTCTCCAAACCCCACATGCACCAGCTCATCAGGAAGGAAACTGAGATCGAGCTCCATCCCAACAGCATAAACAAGGAGGATCGTCTTGATCTCAAGGAGGCCATGCAAACCTAGCATTCACTCCCACAGACAGCATAGCTGACCTCACCAAAGTGATTAAGATGCTCACAGCTGTTTTCAGGACCAAAAGCTGTTTCCTCCTTCTACATATGTCTCCTCTTTCCCTTCTTACAGTCTGTGTTATAACCCCAACCCCTGGTTCCCCAAGTAGATACCTCATAATACCATGCACCCTGACTCTTCTGTCTCACTTACTTTCTCCCTTCACCTGTATCCAGTCCTGGTCCTCCTCAGGCCCCCTATATTATATAATTTTCATTCAATTCATTATTACCCACACACATTCAAAACTGCCTGATCTGAACCCACCAGCTTGCCTGTTATTGTGTGGAGTCCAGCTCCATTATCGTACATCTAGCAATACACCTTTTCAGTGCCACATCAGTACACCCAGGCTCCTCCCACACCTCACCCAATTGACTTGCTAACCCTCCCAGCCATCCACTATTGGAACCACTATTCCCACATGTGTATTACCATTTTCCCTCCCTACTGGCCATTCTTTTGGACTGCTTGACCCAGAAGATGATGGCACTACATTCCTTGAAAACAATGGGAATCACTCATCCATTGACAATGTCACATCTCATTAGCAGTGCTATAAGACCTTAATCTTTCAGCAGTTAAGTGCTGTGACATGCTTATGTTTGAACATTCATACTAATGAAGACATAAATGGAATAATATAAAAACACTCAGAGAGGTACTGTTCATAACAGGAGACTGTGAATGAGGAGGTGGTGGTTTATAATTAATAAGTGCTGCTCAACATATATAATTAGGTTATCAAATGGAGGAGGAGGAGATGGGTGGGTCATGTAGAATGTATAAGGGAGAAGTGCATATATTGTTTAGAGTCAACAAGAAGAGGACAGACACTATGTAAACAAAGCAGGTAGTAGGACATTAAAATCACAGTTAAACAGATAGGATGGGAGGGCGTTGAATGGTATCATCTGGCTCAGAATAGGGACTACTGGTGGGCTCTATGAAGACAGTAATGAACCATCATGTTCCATAAAATACAGGTAATTTCTGGACTAGAGCTACAATTGGCTTTTCATGGGGGTCTCTGCTCCATGCAGTTAGTTCACAATGTTAAATTGAATTTAACATTTAACAACTGAACATAGACATGCACAAGGCGAAACACAAGCACCAGCATGGCCAAGGACAAACAATTTTTTAGAAGTAGTGAGGGAAAAAATAAGATGGAATAACATTATAAATAGAGTTTTACTGAAGAAGATGGCTATTATAAAAGAATATATAGGAAAGGGGTACTCAAAATACACATTATAGCATTTTAAGTGAAAGAGACTTGTGAGACGACAAGGAACCAGATGGTACAGCAAGGCACAGGAAAGGACCAGGAAAGGAGGTAACAAGACAGAAATGAAAATGGAAAGAATGTAAAGAGACAGAAGTGACTGGAGGATTTTCATCCAGTGACATGTAACAAATACAATGCTATGTGAACATGTAAATATACTGCTCATACAGTCAACTTTGGAACACAATGGAATGACCTGTTTTGTCAAAATTCTGCAACAAAACTGAAAGAGTACTGACATGATATAATGCACCTCAAAATACTTCATTTTCAGAATGTGTACTAGTTATAATTATACTATCTAGCATACGACTTTAGTATGCAGCATTTAATACAGAACACACAGTATATTACAGGGAAAAATTAAAACTCAGCAAATGCTCTGCCAGTCCTGAATATCAAAGAAAATTTCAAAATATATTTGCAAGAAGGAAATAATGCATCAATTTAAGAATGAAATGGATGACAGTTTTATGTGCTCTTTGGAATTTTATATGAGACCAATCCATACTGTCATATCCATGCACGATGCAAACGCAAGAATGTGCACAACAGGTACTGATTTACTTTTCAAATCCAATGAAATAATAAATACACATAAAAACATAGCTAATAGAATGTTTACTCTTGTAATGGACTGGAAACAACTTCATGACCCATTAACAGCAGCCAACACGAAATTGCATCTTCATATACGACAAGCCAACAACAGATGTATGTATTTTTAATCATTCCTTCTAACAGAGTTCACAAAACCAAAACCTCATCCAATTCTGCTTCAAAATCATTACTCTAAACAGACAAGAAGAAGAAAATTCTGCACACTTGCATCAATATGCTAAATCAACACACAAAGAACAACCCCCCCCCCCCCAAATAGAATTATGAATTAAAGGGCAATTTGATATAAAGAACATAATTCTGCATAGCCATGATACCAAAAAAATACACAAAACAATCTGAAGATATGTTACAGCTACTACCCATTATAAAACACACTAATGAACATATGAAGATAACACAGACGCTGCAAACAAACAGTCACAAGACCACAATTGCGCACATGCACGCTCCCTCTCTTTTCCACACCTTACGCTTACTGCACAATACAGCACGCATCAATAAAGCCACTATTTATTAGGCTGAAGGACTCACAAAATCAGGGAAAGTGAAAATGAAGATAAAGGTGCTTCTCATATTGACGGGCAGAGTTAATGCAAAGTCAGAGAGGGGTGTCAACAGGGCATTCATGTCAAGGTACCAGAACATGTGCTGGTTTACAGGTGAAGTTCCGTGACATTTGTGGATCACAGTTTGATATTAGTAGTGACCTGAACATTGTGTGTCGACACTGTTGACGCGTTTCATGGTTCTTTTATCCAACCTTTTAGCAACCAATCAAACAAGAAGCCAACAAACATGTAGAGCAACCAGTAGAAAAATTGTCACTTCTTCACCACGTTTGGCACTGTACAAGCTAAGGGAATATTACAGAAACCCTTCCTCTTGAAAGAATGGATCTCACAACAATATTTATACATTTCAATGACAACTTGGCATTAAGTCAACATGAACGGCCAGCCAAACCTGTCAAACTTTACCCAGTGATTTAAAAACCAAACCATAGCTTTAAGTGCACCTCCAAATCAAAATGCTGCCAAAGACCACCCCTTTACCTGTGTGGAAAGGCCACCTGTCTTTCAAGCAGTACATACCCCTGAACACTGCTAAATCTGGCATACAAACATATGAAATATGCGAGCCCAGTACAGGAAACATCTGTTCCTTCTTTACTTATGCATGGCAAGGTTTGGAACTACAGAACCAGAGAGAAAATTGCAGCAACACTAGTGAAACTTGTACAGCCTCTCCTACATCATGGTCACACCCTCTGTATGGACAATTTCTGCAGGCATGATTTCTAAAATAGGAAGGGACACACTGTGTTGGTACTTTATTTCTTAACATACAAGTCTTCCTCCATTAGTGAAAAAGAAAATTGAAAAAAGGGATGGCATTTTTCAACACCCTGGAGATATAACAGTTCTGGCTTCAAATGACAAGGAGACAGTGCCACTTATCTCCACATACCACACAGATGACATGCATGTCAGCTAGGGTAAGGATATTATAAAACCAACTGTTGTTTGTGACTTAAAAACATCCATATGGGAAGTGCCTATCTCAAAGATGGGACAGTGCAGTTGTATGAAGTGGAACAGTGGAAATGTTTGAAGTGGTATGTGTAACTGTTTGGGAGATTATTCAGTTGTTGCCATTCATAACTCTATGATAATTTACAAGTGTATGGCATCCAACTGATACTGACTGTAGAAAAGATGGATCAAGTGTACACTGTCCTGTGTATTACTGTCTGCCCTTTCAACCACCTCCAGCACAAATCACTGAATGTCATTTTCTGGAGAGGACTCCCACTGCTGGGAACAAGGCAAAACCTCAGAGAAGATGTGTCGTACTCTCCCTAAGTGTGAAGCTGGTCTGTGACTGGATAGGTGTTTTTAAGGGTTAACACACAAAAAATACACTTCCAGTATGCTTCCTGGTAATACCAACATACAGTCCACTCAGATAATAAGACATTTAAGTATTTTTTATGAAAGTGATGTAAAAATATGATGTTTTACATAGACACAAAGTTATATTAATTTTACAAAATGTGCTGCAAAAATGAAAGCAAGAATGCATAAATACTACTGGTGACACCAAAAGTGGGAGGTTTCTAAGTGTCTGCAATGAACAGTTAACATACACTTCAAAATTCTGATTTTGCTATGCATAAAAGTTTTGTGTAATTTTTATTGTAAAATTTTTGGCTGGGTTTTCTCTTGTTGATTTCATTACATGCCTATGTGATAATGACCTTCAAGACTAAACACATAGTGGAAAAGTATGAAGCACAAAAGTACAAAATACCAAAGTTGAATGTAGTGTGAAAGCATGTAATTTAGTTCAATAACACAATGCATACTCATATTCCAGCAACACCACTCATAAAACACAAGGTACTGACGTACAATCGCAAATTCACACAATATACCATATTTATAACATACAAGCCAAAGATATTTCCTTCAAAATGTCTCTATAATTGCAATGTGTACCTGGAAAGTAACACTACATAAGAAACAAGCATTGCATTTCATTTTGTTCATTATGTAATGAAGACCTGTTGTTTTCATTGAGTAATAAATAAGTAAATAGATAAATACTTGTATAGTAACTACACTGCAGAAGATAACTGTTCCGTATAGAAACAAATAAAAGATGGAAAAAACATTTCTCCATTTCTCCTTCCTAAACCATTACACATCTTAAGCATTCTGAATACATGCTACAACTACATACATGCCACAGGTAACTGTTTTCAGGCAACACACAAGCAGTGAGATGCCTGCTCACCTTCCTCACCTCCATCCTCGCCACTGTGAGCTTTGCGTTGCTCTGTGACACCTGCTGGTTCCCCATTTGTAGAAGCACCAGTTCGTCTCCTGCAAAAGAGATGAGTAAAGCAACTAACAGCACTTTTACACTGGGGGGGGGAATCATTATCACAATTCCAGCTGATTCAGCAGAAGGCATACAGAGCCGTAATCAGTGTACTCACCGTGGTACCCAGATGGGGCTGTCAGTCAATTCTAGAGATTCCACACCCGCTGGGGAACTTCTGAGGGGCAATGTTTTGGTGCGCTGTAGAGCCAGACGTATGTCCTTTATAGCTGCTTCTACTGAGTCACTGCTGGTATGCGGTGGCTCAAGACTAATACTGCGGTGTGGTTGAGGAGCAGGAGGTGGTGGAGTTGACTGGGTCACTGCTGTAGCACAATACATAATATATACATTGCAGCAATGCTGACTACTCCAACTCATACTACTTATGGTTACACAAAGTGTAGCTAATCCCACAGTGCTGGGAATTCCACAGAAAGTTGACTGTTGCTCAGATGGCCAGTAAATTAATTTTAATGGGAACAATGTTCAATCACACATTCACCAAATACCAACACTGCACCATATCCCAAAGGAACTAAAATCCAGCCCACATTTACACACAACTTTCTTTTTGCAATATCAGTGTTTATACACACCATCCTCCTATCCACATCTAGACCCAACAAGCTGTCAATTCCCATACGGTCTTCCAACTACACTCTTGCAAGATAACCCTCATGTGTGTTATAAAGGTGTTATGAAACTGAGACATGAAAGTTACATTTAAGATCTCAGATTGATTAAATGTAACACCATACCAATAAATTTTATTCAGAACAGTCACCTACTGCATTAATGTGATTCAAACAATGTTTCAAACTTCCCAGCATTCCATGTAAGGTTTTGAAAAAAATTTTGTTCAACTGTGGGCTGTGGAATGAATTTTGATGAGTACACTGCATGCCAGAATTTTAAGTGAAAAATGTGAAATGTGATATCACGAACAATCATCTTCTACCATTATTCATACTGTTACTCATAAATCCGAATACACCAGGGCAGTTTGCAATCTTTCCATCAATTAGCAATGTGGATGGGCAGCAAGAATGATGGTTGTCTTCCTGCAATCACTGACCACTTCTAGAAAATTTCTCTTCAGGCACTGTTGCACAGCTTAATGCCTCATTGAAGATGGCAACTTTTAACAAATTTTAAGACGGTTTAGCAGTTTTTTCCATTCTGTAACAAAATGTCATACCAATGCAATTCCCTCAATATTTTTAACAATTCAATACCAGCCTTGTTGCACTGTATGGACCTTCTTCGTATGGTGCTGGTCTCAATGAACTGTATGATCTTCAATACATTTGAGTATACAGTACATTTAAATCCCTCCAGCCATCACTGAAGCATTTAGAAGTTACCACTGCACACTTTCTTAAATAAAATAATTGTTCTCATTCAGCAGAACATTGTAAAAGACTGGCAACCAGCAGCAGGATCCAACCCACAAAAACACACCCACCCATTTCATGCAGAGACAATTTTTGTTCCAAAAAGAGAAAGAAAGACAGCAGTTGCCGATGGGAAGACAATATTACAATGCACCTTGTAGAAATAGTGTGGCAGAAGTGGGAAGAATTAATCTGGCTCAGGATAGGGACAACATGGCAGGCTCTTGTACACATGGTCATGAACCCTGACAATGGGCAATAGGTACAGAATTTCTTAAGGTGCTAAGTAACTATTAGATTCTCAAGAAAAACTCTCCTCCATGTAGTTAATAAGTTACATTCCTTGATGATCCCAAATTGCCTAAGAACAACATTTCCCAAACATTGGCCTGGATACAAGACAAAACTAATCTAATAATCCCCCCAAAAATAAACATATCTGCCAGGAGAATATGTATTTATCCAACCAAGATGAGCTCTCTAATTAAACATCACATTTTGCTACAAAGTTTGTACCAGTAACATACAGAATGTGTCAAGCTTCATCCACCTTCACCAATCATAGTCAACCAACTTCATCCACACTCAGCAATCAGTGCAAACTCTATTTATATTGTTAGATGAGTGACCATACACACGGTCAGGTCCCATCCATTCTTAAAACCCTTCACAATTAGTTCTGGTGAGATGTGCTGCCATAGCATGATGATCACTGACAGAAGGCACAATGGGCTTCTTTATGTGGCTAGGTGAGGTCAAGGTCCCCTCTAGAGAACCACTTACTATATAACAGCTTTCTCTTTAAATTGGTCCATTCACCTCAACCACTAACACCTGCAGCTGTAAGGTCATCCCCCCAGGTATGACCACAAGGTCTATGCTCATGGAACTACCAGTAATTGCTGCATTTATTTCTAGTGTTAAATGTCCCTTAAAAGCATCCAAGACCAACATTCTGTTTTCTCAGGACCTTCTTGCTATTTGACACCAATGCAAGCACTGGTTATCCAACCTTTTGATTGGCATCTCACAATGATTTTTCCATGCAGTTGCCTCTTAGGCAAGGTTTTGAGATACTGATCATATATTATGACAAATTGCCACTGTCCACCAATACTGCCAACATGATAATTACATCTTTTATCAATGATAATTACATCCTTTATCAGCTGACATTTTTATCACCACAGATTTTGCTACATCATCAACAACAGTATGATTTAATGGCATATCAAAATACACTAGTTTCATCAAAATTTCCTGTTTGGCATATGACATAATGTTTCATTTTGTGACGTCTAATCACATGTCATTAAGAGCAAAATTCTTCTCCTCAAAGTCTACTGTCAATTTCTGGCAGAGAGAGAACTTGTTCCTCCACACCGCAAGTACACACCAACCCACGGTGCCCTTGATCTGAAGCCATGTGAAAGTGTGTGATTTGCAACTTTCCATGTTTTTTATTGTATCGCCTAGGACACAATCAGCATGCATTTTTTTTTAGCATACAGACTCAGCAGTGTCTTGTTTCATTTCCTTAAACCAACCATTCTTGGGTCCAACAAAATATTTTTTGGATAGAGTTGGCATTTGTAAACCTGTTTTGCTGCCTCCACCTGCAGATACTAGTTTCCAAAATCTTGAACATTCCTGCTGTATTCCAGTTGTTTGTTTTAACATGCTGGTTGATCAGAAATTATGTAAATTTGGAAGCATAAATGCCCAGTCCCTCTCGGAATACAGCTCACAATTCAAGCCCCCTTCTTTACTTGATCCACCACTTTACCAGTGCAATAAGTGAATTCAGTCCAATTCAGCTCAGCATATTCAGTTCAGTTGCTTCATACATGAATTCCAGACAATACTACATAACCCGAATGCAAGACTCTAATCTAAGACGACTCCCCAAACAGAAAACGTCTGCCAAGGGAAAATGTATTTATCCAAATCTAAAATGACCACCTAAAAATAAAATGTCTGCTAGGAAAAATATTTTACTTATTAATTGCAACACTTAATATACAAAGCATGCCAGATTCTATCCACTGTTACCCATCAGCATTACTGTCTCCACCTGCACAATCAGTGTCATCTTCCTCACACTGACTCCTAACATTCCCATCTTCTTTACTGCCATTCCACAACATACTGTCATCAGCCAATCCACTGCCCTGGATTACAACACTTCTTAAAACCCTTCACAATCACTTCCAGTGAGATGTGTGGCCATGCTGTTATGATCCACACTGACAAAATATTTCATTTATATTTCTTGGTTCATAAACTTTCTTGGACCCACCATGATTCACAATTTTCTCCACAAATGGTGTTCAAATTTTAAATACATGTGGTGTTTTTTTTTGTGTTGTGTCTGTGGCCTGGTCACTCTGATTTCATGGCTCTTTTTATGGTTTTTAATTTGTGGATTGGTCCAGGTTTTATTTTTTGAGCTTTGTAGTTAATTCTAAATTTTCCAATAGCCATTTTCCTGTTACTATTCATGGACTAGACTTGGTCTCAGGTGTGTATCTTAACATGTTACTGTGCCTGTGGTGTGCAGTAGTTGACAGCAGCTCAATCTCAGAGTACCCCAGGTTAGGTGTTTCTCTGTCTGAAAACATAAACAGCCGGATTCTGAAATACCATGATTCTTTTAAAAATCAGATGACAGACAAATCCCCCCCACCCCACCCCCAAAAATTGTCAGTTAACTTCAGTCATGCTCTGTTCTCTCTTGCTGACTTTTTGACCTAAGAAGATAGTGCCGATAGGGTGTCTCCAAACATCAGTAACGGATTACCACTCTATGCTGCATTATCCCACAAGAGTGCAGATCTCACATTACGATTTGGTGACGCAGGCCTCGGTTTGGCTTTGCGTGTTCAGTTCAGATTGATCCGGTTTGCACTTTGTGTGCAAATTTAAGACGATCTCACATATTTAAGTACCAAATTTAAGGAAAAAACCCCCATCTTGCTTTCGAGTAAATCCAGTATTTAAACAATAAATTTAAGGAACAGAATCTGGTCTTGCATTTGGGTAAATACAACAATCTCTTCATTATGTGATTAGGTCAGAACTGCGGAAGCAGTGAACATGCATTTCAGTGGATCTATTTTAAAACTAAAAATAAACATTCAGTTCTATGCAACTTTTCTTCATTCCCTAATTATATAACAGTAAGTTTCTCACTATGTAGTGGGTCCAGTGCCTCCAGATCTGGATCAGTCGTGTCATATGAGTTGTCTCTACTTTTTGCAGCTGACATGAGGAACATTTCTGCATTGCCAGTGTCCACTACAGGTGTTGTGGCCTTCTCTTTGCTGGCAGCTCGCTGAGTGCTGATCTCTCGCTCGATCTCTGATATCTGCCGCTTCATTAGCTTCATTACAGTTGGATTATTGTTATCCGTGTCTGAAGCGTGGCCAGATGACAGCCCATCCTCTAGTACAGGCATGCTGGAGTACAATCTCATGCAATCAGGTGCCAACTGATTTGGATTTTCACTACTACCCCCTGGTGGGCCCTCACTCTCCAACAGCAGTAGTGACACTTCACTGTCCAGATCACCACAATTTGAGTCACAGTCTGTTGTTTCTGGGGAGAGAGTGAAGTTGCGGGAGTGGCCCACCTGCAACCCCCCCACTTCCGTATCACCCAAATCCTCTGTGGACCCAGTTGTGTCTGCTGATAAGTCCAGAAAATGACCTTCTGTCTCTGTATCCTGTTCCTGTCAAACACACACAGCACATTACTTTACAATTCTTGATCTCCGCTTAACTGCCATAACCTTCTGCACATGCAACAATGCAACGTACGCTACTCTTCATCAGATAATTCATGCACCCCTTCTTTATTCTCAAAATTAAGTAAGAAATAAAATCCATACATTCAGTGTGTATAAATGAAAAACATAACTGAATGTCAGCAGGCACATAATAGAAAATGAGTGAAAATCACCGTCTGTCACTACCACACAACACATAATCTGCAGACCTGCACCCATGTGACTGATTAGACAGTGTGAAGCACCAATAAACCTTGCCAGGTATAACAATGAGACAGGTGAAACAAATCTGGTCTAAACGTCACAGTGGAGTTGCCAGTACTCCTGCTTTGTTTTCTGGAGGTCTGGTTTCAAATCTGTGCCCAGAGACTGACTATCCTGAATCAGGTTTCTTGTGGTTTATCTCAGTCACTCCACAAAAATGTTGGGATAGTACATCAATTTGGGCTTTGATTGCTTCCTTCCACATCCTTCGAAATTTGAATTCATCCTACCATTTGATGCTTATAGTCTCTACTACTGACTGTGTCATTAACTAAACCACACACATGCATGCATATACACGCATGCTGAAACATATAGGAGAGTTCATGTACATGGATGAATTTTGATTTTAAATAAACTGGGTGCAATTGTTGGTGTATATGGGTGACTATACTCACAATGCTCAGAAAATATAATATTAAACCCCTGCAAAGCTTAAAATACCAAAATACAATGCAAATATTGAGCTTCAAATTACACAATCTGCAGAAAATGTTCATCTTCACACCAAGTCACTGTTTAACCTTCCAAAGAATGAAATTCATTTAATTAATATTTAAATTTCAGTTCCTACCTTACTGAAAACACACTGTACCACAACACAAAAAGAAATTAGAAAATGTCTACAGAAACAATCAGTGTTTTCGCTGTAAATCACACAAAATCCACAAATATACCGTGTAAGCAAAATGCAGTGTTTCTGAAACAGGTACATAAAATGACCACTGTGCTTGAAGAGGTTAAAGCTTTCCCTTCACCTGAAGTTATATCGCAATGCTGTATCCAGCTGTACTGCTCACCTGTAAAATGTCTATGTCTGTCTGCTGTTTGGCAGTGTTGTTTGCCAGTTTATTTGGTGAGGCTCCATCACGTGTCTCATTCTGTTCTGAATTATCGTGGTGTGAGGTACCCTTAGCTAACCGCTGTCCAACATAGGCACTGCCAGCCTGCCGCCTCAACTCATAGTCCAACTCCTGGAACTGACACAAACATACAGAGGTGTTTACATAACAAACCCAATTCACTTCTCAATCATAACATTACCCACAGCTTCCAAGTGCAATCTGCATTTTCAACTTGTCCAACTCACCATCACCTTGAGGTCCCCATTATTAAGCTAATATGCACAAGAGCCTGTGTCAGATGTTCAAACATGTCACAAGTGCAAAGATTACAATAAAGTATTTGAATGAGATGTAGCACATACTCCATAAAGTTCATACTTCATACACTGAAATAATAATAAATTTATTTTCAGGACAATGCTGCCTACAAATGTAACAGACTGTATGACAGCAGTATCACTTTGAAAGAGAAGTAACACATATCCTCAAACTTCATATATCATGCACTAAAATAACAGAAAATTTATTTTCAGGAGGACACAGCTGCCGACAAACGTACACTCTGTCCAACAAAAATTAAGTGGCCTGAAATTTCAAATGTCCTGCCCTGGACGTCACATGACACACAGTTCCCACCATCTTTCGAGTTGTTTGTACTTTCCCCATATTTGTGCATTCATGGCATTACTCTGCCTTCCATTCCTTACAATCCACTCGCGCGTGCGTGTGCGCACGTGTGTGTGTGTGTGTGTGTGTGTGTGTATAGACACACATATAAAGTGATCCCGTTCTAGGCCTGGTGTGGTCCATAGGTCGGGTAGAGGTATAGCTCTACTCTTCAATGACCACTGCACTAGAAAGGGGTGAGTGGTCAGCAGCATGCCCCGGCAGCGCTTTACCCTGGGAAAGACCCGGTACCCATTGTACAGGAGGCTGGGTGGGCCCCAGGGCCGGTCTGTACAGGCAGAAAATCTCATCCCACCGGGATTCGATCCCAGACCATCCAGCCCATAGCTCAGTTGCTATACCAACCGAGCTACCCAGCCCATTATATACACAAACACACACACACACACACATATATATATATATTTTAACCAAAGACAACAACACATTCGCTTAATTTGAAGTTAAAACATGAATGAAAGTTCTTAATTTTCCGAGGCACGTGGTTCTGCTGCAAAGAAGGGATGTTGAGACAGTGTGGGTGCTCATTGCAGCCCAGCCAATTAAAGCATGAAAACAGTACTCTTTGGAGACCAACCGTGTTGTTTCGAATTCCAGTATTGGCCGTTTTTTTAATGTTTTATTCTCACAAGGACTAAATTAAACTGTGCAGTAACACATCTGTTATTTACTTATACATTTCAAAAGTTACCTGTGCTCCACACTGGCAAGGCTAGAAATGCATGTGATGCAGATATTTCTGTTATTTTCTGTAATTCTTTTTTCTTTGTTTACTAGCATTATGATTTCGAGGGTATGTGTTTGAATGTGACTTAGACCAGGCATGTGAAACTCACTGGTGCTTACAGGCCGTAGCAGGCCAAGAGATCTGATGTTGGGCTGCACCATTTAAAAAATAACCAACATAAGCTCTTCATTGCCTTAGTTTTTTTTATTACTACAAAATACACATTCTGGTTCTCACCACAATCATTCCCAGTGTAGCTAGTAAGATATTTTAAAAATGCACATTTAAAAAAATGTATTACTGTCTACTAGAAGGCCACATGGAAGAAGAGTTACAAACTTGTTTGGAAAGCTAAAATTAGAGCCGCACCAGTTCCAACAGTACTTCACTCCCCCCACCCCACCCCACCCCTGAAACTAGGGCAAGAGTAAAAACCACCCTTTATCCAGATTCCTCTCCAGCACACACATCATATGCTCAACAACTCCATAAGTTTTTCAAATCATGTGGCCCACTATGGCCCACAAGCATCAATGAGTTTCACGTGCCTGGTCCAAGTCACATCCAAACACGAACCCTCCAAATCAGAATGCTAGTAGACAAAGAAAAAAGAATTACAGAAAATAACAGAAATATCTGCATCACTTGCATTTCTAGCCTTGCCAGTGGTGCATAGGTAACTTCTGACACATATAATTAAATAATAGATGTGTTACCACACAGTTTAATGTAGTGTTAGTGAGAATAATAATAATAATAATAAAAAAAAAGCCAATAATGGGATTCGAACCAACATATTTTCTCTCTGAAGAGCACTGCTACTGCACCGTAACAGGCTAGGCCGCAACTGGCTACAGTAAACACCCGCACTGTCACAACATCCATCCTTTGCAGCAGAGTTAGCTACCCACATGCCTCAGAAAATCAATGAACTTTAATTCATGTTGTAACTTCTAAGTAAGCAAATGTGTTGGTGTCTTTGGTTTAATATACATGCAACATGATTGACTGTAATGAATGAAAGACAGAGAAATGCCACAAAAGCACAAATATGGGGAAAGTAGAAATGACTTCAATTATGATGGCAAAATGTATGTCACATCAATTCTAAAGCAAGATTTACGATAATTTCAAGCCGCCTAATATTTGTTGGACAAAGTGTACCGCATTATACAGCAGCAGTGTCACTTTGAGTTGTAGCACATATCCGCAAAGTTCATACATCATGCACTGAAATAACAGTAATTTTTAGCAGAACACAGCTGCTGATGAATGTATAAGAGTCAAGTGTAGATAGTAGGGTCACTTTCAATTCATGGTAGAAATAAGAGAAGAATTCTAAAGAATATTTCAAAAGTGTTCACTAAAAAAATCAATTCACGCAAGATTGAGGTACTTGCCATGGTTACTACGAGGATTATCAGATTTGTGCACATTACACGTCAGTTTTATAAAAATGTACTAATTTATTTAAGGATAACATTGGTAAATTTTGCACAAGGCTACATGATGTCACATCTCAGATGATTGTAATCTCCAAAATAATGTATACTTTGCATCATAATGAAACTGGGATGAATTTAATAGACAGTTTCCATTCAGTGTTACCGGAGCACTAACTCCTAAAAAACTGGAATGTCAGATGCCGGGGATCTGGCACTGCTTACTGGTAGAATACACATCTTCCCCACACCTTGCATGTAAACACTTTTCAACATCTTACATAATAATAAAATACGAAAAGCTAACAGAAGATGTATGTGTGAAGGTTTCTGATAAATCATGGAATAAAAAAGATCATCATGAAAATTTGTATCTTCTGCAATGTTATCCTGTGTAAATTGGTGCCTTGTTTCCAGTCAACACAGCATTCTTCAAACCATCAGTCCTCCACCTTCAGGGCCAATCTGTCCAAAACGGTGGACCGGTAAACAGTTATTAATATTCTGAACACATTCAAATTTTCCAAAATGTCAGCAACTGCTTATGTGAGTCAACATGGTGCATCATCAAAGAATACAGCAAAACCTCTAACCCTGAATATTACATCATGCTGTTCTACTCATTACATGGCATCACAGCTCAAAACTCATATAAGCAAATTTTGAAGCTTCATGTAAAAGGAATAATTAACTTATGTAAAGGAATTTCCAATGACAATTAGCAAAGGTAGGACAAAATCTGAGGTGAATACTTTGAAAACAGCTGCTAAACTAACTTTTACTTTCCCAGTCTGCTGTACTAGGAACATCAACTTTTTTAACCATGCATCTCACAAAGTCTCAAAAGAAGGAAATCAGATACTGTTGAGTCTTCAAAACATTAACTCACCTGGAAGTCCACTGCAGCAGAAATGGTCTCCTCCCCTGATGGTGCAGGGGGGCACTTGAAAAACTCTTCCAGTACTTTTCGTGTCTCAGAAAACTCATAAAGGTAATCAAATGCCGTTGTTGCTGTACCTGCCACTGGTGATGGTGTTGTTGACAGTGGTACTGTAAGATCAGGTTCTGCAGAAGTGGGAAGGATGCGCTGCCAACACAGTCAGACATTGTTCAGTCAGTTCCACCAGAGAGTGCTAACAACACTCTGTGCTCAGTTACATATTCACCTGAGGGAAGCCTGGCCGTGGTGGGTATACAGATGGGGAAGCCAACAGACTCTGAGCAGAGGGCAGCACAGGATGTGACTGTGACACATCAAGTTGCCGGGGCCCGTAGCGTCGAGGGGACCCTTCATACTCTGCTATGGGTAGGCTTCCAATCACTCGGGGAGTTCCTTTGGTGCTGGTCCCAATATGCTCAGGAGAAAGGGAGTCACCATCCAGGTCAGACACAGACGTCACAGCCTACAGCAAGAACAAGCACATTGAAGAATATATGCATAACACAGCAGTTCTGGTATGAGTGCTCTGTTATGACCTCTATGTTACCAATTATTGAATGCATATGTGTGATGTTCCCGCACACATGGAATAAAAATGATAAATGCCAGTAAAAGTGTTTTGAACATGTCACTATTTTTGGGATATTGTGTCACTGCTGACATCATGTGATGTAAAAATAAATAAATAGCAGTATGATGAAGACTTCCATCACTGGGGAAGCAAAACAGATGAAACTGCACCCTAAAAAGATAAACCACAAGGGTGGTCTCTCCATAAACAAATTGTGGAAACCTCTTATACATTTCCTGAGAGAAAGATGGCAGCAGGCATTCTCCCTGAAAAGAACACTCTTGTCCTCCTCATGCAACACTACTGCACCATAATACCAACACCCGTAATAATAAATTTCATAACACATCCATTGACCTGCACATCTTGTGCTGCAGGGAATGAAATGGGGCCTTCCTGGAACTCTCTCAATACAAGCCCTATCCCCTATCAGCAACTCTGACTGGCCAAAATTTCCTTCAACCTTCCTATGTAAATGACACACTCCTTCCCCCCAGTTATTTCAGCATCCTTCTGAAACACATTCAGTCATCCTGAAGAAGGAGGCAGTACATTCCCCCAAAACATTAGAATAAACCTTCACTATTCCAAGTAAAAAAAAATCTCAGGAACCACCACCATGAAAACCTGAAAACAAAATCAGACACACAAATTCACTGTTAACTATTCTTTATTAAAGGATACATTATGAAATTAGCAAATAGTAATGAATAAACAACAGCATTCAAACTACATTCTCATTATTACACATACTTCAGGGAAATGACACATAAGTACATACTGCCCTTATGCATGAAACAGCAATTTGTTTTTAATCCACACACCTCACCAAAGAGAGATTCCCTCATTACTAGACAGCTGGGTTATAATATAAACACATTTTCTGGCAGGATGTTGAATATACAAAAAAAAAGAGATGCTTCTCTGTTTTTTTTTTGTGTAAAAAACATAACATGATTTAAGTGTTGGTCTATTTAATGATCTGTCAAGGTTTTTCTGTCTCCTGTGAAAAATTCTGTATCTGTGGGTTATGACAAATTGCTGTATCATTAGTGATATACTGCTAGGTCATATTTCAATACATTAAAAGAAGAAAACTGACTTCCTAGCACAATGGTCTAAATGCCATCATTCTTTTGTTTCCAGCTTAGGAAAATGAGTTGGCATACATGACAAGCATTTCAGAAGTTCTCCACAGTGTGCATGGAACGGCAGCAGGATGAATCAACTTTCCAATCTCCACAACAGTTATATTTTCAGGCTTTGCCTGAGAATGCTGTGTATTCAACTGCTGCCACCACTGTTCATGTTCCACAAAATAATACTGTAAAATGGACAACAAACATTTTTCAGGTCAGGTATCATGTAAGAACCAACCACTGTTCATACACTAAAATCAAAACCTTATGCAGAAAAAAAAACCAGTAAGATTCACAATGCTTAGAACTAGTCTGTGGAGTGTGGTGCATCAAAGCACAGTGACATGGAGGACATTTCACTTCCATGAAGAGCAGACAAGTACTGACAATGATCAAAGATGCTGCTGGCCACCAACAATGAGAGCTGACACATCAGTGGTCACTGCCAACAGCCTGGAGAGGAAAATGCATGTGACTCAAACATAAGAACCATATCTGTTTTCTGGATTCTGACACAAACTTTGTGTAAGAGAAACTGATAAGACAATACTCAAACTGGAAGCATTCAACCTCTTCTCATCCAAAGAAATGTCACTTTCTACACTCAAAAGCAAATGTCATGATGATTATGGCACATGACAAGAACAGAGTAATACTGAGAGCCAGAGTGCCTACAGTAGTGCAAATATATACATGTGCAACACATGAAGAGACAAAGGAGGGCCAGGGTTTTGATACAACACACAGGTGTAAGACACTGTAAAACCACAACACATTCAAGAAACAAATGACTAAGAGAAAAAGTCAAAAAGTGTACATCACAACAAAGATACTAAAAACAGATGAGCATTACAAAACAGAAATAAATATCTGTTTTTAAAACAGGACTATAATATGCAGAACTTCTGATATGCCCCTTGTATTAACAATCATTCTGCACTGTCAGACAAGTTTGAAAATGGAAAATAATCATCTTCTGAAATCTGTATGACTCACGGAAAAATTTACTGATATATAAATGTTTCAGTCTTCTCTGTAGCTTTGATTTGAAACATTCTTTGCTTCAATATATGATTAGGGACTTACACTTCAGATGCACGCGGACATGCATGTTAACTCTTCGCACAAAGTGTCCACTATTTTGTCAAATTTTAACAAGAATTTCACAAGGGTAACAAGGACCTGGAGACACATATTCAAACTAGGCCTCATACTTGTACTAGCTATGCCACAACTGTAAACAGTTAATAACGAGGAGTGAGGTGTCCAAAGGCAAGCAGCAGGTGTTGACAATAAAATTTTATGTACAGCTGCATTACATTTCATGTTCATACTTCCAATGCATCAACCAGATCTGTTACTTGTTAGGATGAGCAGTCCTTGCTTCTATGGCTCAAATGGATCACTGGCAAGGAAAGGCTTAATCATTCATTTCTAAATATATACAAGTCTGGGAAACTCTGCAAACAAAACTTGCCGGAATATCATCACTGTGAACAGAAGAATGTAGTTGACTAAAGGTTCAAACTGCATAGTTTGATCAATATGTTTACAGCATTTCCATTCCAAGCTTCAAATTCATGTAAATAATATTTAAAATAAAAAGTTACCAACTCGCAGTAAGAACACTGCACCTCCACTACAAAGACCATGCAGTTAATGCTGACACTACAAAGACCAAACAGTTAATGCTGTTTAGGGAAATCATCATTGTTTACTCTGAGAATCACATGGAACACACAAAAACACACTGTACAGTCAGAGTGCAGAAGTTCTGTATGTGTCAACGCATAGGGAACATATCGGAAACATGACATTTCAAGTGGTTAACAACTGCAACTGCAAACTTTATGTCATGCTTAAATTATATTAAAAGAATAAAATAATTGTTTTCAATGTAGTCTAGATGCAGATTGTCTTTTCATTCATTTAAATCAAATATCACATTGATAAACTTATTCTTCAGGTTTAACATTAACTCAGTGACGGTTGTTGACATTCCTTCTCTGCTATGTCAAGAATTTCCTGGAAAATGCTACGAGTTCCAGTCATCAACTCAAAGCTTCTCTCCATAATGAGCAATTAAGACACACTCTTCGCTGTTATGACAGGAAGAGTAGGCTTGTCTTCTTCAGCAGCATTATCACTTACACTGTCACTCACTGGCTGCAGCATCTCATCAATTTCCTCATCTATGATACCAACAAATCCCTCTCCTTTGATTTCTCTTGCATGATCCATGTGTTCAACAATTTCTTTCTCATCCCTTGATGTAATTAAACAATTCAGGGCTCAAAGACATTACAAGTAGGTCCTCACCTCATCTGGTGGCATTCTGATAACAATGTGTAATCCCTGATACTGTATGCTTCCAAAACTGATAAAACTCTGCACTTTGGATCTTCATCACATATGCTTCTATGTCATAAACAAAACCAACATACAGCTACTTGTCCCTTATGAGCACCCTTTGTACCCATAAAAAGTCAAATGTTATTATTTTTTAAATTTTAGTGCCCACAAAATTCTCCCACAACAAAGCACAGTCTGCATATCCACAAAGCCTCAAAGCCACATGCAGCCTGTCATACCTGTCCCACTGCCCAACTTCTTACAAAAGACCTGTTTTATCCAAATGAACACTGGTTCAGCAGGATACATTTTAGCTTCAAGATTTCTAGAAACTCAAGACTGAATCCCATGAACAACCCCACTTCACCTTGTGGCTTCAATTTATTCAGCTTGAAACCTATACCCTTCTAGCTTCACACTATGCACCTTCAACCACGTTGCTACAAGACCTGTTTCACCTTGCAGCGTCACATTATGTAGCTTGAGTAAGACTCTGAATGCTTCAAAACTGCATGCATTCATAGTACATTTGCTGATGATCATGTGTTGAAATAATTATGTACTTTCATACACCAATGCCACAATGTTCACATGCAATAATACTTCCTTGTTTCAAACATTACACTTCCTCCTATCTAGGTGAAACACCTCAGCACAATGCAAAGGACCCATTACACATATCACTTCGCGTCACTAATGAACAGTGGAGATGGTAAATTCATTCATGTCTAACATTACATTCATATCATCACACAACTAATCCAAAATTGAATTTTCTTTCCTTCTCTTTGATATAATTTATGTGTTGATACCATACTGCTGTCTGCATGTATTTGCACAAAATACAGTAAAACCAACACACACAACTGAGCTGAACTGAATGTGACAGCAATGTAAGCATGACTAAGACAAAGGATGGTATACAAGTACCAGATATATAAGGAGAAAATATCAGACTGCATATTGGCATTGAAGTCTACAGAATGTTTAACATACTGCACCTCTTTATATTCTCTGTATTCATTAAATATTTACCAGCATTTGTTTCTGCATGTATATGACAATAAATAATAAAAACACATATACTTTACTGCAGTTTAAATTGCTTTAAATCTCATACATTACCAAGTCAGCATACAACACATGAAAATGTAATCGTAACTGCATTACCCAGTCAGAATACTGTGGAAAACACTGCTATTCTTCACAAAAATGATCCACTTTTCAACATTAAATTATACATGCTAGCTGCAATAAAGCAATTCTTCCATGTCATAAAATACATATGCAGATTGGCAGTAATGGTCCAGGACCACTGTGTGAGAAACTTTCATTTCATCACATCATCATCCTATCGCCAAATGAATATAGCAGAGCTGCCTCAAAGGTGCCCCTAACTCGGACATGAATGCCTTCAATACTAATGAGTCCATCAAATGCCAGATGTATCAGCCACACACTTACTTCTAGGTGACACTCATTAAAATCTTTAAAGTGATATTCCAGTGACCACACCTTGAAGAAATCGGTGGCAGTTCGGTGGTACACAGGTGGGCTTGGAGAAGTGCCTGTGGAAGAAAGACCAGTGGTACTGATGTTGTTGCGCCAATCCTCTCCAATATCATCAAACACAACCACCTCTCCGCTGGTCACCAGAGGGGGACTGATGCCAGTAGAATGTTGGTGCCGCACCACAGACCTAACCTCCGTTGAAAATACTGTCTCAGTAACTTCACGCTGCTGAGAACTCAACCCCCGCTTGTTCTTCACATCACTTCCACACCTGCCATACAGGAACCAACATTAGTATGCTTAAGAGTCTACCATTTTACTGTAATAAATGCAACTGCAGTTCATTAAAAATGAACAAGATTCTGTGCTCTATGCAAGAATCTGAAAGTGCTCAAAATAAAATATTATTCATGAAAGTACCATGTGCTGACATACACATGAGCTATAGCAGGTCACCAAGTAACTAAATTATGTAGCCTATAGTAGTGCCTATTTTTGGGTCCTCAGTATGGAACTTGTTTCATATCACATTTCTAGTACCTACACTTTTAAGGAGGCTCATATGTTTTTGGAAAACATGCAAACCCCAAGCTACATGCAACAAAAACCACTCTCCAAATATGAACCACACTGCATCATATCACACTTACCTAAAATTGCCTAGCTGGCCCAACCATCTCACAAGTCAGTTTCCTACACTTTCAATTAACATAAAAACAAAATTCCACTCACAACAATTTAATAATAAAACAAACTTTTCCTTCCATTCAGTTGAGTTGAGAGAAGACTCTCTCAATTTGTGCAAGAGACGGCCACCTATAGGTGTGATGATACCAGAGGCTGTGTAATTCAATTTTGACCTCCTGATGATGAGCACATGTGCTCAAAACATGTGGAGGCATGAAATAAACTTATTGTAAAACAAAAAGTTTGTGCATCATGTTGGTTAATTACTGACATAAATATACTGAGATGCACGGTCAGCAAAACGTCAAAAAAAAAAGAGATTACAGGTTTTACTCTGAGAGCAGCAAGAGATTCTCCTTGCTGTCACATCCCAACCACCTATGACGCCCAACAACCCTCCTATCCCGCAAGTATGAGGGGTCCATTCACTGGGAGCATGGCAGCCAGGGCATGAAGCTAACCACTCATGTCAGTCTTGTGTCTAAGTCCAATTATGACTATAGCAGTACATCCACTTGACGCCCAAGGTTTACTGTGGACTACAGTATTAAATCCCTTATGGTCCTGACAATTTATGATTGACACATGTATAACTCTGTGATTCTAGTTGCACTGCAGTGAATATTTATAGGGCTGTGTTAGGGGTTGCAGCATCTTGTAAACTGTTAATGGAACCACTGCTACCTCCACTATATGCCATATCTACAATTCACATACACAGAAACATGGATAAACTAAATCCATTTTCACTTCCAATTTACCAAGGCCTTGTTTTGGGCCTTATCCCTTGCCAATTTACACCACTTATTAATTTACTTCCTCTCGTTTCCAGTTTAACTTTCTTGGGCTGGTTTATTTCCATTTTTTGCATCTTTTTTCTTATGGGAATATCATTTTTTATTTATGTCTTTTTAAAATACACCCATTTTGGCAACACAACAGGGATATAAAACAAGACCATGGTATACTTAACCTTTTGGCGTTGGAATTATTTTTTTAATTTTAGCACATCCTGTATATAAAATGTGAATAATACAGGAACCAAATATGTTAGAATTATGAAACAAAATGCATTTTGAAGAGAAAGAAACGGAGAGTATATACCATGTTTAAAATATTCAGTACCTATATTTGTTGAATAAATATATAAAATGCAACTGTAGAGGTTAGCGGTGCAGTACAACCACTATATTTGACGTTAGGCGTCAAAAGGTTAAATAACAATGCAATTGAACAAATTAAGCAAAAAAAAAAATCAAGGTATGGCAGCTATCTACTAACAAAAAGTATGACCTATAATATCAACTGTTCATATAACCAACAATTAGTCTCAGCTCATGAAAGAGTACATTCACTTGCTCCTTACTTATAGCTGGAATAGCATGCAAAATAAGACATATCAACCTGAGATAATCACTAATGCAAACTGCCATCTCCTAATGTAACAATGAACTAGATGCAATAAAGTAGTAGTCTCTAAGCATCAACCAGATGACATAACAGAACTTGCAGAACATGCTTAAAAGTATATCGGTTCAACAGCAGTAACACATGCAAAATACTACGAAATTCCTTCACCTTGCCCGCAGCTCCCATACACCCTGAGTCTTTCCAGCCCGCTTGCCTAGTTTGTCACCTTCGTCTGAGTAGCGAGCAGACTTACAGCGGGCTGCCTTTGATCTGCTCTGTGAGAAAAGTTCACGCCCTCCTGCAATCTCAATGATGCGCGAGTCCCGCAGCTTGTAGGCGCTGCCAACCTTGCTGCCAGAGCCACCACCACTACCACTGCTGGTGAGGACTATCACTTCACTGTTATCATGTTGCTCTCCTTGCTGGTTTGTGAGGTCTACCAGACAATGAACAACCAATGCTACAGGATGTAATGCTTCAATACGGCGTTAATGCATGCTAACGTAGAAGAGTATCCAGACAGCAAGGTAGGCTAATTCTCTCTGCTAGCTGTCCAACCTATACTACATTGTCTGAGCTACAGTAATTGTTATTCACATAATGTGATTGAGACCCATCTGTAGCTTCTACTTGAGGACATCAAGCTTGTATCTGAATTTGATGTGGTTATTCAGAGGTTAGATGTGTTCTTACAACACTGAAATTTAAAGATTTCTTAACTCTTTCATGGTCAGCTCTCTCTAATCTGGGTCAGGTCTTTGCACCATTACTATGTTAACATAGCCATTATGTACATAATTAAACGCATACAAGGAACTGTCCATCACAACTATGGTTGTCACAATATTTTACTGTCATTTACAGTGCATGTTATGGCTAATATAGGTTGTCCCAACAAGAGCACAAGATTTAAAGTGTGCGTCATTGCTGTTCTGTTAGATTGGTGGCAGTGAAAATTTAACATCTGTCATTTGTCATTTTTGCGATTAGCAGTCATGGAACGCTACACTAAGGAATGTGTTATTTACTTTTTGAATAAATGGTGCATATTATTACAAAATTAAATCCTGTGCTCTTGTTGGGACACCCCATATAAAACCAATCACCAGGCACCAGATTAAAAACATATGGAACAGAAAAATACCTTTCAACAATATGTTACTAAAAAAAATGAGATCTCAGTTTTACATGTCAGTACTTCTCACATTCATTTAGATGAATCTTCAAAATAATATCATTTAATTATACAGGGCATTTCTAAATTAGTTATACAAAACTAAGGTGTAATAACACTGATAGTAGAAAACTTGCAGTATTATGATATGAAGCACAATATAATGTATGTTTAAGTTTTATCTACAGATATGCACATCTGTTCAATGTGGTTTCCTTGTGGCACACAGCAGATGTCCCATCTGTAAGCAATTTCATTCCAAATCCTGAATCATGTCTGCATCTATGGTTGTAACCACTTCTGTTATCCGTGACCAGAGTTCTTCCAAACTTGCAGGAAGAGGTGGAACAAAAACATTGAACATTGTCTTTAACATCTTTAATGGTTGGTTGATTTTTGTGGACTGTGAATGAATGTCTGCCACACATTTACTCTCATCCCACCTGCACACAAGGTTGGCCCTGGCCTGTCTCTGTGAGATACAGAGCCAGTTTCAACAACCCGACTGTATCACGCTAAAAGTCATTCTCTGGCGTGAATTTTTGTGACACTTGGTCCTGAATTTTCTTGGAACGTAGTGGTTAATTGCAATTCTTGAAACCACAAACAACACTGTGCTCGCTCTGCACCAGTACACGACTCCATGGGGACTGGCAGGATTTCTAAGCAGCTCCGCATGAGTTGAATGTAATCTGGCAGTTTGCATTACAGCTTGAGGACTATGTGCAACAAACGTACCTGACCAAATTGTCACATCTAATTCAGACATTACAACAGCAAATTTTAGTATAATTTAGGAATGCCCTATGTATTAAAGTGAGCCATGTAATGTTAATGAATTACGTATTAAAATAATAAAGTGCATAATGTAACAGATGTAGCACTTCTTTTATATATGTTATTTAAGTTACTTTTTCCAACATGTGTGTTAAAAATTTGTATTCTGTGCAGTTCACCACAAAAGGTAAGATGTGGAAATAAAAACTTCATTTAAAATTTTATATATACAGGGTTACAAGTCTGTGAAACATTTTAAAAATTCACAACAAATAAACTACTCAACGGGTCATGGTAGTTCTTATGCCAATAGTAACTCTCCAAGTTTTTTTTACATATTTCACAGAACCTCAATGTGTCCACCTTTGGTAATACGGCAGACATCTATGCGATAGTCCATCTCATTCCATATGCGTGTCAGCATATCAGGGTCGACCAGAGCCACAGCAGCAGTGATACGGTTGTGAAAATCTGGAGATTAGCGGAGAGTGGAGGCACAAAGACATTGTCCTTCACAAACCCCCACAAGAAAAAGTCACACAGGGTTAAATCCGGGGACTGGGGTGGCCACCGCATTAACGTGTCATCTTCTTTTCCTGTGCATCCTATCCACCTTTGTGGCAAGTTTCGATTGAGATACCCTCGCACGTCTCTGTAGTGAGCACGAGAGCCGTCTTCTTGAAAGATGTAATCATTACTGTCTTCATTCAACTGTGGCATCAGCCAGTTTTCTAACATGCTTCACAGACATATGAATAACCCTGTATATACAGGGTATTTCACGACTTTAGGGCATAACTGCAGGAGGTGATTTCCTAGGTCTTTGTGATCAAAAAAGTTCATACAAACATGTGTCCGATTTTGGACGGTTACGGAGTATGACCGTTTTTTAATTCCCGTACACGTCCTCTTGTGAACCGCTATTTTTAGCCAGCTACAGACAAGACGTACCTGTTATCTCGACACTGGGATGGTGCCTAAGACGTGCGGAGAAAGGCGGGGTGCTACGTGCTACCCGCGCGGTTCATAACCTAGCGGCAGCCTGTGTTGCAGCCGGCGGTGGCATTTTCGAAAATCAGCTTTAAGCACCGATAAATTCAAATTAAAGGTAATTTCATGAAGCTAACTTTACATTCGTACTTTAAATGTATCATGTATTATGCTGGTTTATTATTTTGTTCCGTTTATTGTCAGTAATCGTTACCTTCTATTCTGAGTTTCAAACAGTCATAACTCCGTAACCGTC
>Ga0123354_10002061_pt1 | contig 25936 bp, 8 predicted proteins | sample TergutLab28metaG_2_FD_97872 | JGI IMG/M metagenome (GOLD analysis project Ga0123354, IMG submission 97872) | Labiotermes labralis P4 segment gut microbial communities from Petit-Saut dam, French Guiana - Lab288 P4 | ecosystem: Host-associated > Arthropoda: Insects > Digestive system > Gut ...
AAGCTCTCCCTAAGCTGTTCCACTGTAGCGTCAGAAACACATGGCCGACCGGGTGACTTGGCATGGCGCACAGAACATCCGGTCTGAACAAAATTCGTGTGCCAGGAGTAAATTGTAGGCCTATTGGGAGGTTCCTTGCGATACTTAGTGCGAAATTTCCTTTGAACTTGTGTAGCAGACGTCGTTTCTTCGAACCAAAACACACAACGAGCACGCTCTGCACCTGTGAAAGTAGCTATCTTGATTTCAAATGCGGGAGCGCTCGCGGTGGCAGTAATGGGTACTACAGTACCACATGCATGAAAGGGATTTTTTCTTATGGGGATTCGTTAAAGATCGAGTGTTTGTACCACCTTTGCCTGCAAATGTCATTGAACTCCGAACTCGAATTACTGCCGCAGTTGCAAAAGTGACGCCAGAGATGCTACGTAGCATGTGGCAAGAGACTGACTACAGGTGGGACATCTGCCGCATTACCAATGGAAGTCACATTGAACCATAACTATCCGAGGTAAAACTCGATGCATTTTGCTACATTTTGACAGTTCAAAACGTTGTGTATGTCCTCTGTATAAATTTCTATACGCTTTCAAAGTTGTAAAGCTCTTTTTGAAACACCCTGTATTCTCGGTTATGAAACTGTACCTATTTGCAGATAACTTTTTGTTACTGCTCCTGTGTTTGGGCTGCACAAGTGGAAGGAGTATTCCCTTCACTTGCTGGTTCAGGGGCATTGGGTTCCCCTACCCCAGTTTCTGGAGATCCGTCAGTTTCTCTCAGAGTTTCTGACAGACCAGGAGACAAAGGGTCAGGAGTACCACAGTGAGTGATGTAGAGACACTCATTATGCTGTGTGTGTTGTACTTGGGACTGTTGTCCTCAAATGCCATAGTGCTAAGATGTGTGGAATATCAGCTGCCAGATTAAAGGACTTTTACTGTACTGCTGCAACAAAATTGTAGTCCATTATGAAGTTTCTGCCACTCAGAATCCCATAAACTCTTCATCACTACATCATCAGTACCATCAAGGGCATTACTGATTTCACATATCATTATATAACTTCTCAGTAGTCTCTCATTTTCTAGTCCATGCCTCTTCATAATTCTGTGACACCAAGTTGTCTCAGCAGAATCAGTGATGCTTTCTGTAACCATCCTTCTTCTCCTTTCAAAAATGGTAATTTTTGTAGACACAGAAATTTTGTTTTGTGTGTAGTTTGTCATCCATTTCACCTCTGCTTCAAGGTCATGCCATTTTGCAGTATATGTATGATAAGAGTGTTTTTTCTCTCTAAGTTTGTAATTTTTCCTTTTTTCTTCTTCATTCATGTACCACCAGAGTGTTTTTTTTTTGACAGCCCTATTACCATGCTGTTTCACGTACTTCACATTTAATTTGTAGCCTGCAGTACACAAAATCCTTGTTTGTTTACTGCACATTCCAAGAACAAATTTGTTTCCAGTAAACTGACTGTCACTGCTTGTACCTGAATAGCAAGTATAAGGAACAATTTGGCTTTGTTTCCCTTTAGGGATGAGTCATGTGATAACCACTGTTATGCCTCCAGTGACTGTTGGTGTCTCAGTTGCTTTGAAGATCATATTGATACCTTTTAGACCATAAGGTACAGGAGAATTTTACATAGTATTTTGGAGGGGAAAGAGGTGTGTCTTTTGGTCCAGAAAATATGGCAGTTTATTTGTATGGTACTAGGTATGAAGTACGTGATGTTCGAAAATACCTCACTTGTTTTGCTTCAGTTACAACTTTGAACAGTATTAATGTGGCAAATAGGCAAACTGTCTGCTGTTGGTGTGACTTGTCATCATTCAGTGCAAGTCTGCTGAGTTTTGTATTGTGACTGGTCTTTTGAAGAATCTATAATTTGTGTTCAGGTTTTTTCATTTTAATATGCAGAATACTTTTATGCTTTTATTAGCATTGTGGTGCTAATGGCCTCAGGTGCGGAGGGATTGTGAGTGCAGTGGTGTTACAAACAACATAATACAAGTATTCTCCATAAGCTTTTTTAAATAATGTCTTGAACACACTGCTTGTCCAGAGTTTTGTATGTCTATAAGTACACATTTATAGTTTTGTGTAAGGTATATTCGTATCTTGTGATCATATGGAATGCATGTGGTGTGTGAGGCTCTCATTGTAGGGAATATGGAGGCACTAGAAGATTCAAATCTTCTTGAAACTGATGCTGGATCATTGGGTGAGTAGATTCCAACATTCTGAAGGATCATAGTGCCTTGTTCTGCAAGGTTCAGGCAGTCTAAGGAGGGTGCTTGACCCTGGAGATGTAGACACTACAATTCTTTGAAACAGCAGAAACTGCTGGCACTGTGCAATGGCACAGTGTCACATCCCAGAAGACCTGCTCTGAGAACCTCACATCTTGATTGCCTTGCCCCCCTTCTGCCCCCATATATATTGCTGTATAGCTTATACAGCTGTCATATTGGTACTGTTCATGGTAGGAAATAAAACTGTGTTGTCTCCCTGATGGTTGTGATTGAGCCTTATGATGGGCACACTTGAGATCTGCTCCTGTTCCAGAAGGGCCAAACAGGTTTGGTTTGGAGCCCTGAAAATAGGTGATTGTTGTACCATTGTTTTTAATAGTGCCTGTCTTGTTTACTCAAAATAGACATGGCAACTGCTAAACCGTACTACCACCAAGACAGTTCGTCAGATCATGGAATGATGGGCCACCATACAAGTGATGAGGGCAGTTCTGGTGCTGAAAACATGGGTTCCACACCATGTGGTGAAGACAGGGATGTTATGGATGGTGGTGTTTTGAAATCTCCTTCATCTGATGACTTTAATCAAGATAATTCAATGAGCAGTCATGCATTTGGAAGTATTCAAGAATCTAACATGAGTAACAGATCATCATATGATGGTCATTTGGGAGATGATATGGTACACGATTCAAGATCTAGCATGAGTGTGACATTTGGGAACCATTCAGATCAGGGAGTTCAGGAAACTAATATGAATAATTCATATGGAAGACAGTTAGGACAAGATATTCGTGACTCATCTGTCACTGGGAATCGTGCATTTAGGAGACAAATGGACCAAGGTGGACAGGGGGCAGGAAATGTTGGTCACCCATTTGTTAGGCAGACAGACCAAAGAGTGCAGGAGACTTCTGTAAGTGTAAATCATGGGTATGGAAGGCAGATGGACCAAAGTATGCATGATCCATCCAATGTAAGTCATAGATATGGAAGGCATGTTGAACAAACGTATCATGATTCATCAGCTGGAGGTAACCATGGATTTGGGAGACAGGTCGATCAAAGCATTCAAGACACTGGTAGCATAAATCGTTCGTTTGGTAGGCAGACACATGGTGGGTTGCTGTATGGTCAGCAGAATCAGGCGGGTGGCTATGATGAGCATAAAGACACAAACTTTAATCGATCGGATGCAACTTCTGATGGGAGGTACTGCCATGCAGAAACTGATAGTGGGACCAACAGCAATTTGCATGGACCATATGAGGACAACTGGCAGCAAGGTCAGGGCTTCCGAGGAATGTCGAGGGTCAGTGGTGGTGCACATGGACATGATGGTAATACGGCTGATGGCAGACATTATCAGCAGCCATTTAAAGGTAGTCAGCATGGAACAGAGAAACATTCCCTTGCAGACAACAGTACTAGAGAAAAGCCACACAGCAGTTTTGCTGACTACAGTCACCGACAGCAGCATCAAGAGGCAGAATCACCTACATTCCGGTCTGAAGTCACTGATTCTGCAACTAGTGGAAATGACAGTGGAGTGGAGATTCTTCCTTTACCAACTCCACATTTCACACCTGCCAGTAAGGAGTTGCTGCCACAGCAATCAACAAATCTTAATGCTCCTCATGGAAAGACTACATCTTTAAAGAACTATAGACATAACTCTTTTAATGCGCAGCTTCATGGCAGGGACATCGAATCTAGTACAAGCAGTGAGAATACTGTTCCACCCATACGAAGGAATTTGCCAGAAAAACCACTGTCTGCAGAACATTATATTAAGTCTCCACAGCAAACTTCATATTCCAGTGACATTAAATCTCCATCTAGTTTCCAAAAAAGTAACGATGAACTTAAAGTTTCCAACCAGAACATTCCCGTGTCAGCTTTCCCACATGCTGGAAATATGGGAAACTTATCAAGAGAAGATTCATCTAGTGGAGTCATGGGTTCACCTTTCCTAGGAACTGGTAATTCCCCTGTCAGTCAACGCACATTACACAGTTCAAAAAATCGTCAGAAAAATGCTCCAAATATTGGAAGATTCAATACTGCAGTGAATTCAGCTGGTAATTTCAATACTAGTGTCATTCCACCCACACCAGCAACAAAGTCCAAACGTGCTAACAACAGGGGTGAACAGCAGCATTTTGAGTTTGAATCACATGATGCCACTTCAGAGGCAAGTAGAATTACCCCTCAACAGCAACAACAACTGCCTGGTAAATCTGCAAATAGGAATCAGATATTTCCAACACAACCCCAGCCATACCACAGTCACACATCCCCACAACAAGCCCCGTCGCACACTCCACCCAGCAGTAATTCTGCAAACACTGCTGCCACTTCAGTATCAAAGAAAGGGCGTGGAAACAAGAATGCCTCATCAGATAGATCTCCAAGTTATGCAGGTGGAGGAACTAACACTGATAGTGACTCCCAGCACCATTCAAATGGCAATAACTCACAGCAGTTATCTCCTCAGAATGTTCCAGTTCAAACCCCACACTCAGCCCCAGTTTTCCCACCAAATCCACAGTACCCAGCTTTTGATGGCAGTTCCAACAAACCTCTGGAGCCGTACAGCAGTCCGATGTATGGACATCAGCCATACTATCCAGCACCTGGCTATTATGGAGGCTTTGGTGGTGCTCAGCAGCCTCCTGTTGCATTTGGTGGCAATCCATACTATTCTGGTGAGAGTCAGTATGGTGCTGGAAGAGTGGACTCAACAGAACCTTCAGTGAATAAACACGTACAGAAAGGAAACCAGTCTCAATCTGGCAGTTCACCACCACAGCAGCAGCAGCAGCAGCAGCAGCAGCAGCTGCAACAGCAGGCAACTCAGCCCATGTCTCAGTCCACAACACCATCACACACACAACTTCCTTCAGGTAGTATGCATTTAATGAGTTTTACAGAATAAATTTGTGCTCCATATTTCCTGTAAATTTATTTCCCTAATTAAATGTAATTGTCAGGAAGAGAGGAAGACTTTCACTTAGATGGTGAGTTAGCACAGAACAAATTACAGTATGGTTGCATTTTATGCAAGGGATGCATTCCTGAAGATCTTGCATAATTCAAAACTAATTTTCTTCATAGGAGTAAATGTAAATTAGGGGGCTCCATTCTTCGAGTACATAATCTAAAACCATTATAGTGTATCTGTAGTTTTAAACTTACTTTTTAAACACAATGTGTATCAATAAAGTTAATTTTTGGATTCACATTATTTCAAAATTTGTGCATAAAATGAGACTTTTAGATCACAAATTTTGTGTTTACATAAGATGTAACCACACTGTATGTAAGTCCTGAGGTACAGAGACCAGGGGACCATAACACCTGGTGTAGTGCCAGAGGGAAAGGATAGTATGTCATAATATTTCAAAACTGAATTTTGAATTCAAACATATATATTTAATGTTACCACATTCTTGAGCCTTTTCTGTCATCTGGTATTCTGAAGAGACTTGAGTTTCAAAAATGTGTGCTCTTCAGTGTGTTATATGATGTTGAAAGCCCAGAGACCTGGTAAGACTCAGTGTAACACGCCATTATCAGAACCTTGTAGATTTGGTTAAAATGCATGAATGTTTTACCGACATTTAAAAAGTATACTGTTATTCTGGAGTAAGGAAGCTGGGATAGCTGTGTCAGTGGGGAGACAAGGCTATTGACTGGATGATCCAGGGTTTGATTCCTACCAGGGGCAACAAATTTTTCACATCTCCAGAATATCCAAATCAGTGCAAGGGCCCAGTTGTCCTTCTGTCCAAAGGGTGCCAGGGGCTCTTGTGCTAGGTTTAAACGGGCCAGGGAATGAAGTCGACTGCTCATGTCCATCTGTTACTGAGATTAGAATGAGTGGAGCTGTACTTCTCAGAACAGTGTTCCTGCAAACTGCATTGAGGTTTGCGATATTTGTGTTTGTCACAGCAATACTGCTTGGATGTTATGCCATAGCAATTGTAGCATTGAAATTTGTCGCCTGTTGCACAGTTGTTATAAATAACAGTATTTCATATACTACTCCAGTGTTGGAATTCTTTTCTGTCAAAATCTAAACTTTACACAGCCTTCAAGAATCTTGCATCCATCATTAATCTGGCTTCCTGATAATGGGGTAGGTCTTGAGTAGTTCACATGTGGCCATGTGATACAGGGTAGTTATTGAGTAGTGTGCACATGGCTGTCTGATACAAGGTAGTTCTTGAGTAGTTCACACATAGTCATGTGATACTGGGTAGTTATTGAGTAGTTTGTACATGGCTGTCTGATGCAGGGTAGTTCTTGAGTAGTTCACACATGGCCATGTGATACAGGGTAGTTATTGAGTAGTTTGCAAATGGCTGTCTGATGCAGGGTAGTTCTTGAGTAGTTCACACTTCCTCTTCTGATCAAGAACTTATGTTATGAGCTCAAAAGTCTTCTTACCATCTCCTTCAAACTGTGTTGAACCAGTCAGTATAATAGCATTCACTTTATGTATTCTTAAGTTAATTACTGTGGTGTTCATTGTTTCCAAAAGGTTTGTTTCCATGAGATTATGATATTTTCGTTCCAAGTGTTGTAAGCATTTCTTGTGTCCATCATGTATGCTGTTTTGTTTGGTCCACCTGAACTGCCATGTCGCAATCACTGTAACACTACTTGTACTGCAGGTACTGGATGACGCTATGCTACACAGATGGTGTCATCTGTTGATGTGCCTATAAATGCACCCACATATGTTTCATTTAGTTCCTTATTCCCATATTTTATGAAAATCTTCAGTGTGCTGAAAATATTTTTGATTCAAAAGTTTGTGTTTGTCCGTACAGCAGTAACAGGTACCTTTCACATAGGATTGCTGTTTGTTTAACTTTGTACATCATCTGGTATTCCAGAAAGAACACAACATTTCAGAAAGTGGATCTGTTTACAAATTTGAAGATTCTCACAGTAACATTGCTGAAGACTCAGGTCATTTGTTACATGACACTGTGTCTTGGACTGCTTGACGCTGAAGATAAGAATGCTGTGATCCTGTGAAATGTTGCAGACTGCTAACCTGAATAGCACAGAGGCATATCACAGAAGAGTTGAATGTCTGGACCTTTTGATGTGACGTTGGTAACAAAGATCAGGAGACAGTTAATCAGTCATGTCTGTTAGAACCAGATTTATATTGGTCATTGAGATTTATGGCACAATATTAGAAGATTATAAATAACTATAAATGTGGCCTATTTAGGTTCATTCAAAGTTTTATGAATGTCTGGAAGTTGGTTGAAGTCTTTAGAAGGAACACATGTATGGGCATAATGTTTATAATATAGGTGATATCTGTCAAAATCAAACATGAACAATTTTAGGCATCATGTTTTGTACATTTTATGGGCAGGAGCTTAGATAGCATAGTATAGTGACAAGGCTGTGGGATGGATGATCCAGGGTTTGATTCCCACCGGGGACAACAAATATGTCTTCTTCTAAACATCCAGAATGATTCTGGCCCCATCAGACCTGCTGTTTGGTAGATACTGGGGTCTGTTTTCCCCATGGTCAATCAGCCGGAGCATGAAGTTGGCTGCTTATGTCCACTTAGTGCCATGATCAGGAGTGGTGCTATAGCTGTTCTGTACACTGTCATGGTGTGGACAGACATCTTTATGTCACCATATGATTTGTTGCTGTTTTCAGGAATTGGGTCTCAGAAGAAGGATCAGTCAAATCAGCTTGGCAACAGTGCACCAGCATCAGATTCACCAACCAAATCTGTTGCCAGTGTAACCACCCCATCTACACCCACAACTGTAAGGGACGTGGCAAGTCCAAGCAGTACTAGTGGTGGATCTCGTAGTGGCAACAACAGTGCTCGCTCCACTCCAGCCACAGTCAGTAGCACAAGCATTATGCAGGAGCCTAACTCGCCACAGCTTCATTTTAATACGCCGACGTCGGCCAGTTCTACGACACTGGAAAATAGGTCACCTGTCCAGTATAATGCGGCTATGACTGCAAATCCAACGCCACTTGACCCTAAGTCACCACTTCAGTACAGTTCTAGCACAGCTGGTGGAAACTCATCGTCATCTACAGCACCACCACTTCAGTACAACACCAGTGCCACCTCTTCTAATTTTGCTGCTGGTATGCCAAGTACACCGCAAAGCAGTATAATACCACAGACTTCTTATGAGCCAATGATGCTTGGGGGATATCCAGCTGGTGCTGGTGGAAGTGGCTATGCACCACCGCCGCCACCACCACCACCACCGCCACCACCACCACCACCAGGAATGGGTTATGGAAGCTACAGTAACCCTGCAAATCAGTATGAGGCAGATTATGCCAGGGCATCCATGTATAGTGCATTCCATAGACCAGATCCGCATCCTCATCCATTTGCCCCTGGTCACCCACCAGGTTTCCTTCCACCACCACAGAGTGCTAATTACTACCCTCAGAACATGTATGGCCCCACTCCGTATGGAACTCCTGACCCAGCGTATTACAGCAATCCTTTTCTGAATGCAGTGCACCAGCACCCATACCCTACTTTGCCTGGAACAACACAGAACCCAGGGCCTCATTCCCAGTGAGCAATATCCACAGTTCAACACGGCAGGTGAGCGTTTCATCCATAACTTCTGAAATGAGTGTGTAAAACAAAGGGAAGTATTTTGTAGAGATGTGTGAGTTGATATATGAGTGGTGACATATACTTAATCCATATTTTCTGCTGGCACTGGTGGGCTGTGAAATTTTTCGCTGTTACATTACGTGTGAATGTCAGTTCATTAAATGTTATTTATTTTGGCATTAATGTCAACAAATTATAGTGATTTTTTTTAATATAATAACTTAAGGAATTTTATGATATGGTAAGTTGAATTAAAGTGCAATATTTATTTCAGTGTTCCTATAAAGCTATAATTTGTTTTCTGTAATCGTCATCTCAGTCTTAAATGTAGCCTAATTGTCCAGTTCTGGGTTAGTGTCAGAGTTCACAAGCTTCTAAACAAAAATAAGTTCTCTCTGGCTCTCTATAAGGATGAAGCAAAAATCTGTGACAGGCGAGGTATGTTAATAAATTCTGGGTCAGATTTAATTCATGGACAGGAAGTCAAAGGCAGCATTTGGTCACTAACTGACATTAGAATACGTGTCTGTAGGTCAAGGAAAAAAATTTTGTATGACATGTTAATATTTTTGTGCTTAGGTTTTCACAGACTATAAAGTGTAATTTTGGCAGCATGTGTTGAAGTTGTTCTGTATCGTTGTACATTGTACTTACCGTCTTCACGGTGCCTTAGGCAGACAAAGGGTGCAACGTGATGTGTAATAACTCTTGAAATGGAAATGCAGGATGAGAGCATAGAGCTTCTTATGTTTGTTACAAGGTCTATATATTGATCCTCAGTATCCTCCTGTGTCCTTCGCCCTGATGATGGTGACTTTGCCGTACAAAGGAGTGTCAGAACAACATCAGCACGTGATATGGCTACACCGTGAAAACCACTTACAAATTAAATCATATTTGGCTCTCAGTTTGAAAGCTCACACATCCCTAACATTGCAGAGTATTTACTTTTACACTTTCTTTGACGTTAAGCATGCTGTTTATAACTTGTGAAATATCTTGTCATATTTGTTATAGTAACTGCTTGCATACATAAATTATTGAATTCAGTGTATCATGTCTTGAAATTCTTCATACAGTTACACTATGATATTAGTTTTATGGATTTTTTTAAATACCCTCCTTTTGAATTAGAACGATAAAGTGAAATGATCTCATTAAAGGTAGGTACACAGAATTGATGAACTCGGTACGCACACAGTTGCACTTCAGCATTGTGCACTGGCTGTGATGTGTTGCTGTATGTTCAGTCAAGGTTTGTGGCAGCTTTGCATCCTGTCCTGCCATTTCCTGAATGTACATAGGCTGTTTTCCAAGGTCCAAGTCATGCATAAGTTGTATACAAGTGTTAAAAATATGAGCCCACGGAAGGAGGCACAGTTAATGTTGTAGCTATTTCCCATACATATCTTTGGGTTATAATTTTGACTTGCACTGTCCTGTGTCTGTTCTTTCCACCACGCGCACAGTTCTGCAACATTTGGACATGTCTGTGAAGCATGTTGTTAGTGTTATCACTCCAGTGCTGTGTTGTCAGGAACTGCTGAACAACATAGTGCCACATCACAGCACTGCTTTCAGCAGCCCAAATGTCACAAGTCCAATGCCCTTTTCATTTGGTGTACAAGTTCATAGCACAGGCCTTTTGTATATTCCTCGTGTGAGTTATCACAGTATGGAAAGTGGTTTTAATTGTCAGCATTGTGTTGGTGAACTCTTTGCTGCATCAAAGTAAATCATTTTCAGTTATTTATTCCAGTACACTTTGAGTGTGGTGTCCTGTGATGTGTTTCTGCATTATGCTTTAAGAATCGTAGTTATTTTTTGTATTTTGGATGTTATGTTTTCAACAGTGGTGATTTGTGGACAGTGTTAGTACTGCCAGGTTTGAAAGGCAACCTGTTTGGAAGTTTTTAAACTATACACTCTTTATGTTACTGTGTGCATGTGCATATGAATAAAAACAAGATTAAAGCTAGGTTCTTAAACAGAAGCAGATGTCCCATAAATGCATGCATGTATGCATGTGTGTGTGTGTGTGTGAAGCAAGTACACTTATGTGTTTACTTGCCTCCTGTCAGAGAACACAGGCATAATAGTGAAATAATGTGATACTGTGGTATTTATTGTGGTTCTGGTGTAGAGATGTGATTTGAGCAGTCTTTGTCCAAGCTGTTGTAATGTAAGGGAGAGGTAGCATGGCCAAGTAACAGGAATGAGAACATATGCAAGGAGATGAATGTATGGAATGAATAAAGTGGGGTAATAACATGAGTGATTCTGGATATCAGTAAGGACATTGACAATAGATGGACATAATGTTACACTTGTTGGAGTTTAGAGTCATAATATGAAGTGGGTTACACAATCACATCCAAACCAAGGTAACATTGAACATGATGACATGTACAGGTCATGCACTGTTTATTATCAGTACAGTTAGTGAAAGTAAATATATTCTAGGTAATACCCATGCTAATAATAGTGAGCAAATTTTGTTGCCTCTTTTTTCTTTGTGTGTGAAACTGTTTCCTTCACACAGGTTATCTGTGTGTGTGCGCGCGCGCGTGAGTGCGTTGTAGTTTCTAGTTTTCAGAATAATTTGGTTGGTAGGCTATTTGCAGTTGCTACTTTGTTGTGTGTATGAATTTCTGTTGTTATTGTTAGTGTGTTGGTTATTTATTTGTTATTGTATTCACATAAATGTTTGCCACTCATTTTCTGTACTTAAGGATCCTGCACCAGAAATGCAGCATAACACTTCTGCTTGCACATGCAAGTGTGTGTCTGTATGCTACTAATAATGAAAATTGCATTTCCCAGAGGGTCAGTAATTCAAAAATATCTTCATTTTATCCAATTCAATGTAAAATTGTCTTCAGCCATGAAAATATATCTTAGACGCAACTAACTACTTCATGTGGATGATCTGAACTTGTTTGTCTACATTTCAGAAAGCCTTCTGAACAGCAAATGCTGTAACATGCAAATTCACAATACCTGGACAGTTGTGAAGGAATAACAGGTAGTGTTATTGTGCCATTGCTGCCCAGAATCTCCCCCTTCAGCCACCCAGGATTATCAAGATGCCAAACACAAAAGAAATCTAACACCCAGATGTAGACTATATGAAGAAATTCTGTATGCAAGATCCAGATTTCGTCAGCCCTTGGATCATTTCAGACACTCTGGTTTCCCAGTCTGTATCTGTAGGTGCATAATTTGATATGCCACACATTTATTTGATTTTTTAATATTGACCTGCAATAGACCCTGATAATTGCAACTGAACTTGTGACCGTCCCATTTTCGTCACCATTCTGATATTAAAAAGATCTCAGAAACAACGTCTGACACTCATATTTATAATCGGCACTTGCAGAAACCCCCCTCCCCCAGAAGCAACAATTGCAACTGAGTCCCCCACAAACCTAATCCTCCCTGTACTGACGTAATAAGGAGGTCTGAGTTTCAGTGATTGTGATGACCCAACACCTTCTCCTTCAGAATTTGTTCAATAAAACCCCACCTCTGAAGTGCTGAGAGTAAAGGATCTTCTTAAGTTGAATTTTTTTTTTTTGTGATAGTGTTTAAGAATTTTGAAGTGTAAGTTTTATTTTATTGACCAGTTGGTGTGTTTATGGTGTGAAGTGGGTTTCCAGGAATGAAACCTCATGTTTTAACATTGTGCGTGTGGGATATAAAGGTTGGACTTAATGATTTGCAGTGTGACTCTTGTCCAGCGCCCATTTAGATCGTCACCTGTATTTCAAATTCTGTTGCTTCTACTGCTAATACTACCACCACCACCACCACTGCTGTTGTGAGTGGTAGTGGGGAGAAACATTTTACCTAAAACTAGCTAGCATAAACACAAGACCACATTGCCATTATCTGGACTCTCTCATTTTTCCTGTACGCCTTCCAACTGCAAAATGTTTTAGTTTGTTTGATTGCCGGTTCTGATACTGTGTGCACAAGCAAGGTAAAATCATAGAAAAAAGTTGTCTGAGGAGAATGCCGGTCATGAGGTGCTGCGATTACGCCTAAACTAATTATAAGTCCCACTCTGTTGGAAAACAGCCTATATTACAGGAGAGTTTTGTTGTTTCAGATGGTGATGTGTTTTGATGAATATAACCTTTCTTTGGACACTGTCTTGTCACCATTTCAGAAGGTGGAACTGTTTCCATTGTCAGATGGAGGGAAGGAAATGTGCCTGCTTAGTTGGGCATGTAAGAAACAGCTAGTTGTGAGGCAGGCCACTGGACAGTGACCAGAACTGAGTGTGCAAGTTTCTTTCTTTTTATCTGATGATGGAAACAGATCCAGGGGAGATTTTTAGTTGTCACAGTGTCGCTGCTGATTCAGGTCTTTGGGAATGTGACACTGTGTTGTTGGGCAAGTGGTTTCTAGCATTTTGAAGAATTACAGCGCCTTCATTTTCAGGGTCAGGCAGTTTCTTATTGGTGGGCTTGACCCTAACATGAAGGCACTGGAATTGTGCATCATACAACCTAGTATTGCATCCCAGAAAGCTTGATTCTTCACAGACAGATGAAATTTGTGAAACATCATGCCTTAAAAGAATACAGCAGTGGGCAGTGTCCAAAATAATGCTCCCATTTGTAGCATGTGTTATAGTTGTGCAGTAAAGGTTTAAATTTTGTCAGTACATTTCCCAGACCTCTATTCCACATTTTGAAGAGTCATATCGTTTAGTGTTGTAACAAACTTCAGAACTTTCTGGTCATAGTACTGTGGCGTTACCTGTCTCATGTCTGGAACCAAGCGCAGTTCAGGATAAATGTATCTTATGTCAGTGTAAGCCACTTGGGCGATTATTAATTGTAAGTTAAAGGTGTTATGGCTAAATACCAATGAACTTCCATGAGACTGTGGGTGATTGTACATATATAGTGTATTGGTGACATTATTACGGTGTACAGAATATGTCATCTCGTATATTGTGGTTTAAATCATTTGCAGTTTTATGTATTGTATGTCTCAGTGTAGGGTGATAGTGCACTGAAAACTGTGGTGTTACCTCATACAAGAGAGTAAATTGATATCAGAACAAAGGGACCTGTGAACGTGCAGTGCATGTGTGCAGTGATGTTTGGGAAAGTAACGTTAACAGTCCCAGAACTGTGGTTTGGTGTCTGGCCAAGGAAGGGAGCTTGACTTTATATAGCAAGCGTATTGACATTTTGGAGCAAAGTATGTAAAATAGTACAAATAATTCCTTGTAACTGTGTATTGGCCACCAGTACAGTAGATACTGAGGCTCTTTTCTGGGCATAAAGTGGCTGGAGCATGGTGGTGACCACCACCACCTCCTGTTAATGCCAGCATGAACTATGGATAGAGCTGTACCTCTGCTTCCCCTCTGTTCCTGCTTGGCAGGTAAGGGGGCAGCCGTTATCTTTTAACTGTCTACTGATTTAGTGTGTAATAGAATAAGTTTACTCTCATCGTGTAAACGTACAAATTGGTGTTTTATTTTTCTTTCTCTGCTTTATTTTTTAATTTGGTTTTGGCCTGAAAGGGTGGACATAAGAAAGATAAGCACAAATGATTTTCTTCAATTACAGTAGTAATTTATAGAGTTTAGCAAAACTGAGGTGTTGCTGCTTCAGATTTGTCATTATCTTTATGCAGTTGAGGAAGACACAATTTGCAGTAATGGGTGGCCATTCAGATTTGATGCTGAGGTTGAACACGGAAGAAAGAATTTTACCAGTTTGTAATAACACAAAATTTGCTCTGAAAATAAATTCCCTGTAAATTTTCCACCTCCAGCATTCTTATTGTTGCATGAGAGTGAAGGTTAATCTGCGCTGAAAATAGAGCCTCATCCTGTCTATCACTCTGAGACAAATACTGAAGCTGAAATATTGTGGTTTCTAGTTTAAAAAAATAGTAACCTGTTGTATGCTGCTTGCTAACATATTCCTCAGCTACTGCAGTAACTTGTGTTTCACTAGACTTGTAATTTCCCCATCCACAAGTGACTCCCAGTTGTTCACAGGTAAGACACACCATTATGACTAGCAGGTAATAGTTTCGTACTAATAACAGTGCTGAACAAACTTGTATTGCACAAAGGTCATTTGAAAATCTCCAAACCCTGTGCATGCAGCCAACTAGTTCACCATAAAAGTTTTTTTTCAAGGAAAATGTGTTGTATACTAAGCATTTAGGGTACTGACAGTACTGTTCCACTGTTCGAATATAATTAATATAACTAATTATAATTTAATTTTTAGGACTTACATTATTTTTTAAGACTGGAAGAATGTCAGTGACCAAAATATGCCTGTATAATAATAATTATTATTATTATTACTACTACTACTACTACTACACTATGCTTAGAACTGAAGGAGTAAGGAGAGTGTTGGATCTCAGCATGCTGTATCTCTGTCACTCCCGCAACTGTTAACTGTAAAGTTCACAGTGCCAAATATTCCCTTGCACTGTGCATGAAACCCTTCACAACACTAAATTTTACTGTGACTTGTGACATTCACCAGATCACTCAAAAAGGGGTCTGTCATTCTGATGGGGGAATGTAAACTGTGTTTGAAAAAAAACGTGTGAGCCACAGACATAAGTCTGATTGGCCGCAGGTTGCACGCAGTATGGAAGTGTAGAGACAGATTATTGTGTAATGAGAGGGAGAAAGAATACAAAGTGCGGCAAAATGCTGTGTTTTGGAATGTGACAGCTTGTAGTTTGAGAGGGCTGTACTGATGTTTCAGAGGAATGTTCACAGTAGGCAAGCAAGTGTGTGAGTGTACATGTGCCCCAGGCAGTGTGTAGTGTGTGCAGTGTAGACTACATTACCCCATGGCATTCACAAGTGTGTGTGGATCCCTTGGTCAGGTCATAAGGTTAATGTTCCCTGCAGACAGTGTAGTATGTGTGTTCCCAATTGGCAGTGTGTAGCATATATGTTCTGCATGGGCAGTGAATAGTGTGCATGGTCCACACAACTAGCATGTAGTGTAGAAGTTTTGATACTGTGGGCTTCTGCTGACACCATTGTTTCAGGGGATCATGCTGCATTCATCTGCAGCACTGAAGGAATTGGGCCTAGTAGACACTGGAGTAGTTGTAGGTGAGGATGTTGTTCAGTTACATAGGTCATTTGCCTGGAGTGTAACTAATTACAGCTACAGGAAGGTGGGAGGGGATAGGTCCCATTCTGGACCCAGACCTTCCATGAACAGCACTTCAGATGCCAAGGGTACAGATCTTATGGTTTACAGAGACAGTAGCGTGCGGGTGGTTCAGACATGCAGTCTCATTTCATTCAGTTCAGTTTAGCAGCTGTTCACACAGTGCTAAACTGAACTTTGTCTCTGTTGTATTTCTCACTGAAAACTGGGTTTAAATGTCCTATTCATCTGCCATTATTTTCCACAATGTGTGGTTTGACACCAGTGTGATTTGAACTCTTTATGTGTTTTGGTACAGTCTGGTTTAATTCACCCTTTTGTTCCATAATTAAATTTCAGGCTGATTCCCAAAACTGTTGTCAATTCTCCACCTAAATGTTAAAATGAATTTTTTGCTATTGCATATGCTTGTGTAATATCTATAGTAGCTGTATTTTCTGTGTTTGACATATTCCCAGGTATTTTTTGGGTAGAGAGAAGAATGATTAATTGTTTTAAAAAAACTCAAAAAGATGAAAGATGGCATTTTGTAAATGGTACACAGTAGGTTGCCAATAAGTATACAACGAAAGGCTTTAATTACTTATTGCAAAGACTGATGTTGATGTTATGGGACACAGTATTGGTAGTTACTGTTTGAAGTTTTCTTTCACCTTCTCCTCCCCCCTCTGTCTCTCTCTGTCATCAAGTAGTTTTGCTGTTGCTGACAGACAACAAGCATTGCATACTGACTTGCAAGTTGTGGGGATGTTTCTTACCGTGCATTGAGAACATAAAGCTGTGGCGTAAATCTGCATGTTGCGCTTAAAAATAATAAAATGGTAGATGAATATGTTTGCTTTTTGCACAAAAAAGACTAATTGCTGAGTTCATTGTTGCCACTGTTAGCATTTATGTGCTTGTGACCTGACACTCACACTTGGACAGCACACTTTTGTCAATTGCAAGATTATGAGGTTCTCAGAGCAGTATTGATGAATTTTCAGGTGTTCTAGGATGTAAGACTGTGTCATTGGGTGAGCTGTTTGCAGTGTTATGAAGGTTTATAGTGGTTTCATCTTCAGGGTTATTCTTCTTGGGCTGCTTGCCTCGAATATGAACCCCCTCATCCTTAGAAACATCACATACTACATTCCCAGCAACATGGTGTCACATCCCAGAGGACCTGATTTGTCAGTTGTGCTTGTGTTGATGTTGCAGAATCTTAAGTGACAGTTGGCCCTCTCTGTGTTTCTATACACATCATTCTGTCAGTCCTTTCATGTGACTATTGCAGTCACCAGTTGCTATTTACTTTCATGTTCATATTAGGTCAGAATAACAACATAATGGCAGCCAGAATGAAACAGAAATTCAAAATGTGGCTCCATGCTGCTGCTGCATTAACTTAACAGTATGCACTGTTGGCACTTCATTGTTGAGAATATGTGACTTCTTAAATTCACTATAGTTACTTGGTCATCCAGGCACAGGCAGACTGTTCTTCATAACGTTAATTGTCGATAAATTGTGTTCTATTCTTATGCTTGGGTGATGAGGAATATGTTAAACTAATTCATGCACCACAACTAGTGAAATGAATTAGACGAAGAATGTAGACATTAGGTGTCAAGAAGGTTTAATAAACCTATAAATTACTACTGTAATATTTATTGATAGTATCACTAACAGTCCAGTCCACGCAATCAATGTTTTGATTGATTGACACAATGGGATGATTTGCCAAAATTATTGACAGTATCCTGGAAGGATTGCATCATAATGTGCAAGATATGAAATATAGTCTTCTTTACCTGTTTGAATGCTGGCTTAAAACAGTAGCACTTAGCTGAAGTGGTGGTGTTCCTGCAGTATGCCAGTAAATGTGATAACCATACTGCAGTGTCTCACTGCACGTTGCAACAGTAAGACTTCATTTTATGAGGCATGAACCTTTCAGCCATATTGTGCCAGGATAGACCTGTCACAGTAGTGGTATAGTTTTGATTTTGATACAAATATCTCCAAGAATTCATAATTTTGGATAACTGTTACGATAGTGCTGTATTGTAATAACATTGCATACAAGTTTCAAGACATTTAGGGCTGTTAAATGGTTTGTGGTGATTTATGTGTAGGAAGACAAGTTGTTTTCTTATTTTAGTTCAACTTTGCCATATATTTTATCATAAAATTGCTATCATCTTGGAGCAGAGAGGATACATGCATTTTGTTCTGCCAGTTTATTTAAAAAACAAGGAGGGTGACATTTGAAGATTCACGATCTCTGGGAAGTGACACTGATTCACTGTGTGAGTGGTTAGCCATATTTCAAAGGCCTGTAAAAGGTTCAAGCAGTTGAAGAAGATTTCTTATTAGACTGTTTGACCCAGCCGTCTAGACATCAAGAACCGTGCACCCCCACCACAGTGTCACATTTCAGAAGACTAGAATCATCAGCAACATGCTGTGAGAACCTCCAGTCTCGCAGGGTAACGTTTATTGCGGTCTCTATCACGTGTTTATGGGAGGACAAATATTTTCTCAAATTACTGAGAAATTAAGATGTCTTTAAGTGAGTTTGTAAATATGTATGAAGTGATGGTAATGTTTTGCTTTAACTTTTTAATCTCTGCTTCTACAGTAAAGATGTACGTGTTAGCTTTAAAATTATTAACAAACACTTTTTCACCGTGAATCGTGTAAGCATTGTTTCTGTTAAATTCGTGCTGAGTAGATGTACTGCAGTGCTAACAGTTGTGAAGTTGTTACATCCACGTGAATGTATCATCAAGGTTTTGTGAGAAAGACACTGCAAACCGTCTGGCTCTGTAGTAGAGAATGTAGAAGTTTATTTTGTTGGAAATTTTGCAAGGGTACTTCGTTTACATGAGAGTATCTTTGAAAAGTGTTCTGAATTAAACCTCGTCTGTCACCATCAGTTTTACAGTGAATGTACGTACAGTGTGGCACAGCTTAACGTACTGTTTGGACTCACTGGTGACTTGACCTATGGTAACATAGGAAGTATGGTAATATGTTTAAAATTATTTTGCAGAATCAACTTAAGAATATGTAAATGCTTGTTTTGGATTATATAATATGATGGTAATGTTACAAATTTGAAGAGAAGCACTTAGGAGTCTCCTTTTTTGGGGGGATGGGGGGAGGGGAGCCATCACTGAAATTAATACATCCAGATTACAGTGAATGTATTAACAGCTTGAATACTGTCTTAATTTACACAGTGTTGCAGAATCTTCTTCTTTTCCATAATGTGAACATGTCAGCATACTGATTAGTACATCCTTTGAAGGTATCAAATCGTCTACTTTGTCTCCTGGCACCACCTGCAGTATTCTGTTCCAGTTTCAGATATTTCCGACTGTCCATGCTCTGTCTCTGGTATTCCTCAGGCTGTTCAGGTTTTGTTTTACACCTGTAATGTTCAGCATTTTTTATTCTTTTTTGATAGCTTGCATTTAATTCTCACCCAACTGTTATTTGAATATGCTATTTAATAGGCGAGTTTAGATCTTTTGGATGATTTGGATGCCATCCAAAATGTCGTTACTGGACAAAGCTGTGCTTGTTATTTAATTTCTTCATAAAATTCTTTTGGAACTCCATATACAGGGTCATATTTTATCTGACAGCTGTCATTTGTCACTTTGCACTGCTACCTTGTGCATGTGTGTGGGCAGTTGGCTGGATGAGCTACATTAAGAGGAAAAAAGGCCAACAGGAAGTGGCAAATGATAGCTGGCAGATAAAATAATTACCCTGTATATTGCTGATGTATAAATTCTATCTACATAGTTATTTCATTTTAGTACTTTTGTTTGTTGGTCTCAAAAAAGACATTAAGTCATAAATGTCTGTGTATTCATTGCCATGTTACAACATTTAGCAGTAATACTTCAGCTTTAGAAAACTTTCTGTAATTCATTGCACATTTCATCATTTTCAATCTTGAGGGTAAAATGATGGTTATGTTTTGGGTTTTTACACCTTGTAGTGGGCTTTGTATGTTACTACATTTTGGGGGAATGTACTGTGTCCATAAGAAGGATTCTCCCAAAGCAGACAGTGGGAGCCTGTCACCCATTCCCTAAAAGAAAGAAAGCAGCAGCATTTTCTAAGCACACACCTGTCTCCCCCTCATCAGGCAACACTGCCTTACTGCAATACTAGTGACATATAAATAAACCATACCTCTGGTCATCATCCACCTGCCACTGTGTTTACATATTGAAAATGTTGAGGCCCTGCAAAGAGACATTTTCATAGGTATCAACTCCTGTTGGCTGAGGTGGAATCCTGTTTGCTCTGCCCCCCTTCTGCAGCTGTGATTGTCCAAACTCGCTCGCATCACCCTATACACCCTACACATTTCTACCCTGTGTCACTGCAGCATCCACTTGAACCAATTCAGTCACCCTGAAGATGGAGGCAGTATGTTCCTCTGAAATGTCAGAACATTTAACCACAATACTCTGCGAAAATGTGGTAGCTTCTATAAGCAGATACCATCATTATGTAACAATTTGTTTTGACCAAGCTGTGTCATAGAACAGAAGTATTATAGCATTCTCTTCCACAGTGTTTGGAACTGCCGCATCAGTTCTTTAAATCCACTACTTGTCTGTACATCCTGACAGCAGTTGATTTTATATTGTAGGCTGTGAATGCTTTCATGTCCATCCCATTTCATTATTCAGTAATGATCCCGCAGTTTCACAATACGTAGTCTGAACTATTGATGTTGTGGGTAAATAACAATCTGTTCCAAAATTTAAATATTCTGTAACATTTAATTACTGAGGAAAGTTGTTGGCTCTTCATTGTCACAGGCTAAATTACACACCTGTTTTGAGGATTTATTCATTGGAAGCTGCATGCCTGTCCATCCTTAATGTGCTTTTTACAATTCAGGCAACACTATAATTGATACAGAATATCTAGAATTCAGTAACTGAGTTTGACTGTGTGGAATTTGAATTGTCACAGTGGTGTGATGCTGTTCCATATTGGGTGAGCAGTTTTGTTTGTTTCAAACAATCATATTGCCTTCATCTTCAGGGGACTGCTTCACCCTGGAGAAGCAGGCACTATGATCATTCTAAATGCCAAAAATTAGTCACACAGCATCACGTCGCAGAGGACTTTATTCTTCTGAATGTGACTGTATTGCACTGCACTGTTGTGAACATCTGTTACATGTTACATTCACAGCAGGTGCTTGGTAGTGTTGCATAAAGTGTGTCAGATGCTTGGTAGAGCTTAGACATGTCTTGTGCATCTGGCAATAGTCTGTAGTGCTTCAGACCAGTGTCAGAGGGTGGCAGTCAAGGGGTAATGAAAGTGGAACAGATTCAAGCACATAAATGGGCCTGAATATAGCAGTGTGATCAGGCATGCTGGTGAGTTATTGTATTGTAAATCACAAGTTATTCAGAATGAGTTGCAAAATTAAATTTTGTATTCACAAGCACTGCACACAGTAGCCATCTCTGGGGCTCAGATTTCTTCACTGATCTGAAATGATTTTCACTATTTGTGTATGTTATGTTTTGACATAACTAAAAATATGAGAGATTAAGGTGCCTTTTCAGGATGTGGCATCACACAGTTAGGTCAAGAGCCTGCAAAGTATCACAGCCCACAAGATTGTCATTGTAATATTTAATTTTGTTACCGACAAGCTCAGGGGTATTCAACACTTTTTTGTTAGTTTGGGTTCCTTATTTTCACTGCTGCTTTGTAACAGTAATTAATACCACAGTAAGTTCTTGTTTTCAGGATGCCTTTATTTTCTCTATCTGTCTACCATCTGAACATAGATTCCCTCACACCAGAGTTTGATTTCTGTGTAAATATTCATGTGTTACAGATTTTTCAACCCCCCAGGTGTCATCCTTACTGTAAGTAATTTCTTCAAGCCTTCCATGAATTGAAATGAGTTTGAGTGTGACCAGACTGATTTACACACTTTTCTTCTTTGATTAAGACAGTAAGTTCACATTTACTTTCATTGAAGTGTTTACTGAGTTTCAGAAAATTGCCTGCTGTCATTAAGTTGTACTTCTGTCCCTCCCCCCAACATGCTGAACACATTGACAGTAATGGTGTGAGATACTTAATGCAGTGCAAGTAAAGATGCATAACATAAACATTGGTATTGGCAGTATATTGATGTTCCTGGGCTGTAACAGTGTGTTGTTTTGTGAGCAGCTGTGCATGTCTTTGTCTTCAAGGGCAAGCAGTCCCAGGAGTTGAAGTCTCCTTGGACTGCTTGACTGAGAAGGCACAGGCACTTTGGTCCTTTGCAATGTCATTTACTACTTGCCTCAATACATGGTGTCACCTCCAAGAGTACATAAACCTTAGGTCTTGTATTCGCATTTTATTCATGTCAGTGCTGCTTGCTGTGTTCTAATATGATTGCCTGTTTAGAACATTCACAGTACAGCAGGAATTCCTCACATTGCAGTGTGTCAGACTGTTCACGTCAAACACAAAAGGTATATGTACCTTATATGTACACTGCTGTCATATCTGTGACGCGTGTCCACATTTTATGTCCACTGATTCAGAGTGTTAAATTGCCATAACCATGATACATAATTGAATGAAACAATAATGACTGTACACAATTAGAATTTGTTTCTTTACTACTTGTGATGCAGCAAACAGCAAAATTAACAACTGAGTATTTTTGGTGTTATGGATTCATTGTATGAGCAGCTTATTTTCAAAATACGTAATGTCCACTGTTGGCAAGTTTACACAGACTGATGGACAGACAGGTGTACAAAAAAAATGCAGAACTGATCTAACCCACAATGCAGCGACTAACCAAAATGTGATTGAAATAGTTGTGTCTGATATTGAGAGGACTGTATCATGCTTGACTTCCCATAGGTAACTCATTTCTTGTTTTGAAAATAAGCTCCTCATATTACCATAGTTCTTTAATATTTCACAACAGCCTGCATTTACAGGGGCTGCATGAACTGCACATTTTATGTAACCCCAAAAACGGTCACAGGGCATTAAATCTAGGGATCTGTGAAATAGAGCTATTGCTGCCCATTCACTAATATTGAAGCTTATTATTTAGGGCAGGTCAAATGAAGTTACTAAAGTGGAGCCCCATCTCCTTGTGAAGCTGCAGGTTACTTTTCTTCCAGTTATGGAAAAATATTTGTCAAATATGTCCATATGAATGGTTCATGCAACAGGAGCCTTTAGAGCGAAAAATGTTGTTTGGCCCAAGGCAGAGTCATGTTGACACCGGCCACAGTACATGTGCAGCTTTACTGTTGCAGCTCAGTGCTGTATTCTTGTTTCTTTTTCATTCAGATACATTTTTCAGTTGGGAAGATATGGGACATATTTTGTGGACACTATCACAAAAAGCAAAAGAGCAGACATCAGAACACAGTTACCTTGTGAGACATGCAACAGCAGTTGCAGTCATGCTATAAATTCATATTCGGCTTACAGTAGTAAGACCAAAATGCTACTTCATGATGTACAGTGGACTAGCTATGATAATTTTCTCCAAGTGAAAGAAATTTCTTTGTTAGTACTAATTTAACACACAAAGGATTTACTTTAATGTGAGGAATTGCAAAACTGGGAGATCTAGTGGTTCAGTTGTAGGCAGCGTATTAATTCTGTCCCCCCTCTGTCATTTTGTGTTTGTGTTTGGACAGATATTTTGGTTTGAACGTTGGTCTGAAAAGGGGTCTGTATATATATATACGTGTATTAAGTCATTCTAAGCAACAATCCTTTGCAAGTATGAAAACAGACCAGTTTATAATGTACAAATCTCAACTACAGAATTTATAGAATAGAAATAGTGTTTCACTTATGTCATGTGCTACTAAGTGCTTACTCATTACTGCATTTGGCATTACCATTACACATATGTATATATGCAAGTTTACCATCAATCGTTGATAAACGTGTGTTCGTTTTATCCGTGTGTTGTTATTTGACTGCTGTCACGTTTCTTTAGAATGTGCCGACCGTTAGAGTCTGAGTGGAAGTTTTACTGTAATTGCCTTTGGCAGTGCCATAATTCATTTGTTGTGTTCTTGAAGTGTGGCACATGAAAGTGTAGCAACAATTAATTGAGTTTCTGAATGCAGCCTTCCTTCATTGAAACAAACTTACCTTTCCTGATGAGCAAGTGTCCATGAGAATAATGTGATCTTACACTCACATTATGTTTTGTGCCGTCAGTTGATGTTTACTGGTAGGGCAGAATGCCTTTAATTATGACACTGAAAGCTGCAGCATGTTTCATGGTCTCTATGTCAGGTTATAATCTGATGGTTCTCACAGGGATGTGCTTAAATTTTCATCCTGTGCCCATTTACTCAGAATGCTGTCTGCAATGCAGGTTTAGACTCCATCTTGTACGACTGAAAGTTCCTTTATGTGAAAATTCTATAAGACTGTGACATTCATATGCCAGCACTCCATCCTCTAGTATATTTATCATGTCACTTCTGCAGTATGTGTATATGAGCAAGAAGAACCTTTCAAATCCTAACATTTTACTAACTGCCTGACGAGTGCAGTCGAACACTCAGCCAAACCATCTTACTAGTGTTTCGGTTTCTGTAACTGAACATACGCATCGTTTGCTCGTCCATGTAGTTGCATTGGCATGGACTTAGTTCTGCAGCCTACTCATTAGGTAGGGTAGGGCCCTTGTAACTTTCAGTGTGTGTTAGTAAGTAAGGAGGAACAAAGGACCATACCAATATTAAAGGGAGGCTACAACTAAAATTACAAATACTTGTAACTTGTAAGTTTCATACTGGATATCCAATTCATATGTGCAGTGTAGTTCTGTAAAGCTAATTGATAAATGTAGTAACAGACACACAATTTCAACAGCTGCAGTCAAGGGACAACTACTGATACAATAAACACAATTCTGATGTACATAAATTGATATTGTAGCAGACACGTGTAAGCCGTTCTTTTCTTATTGAATTATGAAATTTAAATTGCATTATATAATGATACAAAATTTCTTTCTTAGTGTCGTAAGACACTTCATGGCTTCATTTATAGGTAGGTATCTGCAGTATTAAAAGTACAGTGGCAGTGCACTAGTAGCAGATAAACATTTTTATGTTCTTCCAAATGAAAAGAGCATTTATATGTAAGTGTGAAATGTTATGACTGTAATTTGTTACTTGTAGGTAAGGATGTATTTGAAAACAATGATACATGTTAGCTTCTAGAGATCCTGTTACTGAGTGCAAGTGCGAATATGCATAAAATGAAATAAGGAGTAGTGGCATGATTGCATTCTCTTTTAGGGTTCTGTATGCAGTTTTTTTACTTTCATTTTTTAATATCATTTATATATTGTACCCATTCTGTCAGATAGAACAGTGAGACTTTTTTTATACAGATTTTGTTTAATTATTACTGTAGATAACTTAAATTTGAATATTATATTTATTTTCATATTGTCTGTTATAATCTTTGCCAACGTTGTAGTTATGCTGAAGAAAGCAGTAGTGTTGATTGTTGTGGCACCAATTGTAAGACAGTCATGTATGTGTCATTTGATGTAAATAAATTGGTGTAATTGTCAAGTTTTAAATTGATGGGTTGGCACAGATCCTGTAGCCATATTCCTTAAATGTGGCCAGAAAGTGTCCCTTTGTTCACATCTGGAACATTTCCTCATGGAATTTTTTATGTATATAGGATGGCAATAAATTTGCACACAAGCTGTATGTAGTACGATTCCTAGTCAAAAAAAAAAAAAAAAAAAAAAGAATAATTATAAATTTTAAATAATTATATTAATTAAAATATATCTAAACAAAGAAGAC
>Ga0123354_10002062_pt1 | contig 25930 bp, 26 predicted proteins | sample TergutLab28metaG_2_FD_97872 | JGI IMG/M metagenome (GOLD analysis project Ga0123354, IMG submission 97872) | Labiotermes labralis P4 segment gut microbial communities from Petit-Saut dam, French Guiana - Lab288 P4 | ecosystem: Host-associated > Arthropoda: Insects > Digestive system > Gut ...
AATATAACCTTTTACGTCACAGTATAACAAAATTTCGAGCGTATTGATAATTCTTGCTCCTAAGCCCATACTGTTCGTATTTATGTTAATGGCATAATACCCTTCTTTTGACCTGTTTTGAAGCAAAAACCCGATTAGCATTTGCCTAATTTTTCTCAACCGTTTTCTCATGCTTGATTACCTAATACTTATTCAATACGTCAATCACTTTTTCTACTTCGTTTTCCGTCAAGACCGGACTCATTGGCAGAGTCAACACTTCCTGATGTATTTTTTCCGTAACAGGGAAAGACTTTTCATTCCATTCCCTGTAAGCCTTCTGCTTATGCGGTGGAATAGGGTAATGAATTAGCGCTTGCACTCCGTTGTTCTCAAGATACAAACGTAATTGGTCCCGTTTTTCCGTCCGTATCACAAATAAATGGTGAACGCATGAATCTTTCTGTTCGGGAAGTAAAGGTAATATAATTTTTTCATTCTTTATATTTTCGACATACGAATCTGCAATCCGCCTCCTTATTTCATTTTCCTGATCCAAGTATTTCAATTTTACAGATAAGAATGCGGCTTGGATTTCATCCATCCGGCTATTCAATCCACGGTATTCATTTATATATTTTTCTTTTGATCCGTAATTGCCTAAAGTGCGGATTAATAAAGCCAAATCTTTATCGGAAGTTGTAACGGCTCCGGAATCGCCTAACGCTCCTAAATTTTTTCCTGGGTAAAAACTGTTTCCGGCAGCATCGCCTAAACTACCCGATCGTTTGGCGGGAGATTGCGAATCAAGTCCGCAATGATGGGAATAAGCGCCTATCGCTTGTGCATTGTCTTCAATGAGTTTCAAATTGTATTTCTTAGCTAAATTTTCAAGTTCATTCGACCAGCATACTCTTCCATACAAATGAACAATCATAATTGCTTTTGTTCGTGGAGTTATCGCTTGCTCAACTAAAGAAATATCCAAATTGTAGGTTTGAATATCGGGTTCGACCAATACGGGCTTTAATCGATTATCGGTGATAGCTAAGACGGTTGCAATAAATGTATTGGCAGGAACAATCACTTCATCGCCTTCGGTCATTACGCCTAATTCGATATACGCTTTTAATATTAAACGCAACGCATCCAATCCGTTTGCACAAGATACCACATGGCTTACGCCCAGATAATCTCCTAATTGACGTTCGAATGTTTTCACCCGCTCTCCTTGTAGAAACCAGCCCGAATCGATCACATCGGAGGCAACTTGCTTCAATTCACTTGCGTATTGAGCGTTTATTTTTTGTAAATCAAGAAATTTTATCATCATTGAATTAAAATATTTACTAATTTATCTTCTTAATGTATGGTTCTATAATCGGTTGAAATACTGTTCCAATCCTTTCTCTTCTTTCCTTTCACCCGTTTCACTCATAAAATACAATGCATCCGGATGATTGTAGAAAAATTCATTGGCTTTATCATCTTCTAAAGGATCAAAAATTCGTACACGCATCGAATGAATAATCTTAGCCGGTAGTCCGGCAAGAAGTGGGTACTTCACATCACTTGAAGTAAAATCTTTATTTACCAGACTGTTGCTCGTAACTATAGAATAATCGGGTAATTGAGCGCCTTTTGATAGAGTGGTGCGATTGCCTATCCAACAATAATTTCCAATGATAACCACTCCATCCCGTCGATCGATTTTCCCGGTTTCAATGTTTCGCATATAATGGAAATTAGTATCAAAAATTTGTGAATCGATAGCAATCCTTGTACTTTTTCCTATAACTATTTTATTCATACAATAAAATCTAACGCCATTTCCTACAACAGCATACTTGCCTATGGTACATTCACCTACGATATGCAGGGCATAGTCGGATGAAAATAAAACAGTCCCTTTAAATATTAATTTTCCTGTGATATTTATTAATGCGCTTCCTTTTGAAGCGGAAATCTTATCCGTATTCATTCCCAAATGAATCATTCCCGGTCTGATTTGATCTTCAATAATAATTTTGCCCGAATGAGCGTATATTTTTACTTTCCCATAAATAAAAACAGGAAAGTGAATCGCTTGATTGAAAGGAAGAAATGTAAAATTAACATATATAGTTTTGAATACATTAAAATCGTACTCCCAACGATGTTTCCACCGAGATAGAAATAAATAAATTTTACTTTCTTTTTTCATTTTTTGAACGGTAACTTTTCATTTATTTTGAACTTTTTATAACCGGCCACCAGTACGGAACGAATTTCCATTATTCCGTCATTTTTAAATAAGATATTGATAAGCAAATAGCTTACCGAACCTACGATAATACTTACAATCATTTTTACAAGATCTCCTTTAATAGGGTAGGTAACAGCAAACATGACAGCAAGCATGATTGCAGAAGATAGAATTGCCGGCAATAAATCTCTAAATTGTGCGAAAGCGCCATATCCAAATAATTTCCCCGGCATATATGAATTTATAATAAAGCTGATGATAGACATAAAAAACTGACTGATAACCACAACTTCTATCCCATGCGGTATAGCGATAATCAATAAGACGATCGTTATAGGAAATCGAATCAGGTTCATTTTTAAAAATAAATCCGAACGTCCGATTGCATTGAGCAAACTCATATTTAGCAAATTGATTGGAGTGAAAATCCGGATAAAGCAGAGCCATTGCATCAAAATAACCGCAGGCATCCATTTTTCCGTCAGAAAAAAACGCACAAAGGGTTCGGAAATAAAAGCCAAACCAAACATAGCCGGAACAATAAGAAAAGAAACCATCCGAATCAATCGCCTGTAAACGCCCGTCAAATATTCTTTATTGTCTTGAATAGACGCCATCACGGGATAGGTCACGCTTTCTAACATGGTTGACAGGGTTACAACAATTACAGAAGGAACTTGTACTCCCCGCGTATAAAATCCGACTTTTTCTTTTGAAAAATACCGACCAATTAAAAATAAGTACAGATTATCAATAATAGCGTCAATCAACATGGCTCCTAACATTTTTGAGCCGAAACCAAACAATTGTTTGAATGATGATTTTGAAAAAATTGGAAGAGGTTTCCAACGAACCAAGACTGTTAGCAAAATAAGGGTAACCAAGCTGTTTATGATCGTTTGCATCACTAACGACCATACCCCGTATCCGGAGTAAGCCATCCAAACGCCTACACCACCGCTAATTACAACTGCAAATAAATTGCAGATCGCTTTTTTCTTGAAATCTAATGCGATTCTCAGTTTTGTAATTTGAATGCTGGCAAAAGAGTCAATGATCAGGCTAATAAAAAAGATTCGAATAATACGGGTTAATTCAGGTGTATGATAAAAAGTTGAAATATAAGGTGCGGCTACATAAAAAAACACATAACAGGCAAGACAAATAATAATATTAAAATAAAAAACGGTAGAAAAGTCTTTTTCGGTTCTGTTTTGCTTTTGAACTAACGCAGTTGCTAATCCACTATCAATGAATAAGCGGGATATAACTATGAATATAGTCATCATCCCAATTAAGCCATAATCGGAAGGGAATAAAATACGAGCAAGGATAATTCCTAAAGCAAATTGAATGAATTGAGTCAGAATCCGTTCGATGAAACTCCAAAGAAAACCTTTGTATGTCTTTTGTTTTAATGATTGTTCAGGCATTTTTCATTTGTTGCTATTAATTACAAATCAATCTTGTAGGTGTCTAAAATTATACCTCTACCGCCCATCTCTTCTTTTTGCTCGATTAGTCCTGTATTGAGAAATTTTCCACCTTCTTCAGTAGAAATACCCCAACTATAATACTTTCTATCAGAATAAATTTGATTGATCAGCACGTAATTTATATATTCCAATGTTCCGATTTTTCTTCCTTCCTGTGAATTTGCCATATATTGGGTGTGGACTACTCGTGAAAAATCATAGATCACAATCCCAGCCAGCAAAGAATTATCCAACCGCGCTTCATATAATTTAATCTTGTCAGGCATTTTATTTTTCAAATACGTTATTTCCTGTAAGCTATGTACCGGTTTAACGCCAAACTTGGACAAAACCGTTTCAAGCAATTCCCAAAAAGCGCTGAAATCGTCGGATTCTACTACATGCAAACCCATTTTTTCGCATTTGACTACCGCTTGTCGCTTACCTTCCGAAAAACGAAGTTTATTTTCCTGCAATGATAAAACGGATGAAATGTTTCTTTTTATCAATTGAGCATTGTACCTAAACAAAGCGTATAGATCTTCTTCTGACGGATAATTACAAAATATAGAAGGAATTGCTTTGTAAATAAGGGTTTGAAAACCATTCGCTACGCAATGATTGCATATCAATTCAAATATTTCCAATACGTCTGAAATCATTATTTTCGGACTCATGATTAATCCGCCGAACGTCAACCCTTCATGTGAGATAAGTTCTTTCCCTTTTTCGTTTACAGGAAATACGGCGATCGGTTTATTCTTTTTCCAAAAAATAAAAGAATGGTCAGTGAATCGATCCTTGTGATAATCCATATAATCCCGTAGAAATAAAAAATTTCCATTCTTCGACGTCGATACAATATTATCCCATATCGCTTTATCCGATTCGGTATATCTTTTAATTTCTATCATTTTCAATTTGTTTAATCAGTTTTGCAGGATTGCCTCCAATCACCGAATAAGGAGGAAAACTTTTATCTACAAATGAATTGGCTGCAACGACACAAAATTCGCCCAATTCGACTCCCGGCATAATAACGGCATTCGCTCCAATCCATGAGTGATCGCCTATTTTAACATTTCCGGTAATCAATGGATAATATTGTTGCATCAAAGGGCTGGCATTGGGTCCCGAATCAGCCATAATATTAACTCTTTGCGCTATCGAAACATTTTTGCCAACAATCACTTTAGCGGCAAAACCATTGATAATGGAAAACATGCCGACATACGAATCATCTCCTATTTCCAATGGATGATTAGCAGAGCCAAAGATACTGCAAAATTTTGCAATTTTAACATGATTACCGATAGTAACGTTATTTACGGAGGTTGTCGGATCGATGAAAACCGCTTCTCCTAATTGAATATTACTTGTTATCATCACAATAATAGTTAACTAATGACACAATAAATAGAATATCTTCTTCTTTCAAATTTTGATGAACAGGGACAAAGAAAGCATTTTCCCCGTAAAAAACACTTGCTTCTACTCCATTTTGTTGAAGAAAAACCTTTAAGCCATCCAAATTAAAGGATGAAGGCGTCGCGCACATAAAAACGGAAGGGGTTTCATTATCGCTATATTCAAATCGACTTTTGAAATCCGGCAATTGTGAAAAATAATGTTGAAAAAGAGTGTTATTGTTTTTTCTTAACCGTCGGATGGTTTCGGTATCCTTTAAATAGTAGGACAATAGCTTTTGTAATCCAATTAACTCGTCAGGATTCGATTCGGTCGATTTATTTTTATAATCCGGTGTATTGATTTTTAGAATCCCTCCCCATTGCATAGGAAAAAATTTAGGCAAGCTAAAGATAGTGAAATCGCCATAATTGCCGGTTTGAAAGTTATCATCGGTTGAAAATAAGCTCATTGCCATATCCTCTATGACAGGTAGATTTAATTTTAAGACTTCGTCCATCGCCCGATGAACGGTTCCAAACTCGTGATTAACCAACACCAATTTGGTCTTATCGGATAACCGCCGGTTCCATTTGCAAAATTTTTCTATCTCTCCCGTCACACAACTACTTATGTATCTATTTCCGGAAGTTGTGATAATATAAACTTCATCATTTTCTTGTAGTCGATATTGAGATAATGCGTGATATAGAGCCGATTTTCCGCTTTCAAAGCAGAGAAAGCGTCCAAAATACCGAGATAGCAAATCACTGTCAACCGATTGATTTGAGCGCAATATTCTATAATTTTCGCTTATCCATTCCTGTGAAAACGGACTGATAGAATAATGGGGAATCCGAAATTTTTCAGGATTAATAACAAATTGATTATAAAAGTCCATTTATTTCTTCCAACTTATGAATTGAGAATAATCTCGGATATAATCATTTTCGTCGTATTTGAGAGATGCCATTACCAAGCAAATAGCTCCGGATGAAAAATTGTTTAGCTCCCTCCAAATTCCCGGCACAATGTGTAATCCATAATACGGTTGATTTAGCGATACGGTTTTTTTGTTCTTTCCGTCATCCAAGAGAATATCAAAACTTCCGCTAACAGCTACAATTAATTGCTGCAACTCCCTGTGTGCATGTCCGCCGCGAAACACTCCGCCCGGAATATCATATAAATAATATACGCGGTGAATATCAAAAGGCAAATCTTTCGAATTATTTAATGCGGTAATATTGCCGGCGCGATTGTGTACTTTCGGTAGAGTCAATACAGTGCAATTATAAATGTTTGTCTCCGTCATTTCGCTTGAGTTAAATGAATAAAAGAATCAAAATCAAAAATGTAATCCTCTTTTGCATAAAACGTAGATGCCAAAACTAAACATACGGCGTTCGTAGAAAAATTTTCTAAATGACGCCAATACATCTCAGGGACATAAAGTCCTTTGTAAGATCTATTTAAATGATAACGATTAAAACGAATGCCATCATGTAGAACAACATCAAAACTACCGGACAAGGCAATGATTATTTCTTTTTGTACTTTAAAAGCATGTCCGCCCCTCATTTCTCCGCCCGGCACATCATAAATCCAATAGGCCCGCTTGATATCAAAATTTAAATCAACGCCTTTTTCAATAAAGGAGAGATTTCCTCTTTCATCTAATATCTTAGGAATATCAAATTCTTTTACTCCGCTAACTGTCATAAATCAAATCTGATTGGGATTTATTCCTTCTGTACTTTCTTTTAGAAATAAGATTTTTATCGTTTGCAACATGATAACAAAATCTCGTAGTACAGAATAATTGTTAATATATATCAAATCATAGCGTAATTTGTCTTCTACGCTTGTATTGTATTTTCCTTCAACCTGCGCTAATCCGGTTAATCCCGCTTTTACTTTTAACCGAAATCGATATTCCGGTATTTTTTTTTCAAATTGTTCGGAAAAAAACGGGCGCTCGGGACGTGGTCCTACCAAGCTCATTTCGCCTTTAATCACATTCATTATTTGCGGCAACTCGTCCAAACGGACGGTCCGCATGATTCGCCCCAATGGAGTGATTCGAGGATCCTTATCTTCCGCCAATACAGGTCCGGAAATTTTTTCAGCATCCGGAATCATTGTTCGGAACTTATAAATTTTAAATAGTTTACCTCCTCGCGTCAGCCGTTCTTGTGTATAAAAGATTGAACCTCCGTCCAACTTAATCAAAATCATCATCAGAAATGCTAAAGGCAAAGTGAGAATAGCGGCAATCGTTCCAAATAAAAGATCGATTGAACGCTTCACAATACGTTCTTCCGGAGAAAGTTCCATGTTAGTTATACGAAAAGTAGGGATATCGCCCGTTTTATACAATGAAGATGAAATAATACTCAAATCAAAATATTGGGGAATAAAGCATACATCTTTATTGTATTTGAAGCAAAGCGGTAAAATAGCTTCTCTCGTTTCCGATTGAATATCAGCACAAATAAACACTTCGTCGATTGATTCAATTTTGGATGGTAAAATCGAATTATAATCAAAATAAGTATCGGTCACAGTATAAAATTGAGAATAATTATTGACGATTATTTGACGTAGTTTTTCCGAATCATTGCCTATAATAATTATTTTCTTTACGGTTCGTAATTGACGACTTACGTACCAGTAAATCTGGTTTTTTAAGGTTAGAAGAATAAAATAAATCAAGCCGCTGAGGAGAATAACGCTACGAGGGAAAGCCCATGCAACATCACGTATAAAAAAGCAGATCCCCATAATACCAACCATCAGGCTGATTGAAATAAGAAAAATCGTATAAATGACATCTGAAAGTATTTTTCGGGAAATATTGTATAGTCCGAGTGCATACATTAAAATAAGGTATAATATCCCAATAAATGGAGCTACAATCGTAAATGCGTTAAAATTTTTATTAAAATCAGCTAACATTTCAGCTCTTTCCAACAAGTAGAAAGTGAAAAGGATGCTTCCATAGATAATTGCTATATCCAAAAAAACAAAAAATATTCTTTTCATATATCATTTATTCACATAAACAAACTAAAAGTTTATAAGTCTATATGAGATGACATATAGGCTTATAAACTTTTTCTTTTTAATTTTTTAGGAATGAAATCTGCAATAATTTATTTTCTTTCAACCATTATTACAACTCTATTCCATTCATTTTGCGGGAATGGTTGTTCTTTATCACCCTTCCATTCAGAAACCACGCGATTTGAATTAATACCTAAGTTTTGCAACTGAGCGGTAACCACATCTACGCGCTTTTTACTTAAGTTCATATTATATTTGGGATTACCTGTATTCTTATCGGCATAACCAACGATTAAGATTTTGCTACTTGGATTCTTCTTGAGATAATCTGCAACTTCTGCAATTTTACGTTGTTCCGTAGGTTCAATCTTGTAAGAATCTAAGCTGAAACGCACATATTCCGGTAAGCAAGCGGTAGATTCAACCACTTGAGTAACAACTTGTTTTTTATTATCATCACAACATTTTTGTAACCGGTCTAACAAGTCTTGTTGTCTTTCGAGAATGTCTTGTTGATTATTAATCAAATAGCGGTTATCATTGATTTTCTTATTTAAGCGATCAATTTCGTCGGCTGTTAACTGAGCGACTTCATACATTGAGGTGAATTTCTTATTGAATGTATATTGAACGCCTAATCCTAAATTAACTACTCCATCAGCAGAAGATGTTCCTACATAACCATCAAATTCTTTATCGGTTATATTTATTTTCGGTTCAAGATAAATTGCCCAGTTATTGTTAATATTAAAGTTAACTCTTACTCCGACTTTTCCTAAAAACCAATAAAAACTCGGCGTTGTAGTATTATTACTAAAAGCATGAATAGCGCCCAAACCTACAAATGGAATGACATCAATTGGATTATGTCCGCTGTCATGTCCTCGCATAAGATTGGTGAAATTCGCCATCAAATCGATAGTAGCAGATGCATAATTAAAATCTTGCCAAATTCCTTGCGTTCCATCTTTTGCTGTAACAAATTTATATTTTGGATTAGGTTCTCCAGTAACTGGATCATAAAAGGGTCCTCCTATCGGATATGCAGGATTTTGCTGATGATGATAGTTAGTAAAAACAAAATAACCACCTCTATCATCCGCATAATTAAATCCTCTTAAAGCTCCTCCATCCACTTGAAGACGGGCTCCAAAATCCGATGTAAACCATTTTCCAACAGTTAGCCCACCGCCAAACTGTAATCGTTTCCACATAGAGATACCCCCATCTTGTTCGCCTCCAAGTAAATTAGCGTTTCCTCCTAAAGAAATGAGCCAATTATTTCCATACTCATTTTTTTCTACTACTTGGCGCAAGGCATTTTGATCATCATTCTGATTACTCTGATTACTCTGAACATTCTGTTCATTTTGGGCTACAACTGGATAAACACCAATTGACAAAATTAACGCAATAAAAAATCTCACTAATCTTTTCATATTTTTTTTATTTATTTTTACTTTTTTCCATAATTAACTTTCACTCTCATAACCATAACCATATCCGTATCCATAACCATATCCATAACCGTAACCATATCCGTATCCATAACCATAACGACCTTTTCCTTCAGAAAATCCATTTAGAATCAAATTTGCATTATTAAGTCTTTTTTCCTCATAAATTTTATTTGCTAAAGAAATTGCTGATTTAGGGGTGAGGTTATTGCGGACGATAAAAAGAGAAACATCACATATCCGGTTTAATAAGAAAGCATCCGATACACTACCTACGGGTGAACTGTCAACAATAATATAATCATATTGGTCGCGAAGTTCCTTAAACAAGTTATCCAATGTTTTTTCAATTAATAATTCATTAGGATTTAATGGAATCATTCCGGAAATTAAAACATCAAGGTTCGTTCCATTGACATTTTTATATATCAAATTATTAAGATTCTTTTCTTCGCCCGTTAAATACGAAATCACTCCCATTTGTTTCGGTAAATTGAAATAGCTATTTATTTTTGGACGACGAATATCCAACCCAACCAAAACGGTTTTATACTTTAGCGAAAAAATTAGCGCTAAGTTCATAGCAACGAATGTTTTCCCTTCTCCGCTAATTGTAGAAGTAATAAGGATTGATTTTTTTTCCGGCGAATCTAAAATAAATTGCAAATTGGTTCGTAAAAGTCGAAAACGTTCTACGATAGCTGTTGTTGCATGAGGCGTGACTACTAACGGAGACTTCGATTTCACTATTGGTAAAGAAACAATTACAGGCATATTAGAGACTCTCCTGATTTCTCCTTCGTTTGTCAATTTATAGTTAATCAATTCACGTATGCCGATAATTATAAACGGGAATACAATACCTAATGCCAAGCATACAAAATAAGCCAATGTTTTTCTTGGATAGACGACCCCTGAGGTCAGAGGGCTATCTAACACTTTAGCGGCTGGAGTTGAAACAGACAATGTAAAATCGATTGCTTGCTTCTGGCGTAACAAACTGGTATATAAATCCGATTGAATGATCTGGTCGCGTAATAAATCCGTTAATCCACGATCCATCTTTGGGATATCACCCATTTTTGATGTATATTGTTCGTCTAAATCTTCATATTCTTTTTTCGAAGTATTCATCGAATATTTCAGCGCCTTAATCGAAGTAAGAATATCTTCCCGCATCAATGCAAGGCGTTCATTCGCCTTCTTAATAATTGGAACATCTTCTTTCGTATAAGTCAATAGACGGTCGCGCGCTAAAATTCCCTGATTATATCTTTCAAGGGAGCCGGTCAATGAATAATTACCACTCAATGCTGCAGCCGGTAATAAATCTTTATTATCTGTATTTTTTTCAACAGCATCTTGCAAATAGGATAGTTTAAGTTCTTCTGATCCTAAGGAAATTAATTCTTTAGAAGCGGCATTATTTTCGGTTAAATATAAATAAGCTTCCGATTTTAAATCCGGTCCTCCGATCTGATTATCTTTTCGGTATGATTCAATTTCATCTTCAGAAATATTTAAGGATTTATTCAAATCATCCAAACGATCTTTGATAAATAAAGAAGCTTTTTCACCCGCTCTATTTTTATCTGCCATCGTTTCACGATTATATACATCAATCAATTGATTTAAAAAATCCTCTCCTCGTTTAGGAATCGTTTCCTTCACCGATAATCGGAGAACGGAAGCATTCTTCGTGGTGAAGTCTTGAGTTAAAGCGCCCATATAATATTGAGCAGTCTGTAAAGGCGGATTTATTTGAATATATAGCGGATATTCTTTCTTTAAAACCACGCTTTCGTCGGACAATAAAAGTAATTCGCCAATAGGGGTTTTTATTACAGCCGGAATGGACGATAATTCATATTTGAAAGTGTTCTTTCCATATTGCCCTTCTACTTGAATCGATGATTTTTTATCGGAAGGATAAATTTTTAAAGAAAGCGTAGAATATAAAACGGATATGTTATTTTTGTCACAGAAAACTTTTACGGGGGGCGACGTATAATATTTTCGACCCGACCCATCATAAATTTCTGTATCCTTAAATCTCCCTTTTACATAATAATGAATATAAAAATCTTTTTCGATCACCGTAGTTTCCAAAAGATCGCGTGAGCGAATAATCTCCATTTCATTTTCGATGTTGTTATTGGATGTTTCCAGATAACCCAACCGTTCGAAATATGAAATTTCACTATTTCCTAATCCCCCTCTTCTACTGTCTCTTAAAATAATATTCGTACTAACATTATAAACTGGAGTTACATAACGCAAATAAATATACCCACATAAAAGAAACAAGATGATTGACGCCACAAACCATTTCCAATAAATTAGAAAACTTACAAAAAACCATTGAAAATTGATTTCTTTCCCTTGTTCTTTTACATTATTTTCTCCACGTGTGTTATTTTCCATTATTCTCTTATATTATTTTATTGATACAGCAAAGACATAAAGCGACAGAGCTAATGATGCTATTCCCAGAATAAAGCCATACCTCGGGCTTATATCCGCCGATTGTGACTTCGCTCTTGTTGGAGGAACATAAACAACATCATTCTGATGAAGGAAATAGTAGGGTGAAGAAATAATATCTTCTTTACTCATATCCACAGAAATTCGTTTATAGCTTCCATCCGGATTTTGACGATAGATTTGAACATCATCCCGCTTACCCGTAATTGACATATCATTACCTAAAGCTAATGCTTCCAGTAAATTAATATGATCTTTATCAACCGTTTTTATGCCGGGAGAACTCACTTCGCCCTCTAAGGTGATTGTGAAATTTAACAAACGAACCGTTACCACAGGCGGAGCAATTAGTTTCTCACTCAAAAGTTCTTTCAGACGTTTTTCCAATTCTCCTTGTGTATAACCTGCTACTTTTATTAAACCTAAGACAGGGAAGTCAATCGTACCATCTTTGTTTATCAAAAACGCTTGACGTCCCATTCCTTGACTAACATTATCTTCACTACTGTTTTCTGTGGTTGCCGCAGGAACCAGTGGCAGATTATAATCGGCTGCCACTGTTGGTTCCCCCGGTACATTTACAGTAATTCCTAATATATCGTCCGGCTGAAAGCGAATTGTATTATCCAAGCGATAAGACGGTAGATCTACTACTTCTCCTTTTCTTTTCTCTTTCGTTTGAAAATATGTCACTTTTCGCGATGCACACGACGATCCAAAAATTAACAATAAAAAGAAAAGTGAATAAATTATTCCAACTTTAATCTTCATGTTTATTTCTTATGTTTCTTTTTATTACCGCATAAGCTCCCGACAACAGACTCAAAATTACAAAACCTCCGCCGATGGGGTCAGGTGTACTACCTTGACCTGGGTCTCCGCCTCCCGATCCATTATCAAAAGGGTCATTCGGGTCAGCACGGAATAATCCTCCGCCCATTGCAGAAGGAGTTGTCGTTGTAGTATTTACAGTCTGATCGTCTTCGCTATATAGTCCTTGTGCATGTAAGGTTATTCCTCCAAGGAAGAAGCTTGCTACAACTATACCTATTATTACATTAGATTTTAGTTTCATCGCGTTTCCTTTCTATTATTAATATTATTTTATATACAATTATTATTTTATTTATTCAAAACTTTCAATGTTGCTGTCTTTACTCCTTTTACCGAAACAATATAAACACCTTTTTGGTTCGCTTGAGAAGAATAGGTATTGCTTGTTGCTACACCCGAAGCAATGATGCGTCCCGTCAAATCCAATATTTGTACTTTATCACCCGTATTCAAATTCATAACTGTTATTGTATTGTTTTCGGCGTATGCGTATATTTCTGAAGTTGCAATTTGATCGATAGAAGTTATTGCTTTATTAATAAATAAGACGAATCGATCGGTTACAGGGGTAGAACTAACAGTACCATCAGCATTGAGAGTAACCGTAGAATTTGCTTGGAAACTATAGTTAGACTGCAATAAATCGGTAGTTGTGTTGTTTGTTTTATCTAACAATGTAGCGCTTTTGATTAAGTCTGTATTAACAGTAACGCCTTGCAGAGAAAAAGTATAGTTACCGGTGGCGGGGAAATTCACTCCCAACGGAACTTCATTATCATTATAGGGCAAGCAATCAACAACTGCCATAATGTTATTTCCACTGGTTTCAGCAGGAGCGTAAGCCCACACCATTGGATTAGACGCACTTGCTGTTTCTATTGGAACGGCGTCACCCTCTGAAGCTCTAAATGATTGACTGTAAGTATCGTCAAATTGGAGATAAATTTTTGAGAAAGAATTATTATTATCCTGAGTCAGCAACATCTTGTATAAATCGGGAGAAGAACTCAATGAAGAACGGAAAACACTTGAAACTGTATCCAGAGTGAGACCTGTAACTCCATATCCAAATCCTCCTGTTCCGGTAGTTGAATATACTAATGGTGTGGCGCTGTTTGTTTGCACAAACATAACCGCGTAAGGACGCAATGTTCCTATATCTGTGGGGTCGCCCGGATATAAGTACGACCAATCGTTATAAGCGCCGTTCGGATTTCTGTAATAAATAAGGTTGCCATAATTAACATTTGCGCCGGAAACTACATAATTGGTTGAATTTAATCCGCCAATAGCATTCCATCCTTCAGAATATACCATTGTAGTATCAATAAATTTTCCCGGAGGACAGGTATCATAAGCCAGAGAAATTCCTTTCACCTGATTAGCAAATAAATCAGTAATTGTCGTTGCACTGGTTGCCGGAAAGTCCACAACAGAATATTGATTTCTCACAGACACTTCATATCCGACGCCTTTCGACAATACCGTTGGAGCGCCCCCCGTCATATTATCTAAAGATCGCCAATTTTGGTCTCCTGCAGATCCATTAGTGGCTCTATATTGCCCATCATAAAAATTAGCCTGATAATCAGTACCTCTTACTAATGTCTTTCCAGTTGCCTGATCCGTTATGTTTGCTATATCCACATCAAATGGAAATGCTATCTGTTTGTAACCGGAAACTCCGCTAGCTCCATTTGTGAAAACTTTTCGAAGCACCACATACTTTGCCGTTACAGGGCTTGCTGCTGTATTTTGATTCATCAACAGCCCTTCTATTGAGTCGTTAGAATAAAAAATAACCGAATCCATCATGTTTAAAACTCCATAGTTAGCTACTTTAGCAACGCTATCTTGAGAGAGCGCTTGCAAGTGCACAGGTCCTTCCGACAACATTTGTCCGTTGTCGGCAATATAAACGTCACCTACTATAGTCATGGGCAAATTTTGACTCCACATTGTAATGCCTATAATCAATGACACAAAAATAGTAATCAATCTTTTCATATTACATTTGTTATTATTATTATTTATTTATTATATTCTTTTTTTAAAACAATATCCGATAATATATTTGCTCTCTGAACTTCCATACTGTCGGTTACATCCACGCCAAACTCGTTCTTTAAGTCCGGAATGACAATGGAATCACTTATAGGTATGTGAATTGGAGATTTTAACCTGTCTTTATTCGCCACAAAAATATAAATCCAAAAAGCCGAATTACCATAATGTTGTTCGGCTAAAGCAGGAAGATCTATAAATTCACTTGAACTTGCATCTGGCAAAGCCAATTCTGCCTGCTCATCCAAATTTTTCGTATGTTGCGAATAAATACGAATAGCTCCCACTATAAGTAGAGCAAAGAGTATAGCCAGAATGATTAAAAAAATTCCACTGATGTTTCGCGTCTTTGGCTTTTTTACACCATTATCAACTACAACTTTCGTGACTGGCGCTTTCGGGGTAAGCGATGGTTTCGAGGGTACCTTAGGCGCTATGTCATTAGTAGTCTTTGGAAACAAGGGACTTTTTACTTCCGGTTTTACTTTATTTACTTCGTCCGTATTGCTTAATTTATTTTCAATTGGGCTGTCCTTTTTTACTTCTCCTTTAATATCTTGAATAGGAGTAAAAGGTTTATTTTTTATTTCTTCCGCAACTTTTTTTATTTCATTTGTTTCATCCTTTACGTCACTCTTTACTTCTTCACCAACTTTTTTATCGTCTTTTATTGCATCTCCTTCTTTATTATTTAATAATGTTCTTAAAGAAGCCGACGGAATGAATGAAATATGTATTTCGCCATTTTCTCGTCTTTTGGGTTGGAAAAGACCAACTTGCGGCAAGTTAACAGTTTTTTCTTCTTTTAAAGGGATTGTTAAAGCGGTATAAATAGCATTCCTATCGTTTTTCTCTTTATCGCCGGCTGCCGGCACAATACTTAAGAACGAATCGCTGTCGTCGGTTGGTTTAAATAGAACGGTATGTCTATCTCCCAAAGTTCTTAATTCTAAATGGCCAAAGTCGGGAATTACTACATTTTCTCCTTTTAGAAGGGTTTCTAAAATAAATAATTCCGTAGAATTTCCTCTACTATTTACTAAAGTTGAGCTTTTTGCCATTTTTTGTCCGACTTAAATTTAATACGTATATCCAATATAATAAAATAAAAAAAACCGAGGGATAAAAATTTCTTTATCCTCTTTGAGCTATAAAATCAAGCTCTCTTTCTATGAAAGGAATATCATCTTCCTGTATCCTTGTTTGTATCTCCGACAAAGTTTTATTTAATGTATTCATATATGTAGCTTTGTAATCTTCATATATTTCTTCCATTAAACCTTGATCTTCGTACAGTGATGTTACTTCATCCTCGAATTTTTGAATTAGTGATTTGAAATCACTTTCAAATCCCGTTAGTAAAGATAAAAAATTTTCTAACACGCTTCTCTGATGAGCGAATGATGTTTGTCTTGCCATAAACTATAAAATAAAATTGTTAAGTAACAAAAATTCAGAATAATTTTCAATAAAAACTCAGCAAAGGTAATGTCATTTATGCAATACTTGTTCACAGATTTTTACCGTTTTGACATATATTTTTACCTTAACTCAAACATTCATTCAATTTTCATTTTGTTTTTCTCCAAAATTGCCGTTGGCGGCGCACCCAATTGGGCTTTACAGAAAACCGAAAAATGCTGGTAAGATGAAAAATTGTATTCGCTTGCAATTTCCTGTAAAGATTTTATTCCTTGATAAATCTCAACAGAAATTCGTTTTGCTTTTTGCTTTTGCATCCACTGATAGGGTGAATCATTAAAACATTTCTGAAATTTTTTAATAAATCCCGATGTGGAATAATTCGCTAATTTCGCTAACTCTTGAACATTTTTTGTATTTAAATAATTACTTACCACTAAATTTTTAAAATGCATATCTTTTGATAGGATACTTTGCAAAAATTGTGCCAAATCGTCTTTTGAATAATAAAAAGTAAATAAAAAAAATAATTCTTGCCGTTTTAGCTCAAAAAAATCCGAAGAATAAATACCTTCTTTTAAATAGGTATCTAATAATGAAAGATAACGGACAATCATTTTCTTTATGGGAAGTTTAAAAAACTGTTCATCTCCATCGCTATCATTCGAAATTAATCCGTCCATCCATTTTTGTTCTTTATACCATACATCAATTGGAATATGACAAATAATCAAATGAGTCTGCTCCCTCATCGTAACTTCAAACAAGTTATCATTCAGAGCCATGAACATTTCTTGAGGAAAAACGGTGTGTGCTTCTACACCATTCATTTTGAAACACACACTTCCTGTGATCACAAAAAGAATCACAGGATCGTTGAAGAGGAAATTATTCACCTGATATCCTTCAGGCAAAATCAAACTTTCCCAAATCTTCTGACGTTTTAATGTTTCCTCAATACTCCCTTTATTCATTAATCAATATAATCAATCGTTTCTTCGCCGACCATTTGACGTAATGTGTTTTTCAATTTAATGTATTGAATAAATAAATCGTGTTCGGCAATGTGTTCGTTATCGTGCATCGGGCTTTTGAAGTAGAACGACAGCCAGGATTGGATTCCACTCAACCCCGCACGTTTGGCTAAATCGCTAAATAGCACCAAATCCAAGCAAAGCGGAGCCGCTAAAATGGAATCGCGGCACAGGAAATTGACTTTCAATTGCATCGGATAACCTAACCATCCGAAAATATCAATATTATCCCATCCTTCTTTATTGTCTTTCCGCGGCGGATAGTAGTTGATTCGCACTTTGTGATAAATGTTTCCGTATAGCTGCGGATAAAGATCGGGTTGCAAAATATTATCAATTACCGATAGTTTGGATTCTTCTTTGGTTTTGAAAGATCCGGGATCGTCTAATACTTCTCCATCCCTGTTGCCCAGTATATTTGTGGAAAACCATCCGTTTAAACCTAACATGCGAGTTTTCAGCATAGGTGAAAGCACGGTTTTCAACATGGTCTGACCTGTTTTAAAATCTTTTCCGCAAATCGGCGTTTGAGTTTGTGCTGCAAAATCCCACATAGCCGGCATGTCAACCGTTAAATTCGGAGCGCCGCTTATATAAGGAACGCCTTCTTCCAAACAGGCATAAGCATAAATCATAGATGGAGCTATTTCAGGATTATTTTCCTTCATAGCCTGTTGCAGCGCAGGAAGCGTTTTATGGACATCGCTGATTTGAGTATATACCTCGGTGCTTCCACACCAGATACATACAATTCTATCCAGATGATTGTTTGTTTTAAATGCTTGAATATCCTTACGGATAGCTTCTTTTAATTCCCATTTGGTGGGAGCTTGTTTTACCCATGTTCCATGCAAACGTTTCACAAAGTTCTGATCAAATACGGCTTTCATCGGCTTGAGAGCGACCATTTCATCTTTCACCTTATCCAAGTCCTCAACGGTCAGCACTTCTGCATGTCGAGCTGCTTCATACGCGTTGTCTTCAAAAATATCCCATCCGCCAAAAACTATATCATTCATATTTGCCAAAGGCACAATATCTTTGATTTTTAAGAAGCGATTTTCTTCTCTCTTCCCTAATCGAATGGTTGCCAGTTGAGTGATTGAACCCACTGGTGTTCCCAACCCTTTGCGGGTTATAAACGTACCTGCGATAAATGTTGTAGCTACCGCACCTCCTACTCCTATGACAAGCACTCCAAGTTTGCCTTTCGCATCTTTTATTTGCATTTTTTCCATATTATATAATGTTAGATAAACAACTTAAATTATTGTATTGTTTAAAAAGAAACATTCCTATATTGTCGTGTTTTTGAATGACAAAGTTAAGACAATTTTAATAAAGAAACAATGTTCTTTCAAAAATTTGAACTGATTTTATAAAAATATGTTGATTTCATTCCCTATTTATGGAAAAATAACTATCTTTGCTATTCATTTATACTATCAAATGGAGAAAATAACTGTGATCATTAATCCTGTTTCAGGCACAACTTCAAAAAAACGAATTCCGGATTTATTGGATCAATACATACCTTCGGATCAATTTAAAAAACAGTTTTTCTTCACAGAATATAAAGGGCATGCGTTTGAATTAGCGTGCAATGCCGTAAAGGAAAAAGCCGATTATGTTATCGCAGTCGGGGGGGATGGAACAGTCAATGAAGTGGCGCGAGCCTTAATTGAGTCATCTTCCGTATTAGGAATAGTCCCTATGGGGTCGGGCAACGGTTTGGCAAGAGATTTAGCTATTCCTATGGACAGTCGTAAAGCGTTAGAAGTGATATTGGAACGTAAAATAAGAACCATTGATTACTGTAAAGCGAACAATCGAATCTTTTTCTGTACCTGTGGAGTAGGATTTGACGCTTCTGTCAGCGAACATTTTGCTAAAGGGAAGCGGCGGGGACCTTTATCTTATATGAGAAGCGTTCTTACCGAATATCTACGATTCAAGCCGGATACGTATGAAATTGTTTTTGAAAATGAAGTTCTTAGTAAGAAAGCTTTTTTAGTAACTTGTGCAAATGCTTCACAATATGGGAATAATGCTTATATCGCGCCACAGGCTGATATGAACGACGGGATGATGGATGTTGCTATTCTTTCGCCTTTTTCCCCTTTAGATGTTGGGTATTTATTAATTCAGATGTTTACTAAACAAATAACAAAAAACCGCAAATTACAATATTATAGGTCTAAAAAATTGTCATTGAGAAGAAAAAAGCCGGGAATCGTACATATCGACGGTGAACCTGTATTTATGGGAGATGTCATTTCTTTGGAAGTTTATCCCAGCGGATTGAATGTGATTGTTCCATCCGATCCGATACCGCCGGTTTATAGCGTGGCTTCTTTTTTTAATAATCTTTCTTATTGGTGGAAGAAAACAATCGAATGAAACGGAAAAATCTTTTTCATATTATCATTGCAACAGGATTCGGCTCCGGTTATTTTCCAATCGCACCGGGTACGGCGGGTGCTGTTTTGGCAACTGCGATATGGTTTGTCTTGGCTTTAACGTTCCCGTTTTATCATTTATTAATTGCAACCGCCTTATTTATTGTTTTGTTTACTTTTCTCGGGGCATGGTCGTCCGGAATCATGGAAACCCATTGGGGAAAAGACCCATCCAAAGTTGTTATTGATGAAATGGTGGGAGTGTGGATTCCACTTCTTGTCGTAAATAACGAAAAGAAATACTATGTATATTACGCATTAGCCGCCTTGCTCTTATTTCGTTTGTTCGATATATTTAAACCTTTAGGTATTAGAAAAATGGAAGCTATTGAAGGCGGATGGGGAATTATGCTCGACGATATACTTGCGGGATTATACAGTTTATTCATTTTATACGGAATAGAATGCATTATCAGATAAAAAAAATCACACAAACGGTATCGAATAAAGGAGGAGTTTTTACTTTCCTTCGCGCTCAATTATCATCTCAGTTATCAAGTATTACGGATTTTGTGGTTACGATTGTGTTAGCCAACGTGCTTGCTTATTTATTTCATAAGCCTGAAAACTTTTATGTGTTGCGCGCTACTTTTATCGGACAGGTTTGCGGTGGAATTACGAATTGCTTTGTCAATTATCGATGGACATTCAAAGCTACAGACGTAAAAAAACGTTATGTTCTACTCCGTTATTTGCCTGTATGGGGGTTAAGTCTTTTCTTAAATACGACCGGTACGGTTTTATTGACGGATTCATTAACTAAAATTCCATGGATTATGGATCATTCCGGTCCTTTGCGAAAAAATATGTTTATTCTTCCTAAGATTGTAGTCTCGTTATTAGTCGGATTTATATGGAATTACAACATGCATCGATTTTTCGTCTATAAGAATTTTGATTTAAAACGTTTTTTTCGATTCGATAAAACAAGCGATAATACAAAATAATTCATTAATTTTGGACGTGAATACAAATAATAATTATAAATAAATCATTCACTATAATTAACTTAGTTTCAATGAAAGTGAGAGATATTGCTCAACAAGTGATTTATAAGATTATCAATCCTATAGTACGGCTGCTAATCAAATTGGGAGTCACCCCTAATTTTGTTACGGGAACCGGATTGTTTTTTAATATTATAGCAACGGGTATCTTTATTTATGGCGCTCATGGCGAACGTGGAAATTTTTCTTACGTCGGTTGGGCGGGAACGGTCATCTTATTTGCCGGCTTATTTGATATGCTGGACGGACAAGTAGCGCGTATTGGTAAAAAAACTTCGCGTTATGGAGCGCTTTTCGATTCTGTACTTGACAGATACAGTGAATTAATCGTCCTCTTTGGTATATGCTATTACCTTACTTTTCAAGGGTATTTTTTCAGTTCAATGTTCGGATTTATTGCGTTAATAGGCTCTATGATGGTGAGCTATATTCGTGCGCGAGCCGAAGGATTAGGTATTGAATGTAAAGTTGGTTTTATGCAGCGTCCCGAACGAGTGATATTAATCAGCGCCGGCGCTATTTTATGCGGCGTTTTTTATTATTTTGCAGGCGACTACAAGGTTTTTGTTTCCTGGCTAAAGGTTCCGGTATTTGAACCGGTTGTTATTTTTGTCATTCCTTTGGTAATTGTTGCCGTATTTTCGAACATTACTGCAATCGGCAGACTTAATTACTGCCGGAAAGTGTTAAATGGAGAGAAGCAATAATGAAAATTAAAATTACGTTTCCACCGCTGTTAGATAGTATTATTACAATAAGTATTATTATTGTTTTCGGCGTATTAACGGCTATCTTTGTAGGTTTTCGTCCGGAACACTGGTTATTGATTTTTTTCTTCAGTACGCTTTTTTTCCTAAATAAAGATTCCAGAAAATTAGCGGCTGCATTGCTTCCGTTTCTTATTTTCGGAATATCATACGATTGGATGCGGGTATTTCCTAATTATACGGTCAATCCCGTTGATGTGGAAGCATTATATAATATGGAGAAATCATCTTTTGGAATCATTGATAATGGAGTCACTAAAATCCCATCCGAATTTTTTGCAGCTCACCAACATCCAATAGCTGATTTTCTTTCAGGAATATTTTATCTGGGTTGGATTCCTATACCTCTCGCTTTAGGTATTTATTTGTATATAAAGAAAAAAAGGGATATCTATCTGCGATTTGCGTTAGTTTTTCTCTTTACTAATCTTCTCGGATTCGTTTGTTATTACATTTATCCGGCAGCTCCGCCCTGGTATGCAATGAAACACGGATTTGAGCCTATTTTATCTACTCAGGGAAATATGGCGGGCTTGTCGCGCTTCGATCGATTGATTCATTATCCTTTGTTTAAGTATATTTACGGACGAAATTCAAATGTATTCGCCGCATTCCCGTCGCTACATTCTTCCTATTTGGTAATTGCCTTATTTTATTCCATTCGAGGAAAAAATCCGATTGCGATTTCATCCGTTATAGGGCTGTTCATGGTCGGGATTTGGGGGACGGCGGTTTATACGGGACATCATTATGTGATTGATGTTCTGGGAGGAATACTATTGGCGCTTGCCGGAATTTTTCTGTTTGAAAATGGCTGGATGAAACTTCCTTTTTTCCAGAAGTTTTTCAATAAATATTTAAATTATATTGTTTAGCGTTATGTTTATTGTGATTTGTCGCTACGAATTATGAAAGATAAATTAATCAGTAAGGATGACATTCGTAATTTGCACCCCATTTTGCGCGGGCGATTCGGAAACAGGCTTGTGAAAATGATTTTCAGTATTACAGGCATGAATAAAGTCAACGCTGTTTATGATGGTTCCAAGCATCAGACCGGAGTGGGATTTGTAACCAATTTACTCGATCGGCAAGGCATCGTCCGGATTGTAGAAAACTACGAAGTTTTGGATTCGTTTCAAAATCAAGCATTCATCACCGTATCCAACCATCCGTTCGGTCATATCGACGGTATTATCGTCATCAGCGTGGTTGCTGCTAAACGGAAGGATTTCAAAATGATGGTAAATTGGATGTTGAATCGAATCGACACGATGGAAGAAAATTTTATCGGAGTGAATCCATACAATAAGGATAGCAAAATGGGAAATGTGAAATCCAGTTTTGGGGGTATGAAACAGTGTTTGGAACATATTAAAGAAGGTCATCCGCTTGGTTTTTTCCCGGCTGGAGGCGTATCAAATTCCCATCTTACCTACACAGAAGATAGAGAATGGCAAACTCCTGTATTAAAATTGATTAAAAGAGCTGGAGTACCTGTGGTTCCGATGTATATTTCCGAAACCAATTCGTGGCTTTACCGCTTTTTGGGCTTTATTGACTGGCGGGTGCGCATGCTCCGATTATTTCACGAAATCACCAATAAAAAAGGAAAAAAGATTTACATCCGTTTCGGGCAGCCTATTTCCGTGGAAGAGCAATCGCAATTTGAAGATATAAAAGCGTTCGGAGAATTTTTAAAGGCAAAAACATATTCCCTTCAAACGAAAAGAAGCGCGGGAGTGTTTTAAAATGATTAATCACTAACCAAATCCAGCTTTTCATTATCCGACCCCCGTTCAAAGTATTGCTTTTTCAAAGGGTTTGCATTGATTTCCTTATCTAATTTTCGAGTATTAAAAATATCAATTGCACTATACAGAGCGTTACGGAAAGAAATTTCCGAGCTTTCGTTTTTACCTGCTTTTTCATACGAAGCTCCTTGATCGGAAGCCGTTACAATGAAAGGCAAGCCGCCCCAATAGTAGATTCCGCCTTCAAAAGCGATCGCTCGAAAAGGAATCAATCCTTGGTCGTAGTACATGGCAAGTGTTGCATCGAACTTTATGTATTCGCTATTTCCAAAAAAATCGTCGGCGGAATACGGTCCGAAACAGAAAATACCTGTATCGTTCGCTGCTTTTATCGATGGGATTATCACTTCGCTCTCTTCGTTTCCGAATACTTTTTCTTTAATTCCTACGCCCGGATTCAACGACAATACGGCTATGCGCGGATTGGTCACCATAAAATCATGAATCAAGATTGAATGCAAAGCTTTAATTTGCTCGGTTAATAAATCAATCGTTAAATAGGATGCGGTTTCCGACAAAGGAATTTTATCGGTTGCCAAAGCAATCCGGAACGTATCGTTAATCAATATTTTTAATGGCGATTTTCCTTGTTCGACGGAATTGGACAAAATAGTTGTTTCATTCCAATTTGCCGGAGCTATGACTAAAACGTCAATAAGATCCGATTGTAAATCTTTCACCGCTCTCCGAAAAGCGGCTTCAGCCAACGATTCCGATTCCGGAGTGGAACGGGCAAACTCTACGGCTACATTTTCATCTCCGCAATTAATGACATTCAAACGATTCATTCCGGCATCTCCGGCATGACTGATTGTGTTGAAATTCACCGGCGGAAGATTCATAGCCTTCCGCTGGTAAGCCAATACTTTGGAAGAACCATATACCACCGGAATGCACATTTCGAAAAGCCGTATGTCTTCAAATGTCTTAAGTATTAGTTCGTAAGCTATGCCGTTTATATCGCCGTGGCTGATTCCGACTTTTATTATCTTTTCACTCATTTATTTTTCGTTTTAAAATAGATACGCAAAGATAAATAAAAAATAGGAATAAAGAATTACGTAGATAAAATCCTCAATGTATTTAACAAATCCCTGTTAATAGGTTTTTCATTTTTGATGGCTTTGGAAAAAGGCACATAAACAATGCTATCGTTTTGAATACCAATCATCACATTGCGTTGATCTTCCAAAAGGGCGTCAATAGCGGCAGCGCCCATGCGGCTGGCTAAAATACGGTCGTTAGCCGAAGGAGAACCGCCTCGCTGGATATGTCCGAGAATAGTGACCCTGACATCATATTCAGGGCATTCTTTTTTAACTCGCTCAGCCATTCCGAAAGCTCCGCCGGTTTCTTCACTTTCGGCAACCAAAACAATACTGCTGTTCTTGGATTTACGGAATCCGTTTTTGATTAATTCTTCCAACTGATCGACTTCCGTAAATATTTCGGGAATTATAGCCGCTTCAGCGCCGGCGGCAATTGCTCCATTCAAAGCTAAAAAGCCTGCATCGCGACCCATCACTTCAATAAAAAACAAGCGGTCGTGAGAAGTAGCGGTGTCTCTGATTTTATCGACAGCTTCCACAATGGTGTTTAAGGCGGTATCGTATCCGATAGTTGTGTCGGTACCATACAAGTCGTTATCAATCGTACCGGGTAAACCGACAATAGGAACATCGTATTCTTGAGCAAAAATACGCGCTCCGGTTAATGAGCCGTCGCCTCCGATAACTACCAAAGCATCGATTTCTTCTTTTTTCATCCTGTCAAAGGCGGCTTGTCGTCCTTCCGGTTCTTTAAATTCAGCGCATCGCGCCGTTTTCAAGATTGTACCTCCTTGTTGAATGATATTACTGACATTGTTTGTTTTGAAAGGAATTATTTCCCCTGTTAATAACCCTTTATATCCTCTCATAATGCCTTTTACTTCCAAATCATTGTAAATTGCAGATCGTGTGACTGCACGAATAGCGGCATTCATACCGGGAGCGTCTCCTCCCGAGGTGAGAATCCCTACACATTTAATATTTGTCATAACGTCTAATTTTGTATTAAAAACGATGCAAAAGTACAATTTCTTTTTGGAATCGGAACTAAGTTTATGCTATTCTTATCCTGCATTTATGATATTAGTAAACTCTTCTACGGGAGCGTCCGCTCCCGTGATCAAAAGGCAGACTTCAATCTACGACAAGTCCGACTTGGGTGTACGACAAAATTCCATATCAAGCAACCAGTTCGTAATCAAATAGAATGAAGCGATTGGGATATTTGACATGTGTTACTACGGTCGCTTCAAATTCCGGATCGCTCGATCCGGAAAAATTGGATCGCTCGATCCAAGATAAGGGATCGGACGATCCAATAAATTGTATAATTCGATCCACTCTATTTACAGCCGGACTACACCGGC
>Ga0123354_10002067_pt1 | contig 25902 bp, 18 predicted proteins | sample TergutLab28metaG_2_FD_97872 | JGI IMG/M metagenome (GOLD analysis project Ga0123354, IMG submission 97872) | Labiotermes labralis P4 segment gut microbial communities from Petit-Saut dam, French Guiana - Lab288 P4 | ecosystem: Host-associated > Arthropoda: Insects > Digestive system > Gut ...
CCGTGCTGTTCAGGCGTACCTACGATACCGGAGAAAGACGTAGGGTAGAAATATGGTTGCCACTGTGTGTTCGCTCCTGGGGTATGCACTCACCGGGGAGGAAATGTCGTTGCCGGATGGCGACGGGAGTGCGAACTCATTTCTTGCTGGGCTGGACGAGGCGGGGTGGCCGCCGGCAAGGGTGCGGGCTCACGCAAAGGCGGCGTGGGACAACGAGCAGCCGTGGCCGCATCCGCTGCCTGCACACAGCCTTGATCGGATCGGCGCGGCTCAATGGTACGCCAAGTTGGCGGCAGTACGGGTCGTCCTGGGATTGGATGCAGTACGGATGCCCCCGAGCCGGCGGACAACGCTCAGTGCCGAGGAAAAACGCCTTGTCGCAGAGGTACCGCCGCATCACGGGCCAGTGGGGTAAATACTGTCAGACCGATTCGCATCGAGGTCATCTTGGCGTACGATCGAAGGTAAGCCCGAATCCATCGATCGCTTGCGTCGGGCTAAGAACTAAGGAGAATAATGGAACCGCTCATCATTAACCATGACACATTGGACGCTGCTATCAAGGGGAATGACATGTTAGTTGTCGACATGTGGGCTTCGTGGTGCGGGCCTTGTCGGCGGTTCCTGCCCATCTTCGACCAGGCGGCTGCAACGTCAACTGACGTTGTGTTCGCCCGGCTCCAGGTTGACGCGTCTGACGAGAATCAGGCGACGTTCGAGGGGCTGGGGTACACCACCGTGCCGACGCTCATGGCGTTCAAAGGGGGCACTTTGGTCACCGACACATCCGGAGCGCTCGGCAAGTCCGACCTCACCACAGTGCTGGACACACTGCAAGCGGCCTGACCTGACTGAGCCCGGATGCACGGATCCAGTCGTCGACACCTGACAGATATCACTGCGCCGCACCGATCGAGGTGCCACGCCCGTACTGCCTGATCAGCCCACCGGTGAGATAAACAACTGTTCTGCCCAATCGGCGTCCAAACGGCACTCGTACGTGGGTGTCAACAGAGTCAGACACGTGGGGTCGCAGGTGGCTTCGATCTCGACTCCGGGCAGGATTCCCGCGTCGAAGAGGACTTGCAAGGTGTCGGTGTCTCGTTGAAGGTACTCCCCGATCCTGATCAGGCGCCCTGCGGCGGTGGCCTGAGAGTCGAGCGGAGAGGACAACGGCACGGCATCAGCACGAAAATGAGCAATGGCTGATTCAGCACTGTCTCCCACCCGGGGAATGGGGGTGCCGTACACCGACACCTGGGGGTCGTGAAGAAGGTCGACCAGCAACGGTTCGACCGTCCCCGAGATGACGTGCTCCCACTTGCACGCCTCGTTATGCGCCTCGGCCCACGGTACTTTGATCACGTCAACCAGCAGTCGTTCCGCCAGGCGATGTCGCCGCATGACCTGAATCGCCAGGTCCTCGCCCTCAGCGCTGAGCAGGATCCGGCGGTCGTCATGAACGGTCAGCAAGCCATCGCGCTCCATCCGTGAGACGGTCTGCGACACGGTCGGCCCCGAGTGCTGCATCCGCTCGGCGATCCGGGCCCGCAGTGGAGTCACCCCCTCCTCCAGCAACTCGAAGACAGTACGCAGATACATTTCTGTGGTGTCGATCACTGGGCTCATGGCAACCTCCTGGGTCCACCATATCTCCCAAGGGTGGCAGTACGTGAGCGAACACCGCGAAGTCGGATGAACCGAATCGAGTGCCAAAGCCACAGGACACCGGGGGCAGAGAGGGTCCATGAGGGGGAAAGAACCGCGTAGGAGTTACCCCGGGCAGGCATTCGGCTGGGTTTACCCCCGGGGAACTGGGGGGCACGACCGTACCGAAGAATTTCGCGTCACATTCGAGGAAATTGTGAGGGCTGGGCACTGCTCAGCAGAGACATCGGCCACGCCAATGTCCGTCCGACTTCGGGTGGAGCCCACTCTGCGGGTCATGCCTCGCGCCAGGGGGCAGCCGCGGCCGGTTATGCCGATCTGGTGAGTGTGCCAGGGGGCAAAAATGCCGCACGGGGTAATAAACAGCATGGGGGTTACCCCAGGAAGGTTTTGCGCTGGCTTTTCCCCTGACGCAGCCCCTTGACAGTCACAAGACTAGGTACCACGTGAACGACAAGATCGCGGCGCGGGCCACGAAATCTCACACCGCAGATTGTCAGAAGGAAAGGACAGGCAATGACTCTCAATAGAATCGATGTGTCAGCTGATCAATCAGCAAACATCACATCTTTTCTTCCACATGACCTCACCTACATCGAGGACCTGGACGAGACAGATGAGATGAACACCACGTGTGATCCTGCTCTCCAGACAGCTCGCACTGTCAGCCAACTGATGGGCATCTATCACTTCGCCCAGCCAGTCAGTGCGACCGCGGAGACAGACAGCTTCGTGACCTACATCACAAAGTACGTCGGTACTTCCGACTGGGACTGGGACACTCCCCTGGTCGACAGCGGCTCGGTATCGGACACCGCCTGGATGGATCGGGTGAGCGTTCAACCGCCGCCCCAGACCAGGTACCAGTCCCATGACAAGGTGCGTGACCGCTGGTTGCCCGAAGTCATCGGGACCAACGGCTTCACCGGGGTGATCGGGCACGAGCTCGATTGCCTGGCCTGCGAGGCTTCCTCCTACCGAGTTCACCTGCTGGGTGGCCATTGGCTCCCCGAAGTGACCCGGTACCGGATCTCCGACCTGGACCATGGCGTGGCCGGCATCCTCGGACAACCCATCGATGGCGTGGCCATCCAGGGCAAGTCCTACAGGATTCACACCCTGGGCGGCAGTTGGCTCCCTTGGATCAACCAGTACGACTTGAGCGACTGGACCATGGGCGTTGCTGGAATCCCAGGGCAAGCGATCGACGCGATCCAGATCCAATGATGATCGCGTCACAGGCCTATCGCACCAGGCCAGGCCTGGGCAGCTCCTCTCGTACTGACAAATCTCGCAGGATCGCCTGGTGTCCCAACACCGCTGCGGGGTTCACAGCAGGGCTGGTGTGCGATAGCGTAAAGACATGGCAGCAGAGTTGCGCTTGTGGGCGATCGGCGTCGATGAGTTCCGCCAATGTTTTGCTGCGCCCCCGTCCTTGAAGGAGACGCTTCTCCCGATCAGCGACTCGCTACAGCCGCCTGAGACGAAGGCACAGTCGCACAATCTGTTTTCCAAATTCGGACCCTTGATGCGCCACCCCGAATCGGGGGCCGTCATTCGTCCCCTGATACCCAACCGACACGATGCGGAAGCGATGATGACAGGCCGTTTCATAGACTCTGACAGGCTCGGGGCATGCTGGGTGCTCACCCAGGCGTGGCTCGACCACCTGGCAATGTCGCATGCGGTTCTCGATCTCACGCCAGCCCAGATGGACACCTTGGAATTCGATCTCGTACGAGCCGGGGTGCCGACACAGCTGGGCATCCGCCACTTGTGGAGACACAGTTTGGATATCCCTCTGAGGCCTACAAACACAATGTCTATTGGCTACATGGCTCACGACACGGTCCTTGAACTGACCGACCAGTGGACCTCAGCCCTGACCGACCTCGAAGAGGCCACCGTCCAGTTCGCCACCTCGATCCTGAAGTTCACGTCGCCTTTCCCCGAGTACGCCGAAACGCGACACGCTCCAGTGGACCTCATCGCCTGGTGGGCCAGCCGGTAAGTCGTCATCTTTTTCAAGGGTGATCACGCATTATATCTAATATGGGTACCGAGTCCCATGCCTATGCTTTTCCTATTTGACAAGGCATTATAGCTCTCATGGGTACCAGGTCCCATGGTCCTTGTTCGCGATTCCACATACGCTGGCCATATCGGACAAATCCGGGTACGTAAAGTCCATGAAGGACAACAGATCGTACTTTCAGAAATGTCCGGCAGGTTAGAGGATCACGAGTAAGGAGCGACCATGATCATCGGATTTTACGGAGTCAACGTGACTGAACTCCAGAACTGGGCACAGGCTGCCGAACAACAGGCAGCGGTGGTGTCGCAGGCCGGGTCCACGACCCAGGCGTCCTTGACCCATGAGCCGGAAACACCAGCCGGGTCCCCCGCTGAGCCCCGGCAGATCGTCCTGACCAAGTCCAAGAACAGTGACCACGGCGCCCTGGAATGGGTGACGAACAAGGCTAAACTCACATGGGCTGACCTCACGAGTGGCATCCACCAGCCAGGGCATGACTCCACACTGAAGAATGAGTTGTCAGGCCCCTCCCAGGGCAACCCGGGACCGATCTGCAGCCCAGTGAACACGAAGACCGCCGCCGAGGACACGGACCAGGTTGAGCCAGACGACCGCTGGCACGCCATAAGTGAAAAGTTGCAGTCCAATTCCTTCACCCGGCCCTTCCTCGCTCAAGCGCATGCGGACAAGTTGTTCTTGGAGGCGACAGGTGGAACCCTGCTGTCCGGACACTGGCCCAAGACTTCACGAGTGCTCGCCAGCGGGATCCTCGTCCTGGGCACTGAGCTCAACATCGCGATTTCTGACTCACCCTTGCGACTGATATTGGGGGTGGGCTGGTTCGACGACGGACAGCCTCAAATCGGGAAGCCATCTCACAGCGTCACTGCCACACCGCCCAAGTCAGTGGGGGACCTCATCTCCTTCGAGCACATCGCGGACACGATCCATGGCTTCATCCAGATCATGACGATCAAGAATGCCGACGGAACGGTACGGGTGATCATACTGCTGCCAGGCACCCAGAATTTCGAGCCGAAGAACAACGGCAGTCCGATGGACCTGAACGGCGATGTGGTGACGATGGCAGGGGGAACCTCGACCTACGAGAATGACGTCAGACTGGCAATGGCCCAGGCCAGGGCGGACGGGCAAATCCCCCTGGGCGCCCAGGTCATGCTGGTCGGGCATTCCGGCGGGGCGATGGTCGCCGCACACCTCGCCTCAGACAGCAATTTCGTGAAAACCTACAATGTCACCAACGTGGTGTCGGTCGCGGGGCCGACGGACAACGATTCCATCGATCCGAGCGTGAAGTTCCTGGAAATCGACGGGGAGAACGACATTGTTCCCAAGCTTGACCTCGAGGGCGCCCCCTTGCCACTGACCAAACACACGGTCGCCTCCGGACCCAACCACCTCGTCGTGATCGTCCCGGACAAGCCCTTGAAGCACTTGTCGGACGTCATACAAGATCACATCGACATCACCTATGCGAGCGAAGTAAAAGCCATGGTGAAAGACGCGACAGATCCCGTACTGACCAACTTTCAAAACGAGTTGCAGAACGCAGGATTCCTCAACCAACCAGGGGCGAAAGCATCCACCATCACCATCAAGATGGAACGGACTTAACGGCGTACTACCAAATGAACAACGAGAAAGAAAAAACGAGATAGGAATGAAATGGTCAATCAAGCATTAGTCCATGCCGATGCATGGCACGACCTCCTCAAACGAGCACGAGCAGCCGCTCGCGGCGACAAGAAAGCAGCAGGCGGGCCTGACGTCCTGGTGGCGGCGCTGGCCGAACACATGGCCGCACCGATCCGGGCGACACTGACCTGCACCCTGGGTGATGTCGGAGTCCTGATCGGACTGACGATCATCGAAGACCGGGTGTTGATGGTCGTGGACCCGATCGCCGCAGCCGACGACGAACTGACGGTCGCACCAGATGTCCAACTGATCTTCGCTCACACGAGCGACATGTGGGCCAACCTGGCTTCGGCGCTTCCCCCCATCTACGCTCTGCGCGCACCTGCCACACACCTGCGCAATGCCGCCCCCGATGTTCTGCACCTCACCGCTGAACAGCGCGACACCATGCTGGACCGCGAAGAAGCAACCCTGCAAGTCTTCGTCGAAGCCTGGGAGGACAATCACACGCTGGTCCACTGGGGCCACTGGTGGACCGTGGTCGACGACCACCTCTACGGGGTCACCGCCGTCGGCGGACACCTGATCATCAAAGCCTGGCAACCCGGAGCAGTGGCGTCGATCTTCCAACAGACCATCGCCGCAGCCACCAGCATCATCGCCCCGAGCAGCCTCGACACCGAGTTCGCCGGAATGGGGATCGCAGACGAGGACCTCGCCGGACTGTGCGACGCCGATCTGGTCGGGGCTGGTGTCGACGGCACCAGAATCTGACATGGCGAACCACACGCTCACCGACTCCGGGACATGGCAGGACCTGCTTGTACGGGCACGGACAGCTGCTGACGGTGACGACCGAGGCGAAGGTGGCGAAGATCCCCTTGCCGCAGCCCTGGTTGAACACATGAATGCACCTGTGCGGGCCATGCTGACCTGCACCATGGGAGACATCGGCGTCCTCATCCAACTCACCGTCGTGTCCGACCACGTGCTGATCGTCGTCGACCCCATCACAGCCGTCGACGACGAAATCACCGTACCCGGTGAGACCCAACTGATCTTTGCCCACACAACCGACATCTGGGCCATCCTGTCCGCGGTTCTGCCGCCCATTGACTGTCTGCGCGCCCCGGCCACCCCGATCAGCGATGCAACCCCTGCGGCACTGAATCTGACCGCGGAACAATGCGACACCCTGTTCGACCGGGAACAAGCCAATCTCCATGCCGTCGTGGAAGCCTGGGACCAGGACACCCAACTCGGCCAATGGGGATACTGGTGGTCAGTGGTCGACAACCGCCTCCACAGCATCTGTGTCGTCGACGGGCATTTGTCCATCCAGGCCTGGCAACCCGGAGCCATCGCCTCCACCCTGCTTCAAACCGTCACCGCGGCGATCGAGGCCATCGAGGCACGTGCCGGGGACGCTGAGCTTGTCAGCGCAAGTGTCGCGGACACCACCGCAGTGTGATTTGCCCACCCTCACGCACTGATCAACACGACCACGCGCCCACTGCGTACTGTTGTCAGACACGAATTCACCGATTCATTCCTACCCCGGAAAAGCACCTCTTTTCTCGCCTGGACATGCGAACTGGCCCCGGCGCTGCCTTGCCAGCACCGGGGCCAGTTCCACTAATCTGAATGCTCAGTTGGCCGACGCAGTGATTTGTTCCTGCGCCTGCTTGGCGATGTTGTGTTCCAACGACTCGAACGCCAGGTTCATGATGGTTGAAATGCTCCTGAGCATCTCGGCCCAGGTCTGCTCGAACTTCTTCGCATCCATGCCAGACCAGGCAATGTTCGGAATCTGTGCCGAAGCGGCATTGAAAGCCGAGTGAACTGCATTGGTCAGCGTGGTCTCAACGTACCTGCCCAAACCCTGAACAGCATCGATATCCATACCAACGGCTTGGCCACCAACGTGGCGGAACTGCGGGGTCGGAGGTGCAAACGAAACGGTCATGATTAATACTCCTTCTTAGTGCGAGATTTTCTCGCGAGTCTTGTGTCATTCTCGTGACTCATCTTGTCGAGCCACAATGAACTATGGTTTATTTAGTTTTTACTACTGTGCATATCTGCTTAACTATGTATCTATCTACACCTCTAATCTAGCGTGGCTTCTAGAAGGGCACAATGGGACTTAAATCCCTTGCCACAGCATATTATGGGACTTAAGTCCCATCTCCTCACAGGAGTGTGCGTTCCTGGATTTCTTTATATGAAATCTTATTTATGGCTCGATGCTTTCTCCCCACAGAGCGGGTTACCTGCTGGAACCCGCCGATTCATGGCTGCTGGGCGACACTGGGCGTACTGTTGACTCGAGGAGGTTGATATGACTGGTTCACGTGAGGTTTCCTGGCAGTTGGACGGCATCACCATGGAGGGGACCGTCACCGGACCGGACAGTGGTGGGCCGGTGCCGGGAGTAGTCCTGGTCGCCGGGTCTGGGCCGACCGACCGCAACTGGTGTTCGCCGCTGCTTGCGGGTGCGAACGGGGCTGGTCAGCAATTCGCGGAGGCTTTCGCCGCGGCGGGGATCGCTTCGATGAGGTACGACAAACGCGCCTCGGGCCCGCATGTGATGGACAATGTGCCCACCCTCATGGGCAAGATCAGCATGCGATCGCATCTGGAGGAACTGGCCGGCGCCGTCCATGCTTTCGTCGGCACCGGCTTGGTCGACCCCTCCAGAATCATCGGGCTCGGCAACAGCGAAGGGACGCTGCACGTGCTGCACTATGCGGCGTCTGAGCAGCCGGTCCCGTTCGCCGGCATCGTCCTGGCGGCGCCACCTGGGCGTCCCACGCGGGACCTCCTGCTGATGCAACTGGGGCTTCAGGCCGCCCAGTTGCCGAATGGGGACGAGTTGATGGAAAAGGTTCGTCAGGCTTGCGCCCGCTTCGACGCCGGTGGGGCGATGGACCCGGATCCGGCCATACCCGAGCCGGTCCGCATGGTTTTGCAGAGCTTTGAGACACCGGTCAACCTGCCGCTGGCACGCGAACTGTGGTCTGAGTCGGCCTGTGACACGCTGCCCGGGATCACGATTCCTGTCCTCGTACTGATCGGTGGCAAGGACATCCAGGTCGACAGGTACGCCGACGGTGAGGTCCTGCAGGCGTGTGCTGCGGGGATGGGGAATGTCACTTTTGCGTTCCCGCCGGATGCCAACCATGTCTTCAAACAGGACACCCGCTCCCATGACCAGGTTGTCGCAGCCCCTGGGAGTGGGTACAACGAATCCGACAGTCCGCTTGATCCCGAAAGCCTGGCGACAATTCTGCGGTGGATGACAGGCGTCATTGCCTGATCCCTCCATCATGCGGACACGCAATCTGGCCCCGGCGCTGCCCTACCAGCACCGGGGCCAGAGCCCAACTGTTTGTTCAGTTGGCCGACGCAGTGGTTTGCTCCTGCGCCTGCTTGTTGATGTTTTGTGCCAAGGACTCAAAGGCTTGGTTCATGATCGTGGCAATGCTTCTGAGCATCTCTGACCAGGTCTGCTCGAACTTTTTCGCATCGGCGCCGGACCAGGCGATGTTCGGAATCTGAGCCGAGGCGGCATTGAACGCCGAATGCACAGCCTGGGTCAAAGTGGTCTCAACGTACCTGCCCAAACCCTGAACAGCATCGATATCCATTCCAACAGATTTTCCACCAACAGGGCGGAACGCCGGGGTCGGAGGGGCGAAGGAAACAGTCATAATAATTACTCCTTAATTAAACGAGATTTACTCGAGAACTTATCTATTGTTAATAATCACGGCCCGATCTGACGGGCCACAACAAACTACGAATCTAATTGTTTCTTCAGTTGTCTACTAGTGTGCTTACTTACTGACTCAACTAACTCATGAACCCAACTAACTACGTATCTATCAACACTTCAAAGCTACAACCAGCCCCCACAGCACACAATGGGACTTGAATCCCACCATCAGGAGACAGCCCTCGACGATCTGTACGGTACGACAATCGGATTGTTGAACAATCAACTCCTGTGGGCGCAGAGCACTGCCGGGGATAAAAAAACAACACCTCTGCCGGAAACCCTCACAGGACTCTCAGGAAGCGTCCAGCTCCGACTCGGTCATCGCTCTGCCTCGAGGCATCAGCCACTGCCGCTGATCACGGCTCGACGAGGGCCACCTGGATCTTTCTGCCGGTGCCGCCGCCGATCAGGAAGCCTCGGCCTGGGGGGAAGTCTGTGACCCGGATGCGGCCGACATTGGTGCCGGTCAGTTGGTCGGTGTCCATCTCATCGGGGACAAGAACCAAACCTCGGCGGGCTGCTTTGAAGGTCTTGGCCAGCGTCCAGGCCTGGCTCCAGGTGGCGGTCTGGCCCTCACCGACGACGAATTGGTCGTTCTTGACGGCCGCCACGAGGAGACGGTCCAGCGCATCCTCCGCGGGCGTACCGGTGAAATCTGTCAGGGCATCGACGAAGATGGCGTACCGTCCAGCGGCGACCGATCCATCGGCCAACTCCGCGATCAATTCCTCGGCCAGGGCGATGATGGCATCGTCCCCGCGGGCCACCCTCCCCCAGGCCAGGCGGGCGACCACGCTGGTCCGGGTGGGGGCAATGAGAATCGTCTCGAACTGGCTCAATCCGGCTTGGGTGTGCCGGGTGATGGCGGATGCGATCGCCACCAGCGCGTTCGTACGCCCCGCACCAGGGGGACCGGCCACCATCAAGGCTCCGCGCGGCTCGGTCCCAACCCCGGCCAAATCCTCGTCCGCCAGGGCGAACACCGGGAATCCGCGTGAATCTGAGACCGGCAGATCGTCCATCGACACAATCGTGGGAAGCACGCCGATCCCGGGAGCCGCCACGACTTCGGCACGCTCACGGGCCGCCTGGGCCAGCTGCGCCACCGTCCGGGCCTGCACCGCCACGTTGGGATCGGCTCCCAAGACGCCGAGCTGGATTTCGGCGCCGTCCAAGATTCCGCGTCCGGGCGGAGATGCCGATGTCAGGATGTCTTTCGGCGCGCCCATGGTCAGGTAGTCGTCTTCGCTCGGCAGGCGCAACACGATCCGGCGCTGGACCGTGGAATTGATCGATGTGGGAATGGCATTGGTCCGGTCGCCCGTCATGATGATGTGGACCCCCAAGGGGCGGCCATCGGCTGCGATCTGGGCGAAGGCCGTGAACCACCGAGCACGGTTGGAGAACTCGTACTCCTCCCGGAAGGCCGACATGCCGTCCACCAGGAGCAGGATTCGCGCCTCTTGCGGGGCGTTCGCCAAGCGGCGGTACTCCCCGATCCCTGAGGCCGACACCTTCTGGTATCTGATCGAGCGCTCGTCGACGGTGGCACGCAGGGTCCGCAGCAGGCGGATGACGCGCTCCTCATCGTCGCCGCGGATGACCGCGCCGACATTGGGCAGGTCTTCGAGCATGGACAAACCGCCAGACGCGAAGTCGAGGGCATACACCCAGACTGGCCCGCCGATACGGGTCGCGAACACCGACGAAGCGACAATGGTCCGCAAGGCCGTGGTTTTGCCCGAACCGCTGGCGCCGATGATGGCCAGGTTTCCGTCCCGGTCGGGTTCGTACATCACCACTGGTTGCTGCTGACCGTTGGGATCGTCCAAGACTCCCAGGACCAGGTGACTGTCGTCCCGGTGACCCGGCAGCCGGGCCAGATCGTAGACCGCGGCCAGTTCGGCCAGCCACGGCTTGCGCGGAGCGGGAATCTCCTCCTGCTGGGCCGCTCGCACCATGGTCGAGACCAACCGGTCAATGTCGGTGTCGACATGACTCAGGTCGAGCTTGCGCTCCGGCAGCCTCCAGGGCAGGTCCGATCCGAAATCCATCTCGGAGACATAGACCGGAGACAGGGTCGCATCCACCGGGGTACGAGCCCCCGGATATCCGGCCTGGAACTGGACGATCCGGCCGGGACCGGTCTTGGCCGCCGCACGCCCGGGAGTCGACGGATCGAAGAACGCGGCCGTCTTCTCCCCCAAGACATCCAAAGAGTCCGTGTCGTCGGCCATCCTCAGAGCCACCCTCAGATTCGTGTTGGCACGCAGGTTGTCTTTGATGACCCCGGACGGGCGCTGTGTGGCCATGATCAGGTGCATGCCCAAGGACCGCCCGCGCTGGGCGACATCCACCACGCCGTCGACGAACTCCGGAATCTCGGTGGCCAGGGCGGCGAACTCGTCCACCACGATGATCAGGCTCGGCGGGCACATGGGGTCGCCGCGCTGCTCCAGTTCGGCCAGGTCCTTGGCCGCGCGCTGGTTGAGCAGTTGCTCACGGAAACGCAACTCCGCCCGCAGGCTCGTCAGAGCCCGGCGGACCAGGTACGGCGACAGATCGGTGACCAGGCCGACGACGTGAGGCAGGTCCAGGCAGCGGGCGAACGCCGAACCGCCCTTGTAGTCGACGAACAAGAAGGCCAGTCGGTCCGGGCTGTGACCCACGGCCATGCCGAGGACCCAGGCCTGGAGGAACTCCGACTTGCCGGCACCGGTCGTACCGCCGACCAGCGCATGGGGGCCTTGCGACTTCAGGTCGAGGGTGAACATGTCGGAACCGGCGTGCCCAACCAGGGCCCGCAGGCTGACCGGATGGCGCATCGGAACCACGGGCGCATCCGGGCGGCGGTCCAGAATCGACTGGTTCTCCCGCCAGCGGGTGGTCACCGCGTCCGGGCTGCTCGCCAACTCCTGACCGGTCAGACTGACCAGGCTGACCGACTTGGGCAGATCCGACGCGTCATCGATCGGGACACCAGCATCCAAGACCGGCGACAGGATCCGGGCCAAGAGATCGGACATGGCTGTGTCGATGGTCTCGACCTGGACGGGAATAATGGTGTTTCCCTGCCGGACTCTACCAACAAACGAGCCTTGGTCTGAAACTTCGAGGTACGTCCGGCACGCCGCTGGAATCTCCGCCGGAGCCTGGGCACACCAGATCAGGTGGACACCGGCGTCGGGCCCGCGTTCGGTGACCCGGGTCAGCCGGGCGCGGTCGATGGACGTGTCGTCGACCAGGACCACGACACTGGGCAGACACGGGCGCCAGTCCACCTGCGGGTCGGTGACAAGGTCCTCCTTGTCCACCGGGCCCCGGGGTTTGGGATCCTTGGCTCCTGTCCTGGCCTCGATCAGTTCTTCGATTCTCGCCAGCAGAGCACTGCCGGTCAGAGCGTCGCAGGCCAGGTGGGTCGACCCCAGCGGCGAGTGCGGGCTGGAGGTGTGCGGCAGCCACTGCAGCCATCCCCACCGGGCCACACCGGCCCGCGAGGTCAGACAGGCGACCACCACCTCGGCTGGCGAATGCCCGCAGATCAGTTCGACCATGATCCCCCGGGCCACCCCGTCGAGGACGTTGTGGTCCCCGCAGATGCCCAGCGATCCGCACACCTTCAGGTCCGCGACAACAGGTGCGTCTTCGAGGGTGGCGAAATCGTGGATCACGGCTTCGAGTTCACGCTCGTACTCGGGGATCCCATCCCTGCGTTCCTGACTGGTGAACGTGACGAACGGCGGGATATTGCCGATTCCCAGGCGCAACCTCAAGAAAGCCGGGTGTTCCGGGCGGCGCCACCACAGCATGGTACCCAGCCGAATCGCGGACGACCAGATGTCCGACACGGAAGGATAGACGGTGATCAAGTCAGTACGGTCCTGGTCGTACATCCCAGACAGCTTCTGGCGGTCCCGGGCGATCGCGGCGATGAAGCGTTTGACCGATGCCTTGAAGCGGCGCTTGTTGCGCACATATTGGTCGACGAAGGTCCCCAGCATGATGATCGGGCTCAACGAGATGTAGATGATGCTGATCAACTGGTGGGTGACCAGCCACATCACCCCACCCATGATCAAAGGTGCGACCATGGCCACCCAGGGAAAAGGCAGGTCTTCTGGGGGTTTTGGCGTTTCGGGCAGGCGGAAGTCGCGCTGCGTCAGGTGGGGCAGGACATTGGGCGAGCGGTTGAACGGAATGTCGGTCGACGTGGGGTTCTCCAGGCCCACGGGCCGGATCTGGGCGACGGTGAACTCCGTGTCGCCCAAAGTCACGATGTCATCCGGGTCCAGACGCAGCCGGCCGACGCGTTGTCCGCCGACCATCACACCGTTGGCCGAGTTCTGGTCGATGATCTCGACTCCGTCGCCCACGCTGATGCGGGCATGGTGCTTGGAGACCATGTCATCGCGCAAGACGATGTAGTTGTCGGTGGCACGTCCGATGGTCGACGATCCGAAGGGCAGAGAGTATTCCGCCCCCGCACCCGGGCCTGCCACGATCCGGACCACAGCCGCGGCCTGGCCCACCGGGGTCGCCTCAATCGGCGGGGAGCCAACCACCTCGACCTGCATTCCCGACCGCAAACCCGAATCGATCAATGAGACCTTGGTGTCCAGCAGCCGGCCGAGGCTGGAAGCGGTTCCATCGGCGACACGAAGGGTCACACTGACCGGATCGACCGCCTCACCCGGTTCGCTCGGATGGGCGGCGGCAAGGGCCGCGGCGATGTCGCCGACTGTGGCGGTCCCGTCGGCGGTGACCAACAGGTCATGGCTGTTTTGCTGACGTTGTACTGTCAGCTTCAGCCTCATTCGTCACCCTCGTCGTCTCCGTCGGCGTACAGACTGGCACTGTCGTCCAGCAGCGGAAGGTCGTTGGCGGTCACCAGCAGGCTCGTCACGGCGTACTCGACCAGGCGGACGCGGCGGCTGACGGCGTACCCGCCAGAGACCCCACCGCGCAGGCCCTCGACACCGATCCGGTCGAACTTCTCGCAGACGTTGTCGAGCTTGCGGGTGAACCTTCTAGCCGACCAGCCGAGCCGGGCAGCGGCGGCGGCCGAGGAGGGAACGTCGGCCGGGCCGGATCCGATCTGGCGCAGCCGGGTCTCCGCCAGCGCCACGATCAACAACTTCTGGCTGGGAGTCAGCGACACAGCGCCGATTGTCTCATTGTTCCCGTCTGTCACATCGGGGACGACAGTGGTGGGCTTGAACGGTGGAGCCTGGGTGAACAGATTGATCTCGTAGGTGGTCGAGGCGGCCGAGAAGGTCAACAGCATGTGCCCGAAGACGATCGGCGCCCGCGCACCGGGGGCGAGCCAGGACTGGGTACGACCTTCGCCGTCCGACAGTGTCGCGGCCAACCGGGAACCGTCGTTGTAAATCCACCACAGATCGTAGGCGTTCTGCAGATGCAGGAAGGTCCGGTGCAAGTACGGGTTCTCGTCGATGACCAGATCGCCTTCGCGACCGATGACGAATTCCTTAGCTGGATCGGGGGAATACCACTCCCCCGCGAACTCAATCCTGAGTTCGCCTCGCCGCAGTGGTCCTCCTTCGAGTTCAACAGTACTCATTGTTTATCTCCTTGTGTCATGGCAATCCAACCAATCGGACGTGGACTGACTCGCCCAAGTCCAGGGTGTCACCATCGTGGACCAGAACAGGGGTGGTGGTCACCATCTGATCCGGCTGGCCCGGTCTGAGCAATTTCGTGCCATTGTTACTGCCCAGGTCAATGGCCACAACCTCGTCCCCCACAACGCGCAAGAGCACATGACTGCGGGAGATGCTGCGCTCGTGGCTGGCTCGCAACAACGTGCACTGCTCCCCGGGTATCGGGCTGGGAGCGCGGCCGATGACCACGGTGTCGTGGATGTCGACCTCCTCGCCCCCCACGACGGCCTTGCCGAAACCCTGCGGGGCCTCGTCCTCGTCGGTCTCGATCACCAACGTGGAGTCGACCGGGAGGCCGGCGTTCCCGCGCACCCGTACTGGCGGAGGCTCAGGCAGGGTGACTCCGGCGCCCCCACCGGGCTTGTCGGCCGGTTCGCCGGGAGAGGGATGTTCGGCGGGCTTGGACGGTGGAGGTGGTTTGGGTACGGGAGCCTGATCGGAATCCCCACCGACATGACGGACTGCCGCTGATTCCACTGAGTCCGTCCCCGTATGGTCCCACACGTTGGTGAACGGGTTGTCCGGAGGGGCGACGGGCTCGGGTTGAGACGGTGGGGGAGGTGGCTGAGGTGCCGGTGCCGGCTTGGGAGCCGGCGGAGTAACCACCGGCTTGTTGGACCTTGGCCGAACCGGAGTGCTCGGATCGACTGGCTTTGCGACACCGCCGACGTGTGAGACGGATCCGGGGAGCTTCGGGTCGCCCACAGGATGTTGGTCGGGTCCAGGAGGGGGTTGGAAAATGACGGTCTCCGGACCCGCCCCAGGTCCTGGTGGGTCGCAAGTCCAGTGCAGGCCGCCACACTTGAGCACCCCACCGGCAGTGGGGAACACCGAAACCTGTGCGGAACCGACCTGGACATCGACGACCGACGCCAGTTCCCCCTGGCTGGGCGCGTCGACACTGCCTCGTACCAGCAACTCGTCGACGTTGGAGCGGGCCACCACGACCACCCCTGCCGCGACAACAGTCAGTCGTCCTTTCAGATGAATCCAGGCATTGCCGGTTTCGCGAGTGACCCGGTGGGGGTGCGCTGGATCGGCGGGTGGCGCCAAGTCAGACTGGGCGTATGCTGCGTGACGACCGACCAGCCGCCGCGCCTGCACGTGGTCGCGGACCAACCATGAATCAGTGGATTCCAGTTTTCCCTGAGCCAGGTCCCGGTCCGCAGCCTGGACCACCCCGAAGCCCAGCAGCGCGTACCCCCCGGTTGCTTTCCCGGCCAAGCGGGACGACAATCCCCAGAAGTCATCCTGGATCCCATGGTGCCAGCAGGCCATGGCGTCCTCGGGTGACCAGGCTGGATCCAGCCAGACGAGCGTATGGTTACAGACCACTGCCCATCCGTCGCCCTCAGCCCAATTCACCCCCATGATCTGGCCTCCTCGACCCTCATCACCCGATCGCCCAGACGGACACGGCCACCCGATTCGACCGATGTCCGGGTCTTGGCAGACACAACTTTTTCTTGTCCCATCTTACTGATAACAGCCGACCCATTCGTCGATCCCAGGTCCACGATCCAAATGCCCAGATCCGTGCCACCGACCGCCAGATGGGAGCTCGAGACAGTGCGCGAGGCGTCTTCGACCCGCACCAGGGCGGCGCCGGGGTACTGGGGGTTGGCCGATGGGGACCGGCCCACCACCGCCGTATTGCTCAACAAGAATGTTTGCCCGGTGTCGAACCTCAGCAGCCAGTGGTGAGCCGGGATCGGCGTGTCTGAGGATTTGCCAGCGTTGTCCGGCCGTATGGCCATGACAGTGTCCATGATCGGCGAGAGGGTCCGTCCCCCCACGTCCGGTTCCGGATCGGGACTCGCGCCTGGTTTCACGTCGGCGGCTTCCCCTTCCGGACCCCACAAGGGCGAGTTGAGGGAAGCATTGATCATCTCCGACGGACTGCGCAATCCGGGGATCCGTGGGTGTGAAACCGCTTGTGGGCCACCCATCGGCGAACCGCTCAAAACAGACGCGTCGGCCTGCACGCTGACGATTTTCTCCTTCGCGGTCCTGGGGGCGGTCAGACGCTCCCGGACCTCGGTCGGCGTGGGCGGCCGGCGGGTCACGTCGCGGCCATGGCGGACATCGATGACGCCCATCCCGGCAAAGCGATCTTGCCAATGGCGGCCGTAGGGGTCGCGCGAGGCCATCGCCAAGATGAAGGGCACCAGTCCGGCCGTGATGAAGCCGAGGATCCCCATGACCATGGCTCTGCCGAATCCGGCCCCGCCCGGATGGCCGCCTGTGTCCGCCCGCACAGTACGCATCCCGAGCATCCGGGCGATCGGGTTGCGCCCGGAGATCGCCGTCCACAGCGACCCGAACAATCCGATCAGGATCAAGGTCCCCACAGCGACGATGGCGATGATGACCAGACGAATCAGTGGCCAACTGGTCAACGTCGCGTACGTCTGCGACCAGTGCCTCGGAGACCACCACCCCATCAGCCAGGCCACACCGGCGGCCACCGCACCACTGATCAGGGCGAGTACGAAACCCGTCAGCAGCGCATAGGCGACCCGTTTGCCGCGCGAGAGCAGTCGCGCGTCCAACAATCCGGGGCAGGTGACCAGCAGTTCGTTCACGGCGAGGCGGTCCCGTCCTCGGTGGTCGGGGATGCGTCGTCAGGAGCCGGGAATGCGTCCTCGGTAGTCGGGGAACCTTCCTTGGCGGTCGGGGATGGGTCCTGGGCGGTCGGAGAAGCTTCCTGGGTCTCAGGGGCGTCAGCCGGTTTGCGATCGGCGGTTTGAATCATCGCTTCTGAGTCGTGGGTGACGCCTGGCTGCTTTCCCGGTGAGGATGACACCACCGACGCCGCCGTCACCGTGGCAACCGGTACAACTGCCGCCTGACCAGCTGGTACGGTCGTGGGTTTGGGGAGGAAGGAGCGTACACTCAACCGTGCCCGCCAACGGCGAACCCGGCCCAGAGAAGCCAACAAGGCTTTGCGAGTGCCCCGGACATCGTCCCAGAAGGCTTGGACAATCGGCGCACTGAGCACGGCGGGCCCGAAGACCGCGTGGTTGGCCCGCTGGGCCATCGGTGTCAGTTCGTGCAGTCCCACCGCCGTCAGTTGTTCCAGTCTGGTTCCGGGAGGAACCTTGTGCCCCATGTCACGGGCCACATCCATCAGCTCATCCCAGCCACTGGCCACCTGGGTCGACAATTCCCCTTTCTTGGAACGTCTGGTCCGCCGCTGGGCTTTCAGACCGATGATCGTGAGCACGATGACAGCGATCAGCGCGATCGGAGGGCCTGCCCAGCGCAGGACGACCCAGACGACCCCCATGACCCCGCTCGTCCACGGATTGGCTTTGGGTGTGACGACATCGTGCTGGCCGACGACAAAGCGCGGTGAGGTGAACACCGGCGGTTGGACGGGGTTGGGTGGTGGAACATCGAGCGCATTCTTGTCGGGGGTCTGCACCGGGGGGATGTCCTTGGGGGCTTTCGTCCGATCCGGAATGAAAGACCCTGGCAGGATCGAGTGCCATTGCCCGTCGTCGGTCAGCACCTCCACCCAGGCGGTCACGTCCTTGCCCTGGATCGTCCCGTTCGTCGGAACTTGGGCTCCCATCACCACCCTCGCCGGATAGCCGATCGACTCGGCGATCAGGGCGAAGGCTGCCGCGTACTGTTCGTCGCTGCCCACCGGATAGGTCTCGCCGTTCAGGAAGACCGCCAACCGCGCCTCCTCATGGCCCGTATGATAAATGTCTTCCCCGGGAGGAGTTCCATCTGACCAATATCCATTGTCATGAAGGTACTTGGCCGCGGCCTGTAGCTGAGCCCACTGGCCCAGGCCCGACGGGACCGCCTTCGCGATGCCGTCCGCCAAAAACCCGAGGTCCTGGGCGCTCATCAGGGGCGAGCCCCCCGGATTCATGGCGGGTCCGTTCACCATGTCGAGCGGAGTGTACGGCACTGCTGTCTCATCGATGACATCCCCGGTCTGCAGCGAGTCGGGCAACAAGATCTGTGAGGTGGACTCGTTGAGGTACTGGGACGCGATATGGGACTGCGCATCGTCACCGTTGTAATCCACAGTGGCTAAGTTCCCCACACTCGGAACCCAGTTCTGGAGGCTCGCGAAGGTGGCATAGAATGCCCCGATGGTGATCGTGGCACTGACCGTCGCACCCTCGGGCGGATTCGGAATCTGGATTCCGATCCGCTGGAAGCCCGTTCTGGTCGCACCAGAACCGCCGCCGGTGGCCGTCCAGGCTGTTCCGTTGTAATCGTCCATCACCGCGAATCTGAGCCATGTGTTATCCGGAACCTGGTCGACCTGCAGGAGGTCTTGGTTGTAGTAGTTGTGGTCCGGGTCCTGCTTGGCCAGCAAGGGAGAGGAGAACTTGCGGAAGCTCGCCAGAGGGCTGCCGAGTTGGGGCAACACCACCGGGGGTTGGACATAGGTCCGCGCCACGACACGGTCGGAAGCGTCCAGCCCAGGCAGGTACGGTCCGGCGAAAAATGAGGCGGATGTCGCCACCAACAGGACGACCGCCCCGAGCAGAATCCTGACCGTACTGCGCGAACCGGTGTTCATCAAACGGCGGCGCCGCGGAGCCCTCATGGCCAGCCAGAGGAAGATGATCAGCGCATAGCCGAGTCCGACCGGGACGGCGGCCGCTGGGCGCTGGGTCCCCAGGGCGATCGATCCGGCCACCAGCGCAGTCGGCAGGACGGCGGCCGGCCAGGCGGCCCGCGTCCGTCTCGCGGCAGCGAAACCACAGGTGGCCACGACCACAGCCAGGAGATACGGCAGGACAACGTAGGAGCTGTTCTTGGGAAGTGGCGCGACAACGGTCAGCATGTCTTTCCAGCCGTCGATGGCCAGACGGGCCACGCCCAGCGGCGCCGAATTGACGGCCAGCATTCCGCCCAGGAAGTAGACCACCACTGAGGTCACCACCACGATCAACCAGTGCCAGCGCAGCACGTTGGCCAGGTGAGCCAGAACGATGCCGAAGATGGCGCCGGCCAGAGCTGAGAGCATATACCGCGGCGACTGAAAAGTTGTGGCGAAGGCCGTCAGGGCCACCATGATCACAGCCAGCAGAAACACCGCGTCGATCAGGTCGGCTTTGCCCGGACGCAGGCTCACCAGCCGGCTGGTCATCGTCCGGGTGGGACCAGTCTGGGTCTTGGCCTTGGGATCGACCGCTTTCATGCCATCACCTCCGCTGACAAGGCAAGTGGGAGGTCGGCCAGCATCCCCACCGTGATCACGTCCATGCCACCGGCCTGACGCAGCCCGACGCTGGCTCCCTGATCGGAACGCAACGCGATCACCCGTACTTCTTGAGGCAACATCGATTTGGTACGCAGCAGGGTGCCCACATTGCAGCGCGATCCTGTGCAGACGATGGCCTGGGAGACGTCGGACGCGGCCTTGACCAGGGCGGAGGTCTCCTCAGCCAGCGTGTAGGTTTCCATGCCGGCCCGGGAGAAGGTGTCCAGCGCCATCTGACGCGGAGGACGTACGGCGGCGTGGTGTCCGCACAACACCGTGATGTCGAGGTCGTCGGTCAACGCGCGGACGGCCACCGAAGCCCCCAGGCTGATGGACAATTCGAATTCCGCCTGTGAGGCGTATGAGGTTGCATCCACGTCGACGATCACGGCGATGTGGGAGCGGCGGGTGTCGAGGAATTGGCGGACCAAGAAAGCATCCATGCCCGCGGTGGCACTCAACTTGGCCGAAGACCGCCAGTGGATGAAGCGGCGATCGTCGCCCGGGGTGTAGGGGCGAAGGGCGTGGAAGGCCAGATCCGAGGTCGACACGTCATTGGTCGCCTGGCCTTCCAGGTCGCGCAACAACCCGGAGCCCAGCGACTCCAGGGCCACGATGCGAGGGTGAATGAACAATTCGATGGCGGGAGTCCAGGCGACTTGGCGGCGGAAGACGTTGAACGGATCCCCGCGCTGGCTGATCACCGGTCCGACTGTGATGACCGCACGGCGCGAGGTCGGGATCAAGGTCACTTCTTCGCAGTGTCCCCCGGGGGGCACGGTTGGCAGGTGGTAGCGGGCGGCGGACTCACCGATGGGAATCTCCACTGACAAGCCCAGCAGCGGTGTCGAGGCCTGGTTGACGATCTCAACGCGGGTGGCAGCCGTGTCGCCGACCGTCACACGTCGTGGGTCCACATCCAGCCGTACACCCAGTTTCAGCCGGCCCAGGCTCAGGACGAGAGCGATCACCAAGATCACCAGCAGGAAGACCGTGACGTAGGCGAATTCCAGCCAATGGACAGTCACGGCCAGCACCCACGAGACAGCAGTGAGCAGGATGACCGTCCAGCCCAGTGGGGAGACGATGCTCAACGCGGATCCCACGCGGCTCCAGACCGGTTTCGTGTACCGAACAACCGAGCGGGTCCAGGTCCTCAGCCGGCTGGGGGCTTGCTTCGGCCGGAGCCGGGGAGGAGCCGGCTTGCGCGCGGGCTTCTTGGCAGCCGATGCCCGGGATCCAAGCGGGTTGCGGCGCGCGCGAGACCGGGCGCCGGGCGCGATCGGCTGGGCAGAGGCTAGGGCCTCCACCTGTGAAGGATCCTCATCGGCTGCGGGGACCGCGCCTCGCACTTCAGGTTCGCCAGACATGGCTCACCCGCGCAAGCGGTCGCTTGGCGGCGGGACGCTGGCGAGCAGGTCGTCGATGACTCGATCGACGGTCACACCCGAGAACTGGGCTTCGGCACTGAGGATGACGCGGTGGCTCATGATCGGCACAGCCAAGTCCTTGATGTCGTCGGGCAGGACGAACTCACGACCCTGGGAGACAGCCCAGGTTTTGGCGGCCCGGATGTACGACAGGCAGGCCCGCATGGACAACCCGAGGCGTACCTGAGGATTACGCCGGGACTCGATGGCCAGCTGAGCCACATAGTCCAGCACAGCCGAATCGACGTGGACCTCGTTGGCCAGGGAAGACATCTGGGCCACGGCCTGGGCTGCGATGATCGGGCCCACCAGAGCGGCACGGTCGCGGTTGGCGGCCTGCGCCATCAGTTCGACAGCCACACCCTGGTCGGGATAGCCGATGGCCGCTTTCATCAAGAAACGGTCGAGTTGGGCCTCGGGCAGCCGGTAGGTGCCGGCCTGCTCGATGGGGTTCTGGGTGGCGATCACCATGAAGGGACGTCCCACGGAGTGCGAGACACCGTCCACGGTGACCCGGCTCTCCTCCATGACCTCCAGCAGGGCCGACTGTGTCTTCGGACTGGCCCGGTTGATCTCGTCGGCCAGGACCACGGTGGCGAAGACTGGTCCCTCGTGGAATTCGAAGGCCCGCTTGGCCTGGTCATAGATCGTCACGCCCACCACGTCGGACGGCAGCAGGTCAGGAGTGAACTGGATCCGGGAGTGGGTCCCCTGGACCGTGTTGGCCAGGGACTTCGCCAGAACCGTCTTGCCGGTGCCCGGATTGTCTTCGATCAGCAGGTGGCCCTCTGACAGCATGCACGTCAGCGCCAAGCGGATGATCTCCGTTTTACCCCGGATGGCCAACTCGACGTTGCCGACCAACTGGTCGAAGGTAGAGGCGAACCATACCGCCTGATCTCTACTTATTGACATTGTATATTTCCTTTTTCATCTACTCTGATTGTGATCACATCTGAGAACATGTCGCCCCATAGCCGAGGGGCACAAGAGGGATGAACCCCCACCCTCCAGAATCGGTCCCTCCGGGATTGAGACCACTCTGTGCAATGAGACCGCTCATTCCATTGGCGAGTTCCCATGTATTGGGCGGTTTGTAGTTGGTGCCATACGCTGCACTCGTGGAATCGCTCTCCAGGTCCCCAGTGGCGTTCACCATAAATTTATCAATCGCGTCCTGACCGTTGTCACCCAACCCATACGCGACACACTTCACTTCGGAATTCGGTGTGAAGTTCCGCAATGAGTAATGCAGATATGTGCACTCCGGGCACTCGGGGGCGCCAGCGGAGAGCTTGAATGCGGCGGGCCCCCATGTCGTGACCTGGGTTGACGCCGTCTTGGGCTGTCGGCTCACACTCGAGTCGGTGTTGGTGATCGTCGCGCTGACTGTCACCGTCAGGCCCGTATTACTTGTCGGATCCGTACCCGTCCCCACCGCGCAGTTCGTCAGCGTCGCGGTCATGGTCCCTGTTCCTGACTGAGTGTCCGAGCATTTTGTGCCTGTAATGGTCAACGTCAGTGAAGCCCCTAGACCCATACCATTGCCAGTAGCCGAAATGGTGACATTCCCCTGGACGATCTGGGGCGAACCCAACGTCACTGTCATATCAGAGGCTGCCGCGGTCTGGCCGGAGGCCATTTTGGTGAGCGGACTGGGACGATTGACGGTTGTGTCCGCATTGGTGAGTGTGGCTGTGAAGCTGCCTGTCTTGCCATATCCCACATCGCATTGGTTCGACAAGGTCATGGATTTATTGCCTGTTATCGAGCCGATCTTGGTGGGGTCTGTATCACACGGCCCCTTGATGATGAGTGTGGCATTGATGCCGTTCCCGTTGGCGGTCACGGTGGCGACCAGGATCGAACCTTGAGCTACTACTTGGATGTCGCCCAGTGTCATGGCCGGAGGCGCCGCGGTGGTGCCCGAGCCTGTTGTGGTTTGGTCGTTTCGGGTGGATTGTTTGTCGGTGTTGACGATCTTGGCGGTGAACGACGCCGACGATGAGTAGCCGACTGTGCAGGTCACGGTGGCCTGGAGAGCTCCGGTGCCCGACTTGGAGTCGGAGGTGCAGGGCCCGGTCAGGGTGAGGGTGGCGCCCAGCCCATTACCATTGCCGGTCACCACGGCAGTCAGATTGGCCCCGTCGGCAGTCACGGTGATGTTTCCGAGTGTCATGGCGGGAGGTTGCGCGGTGGTGCCTGTCTTGGTGGCTGTTTGTGAACTGCGGACCGGGTTCGTGTCCGGGGAGGAGAAGGTGGCCGAGAACGTACGCGACACACTCCAGCCGAGCGTGACCGAACAGGTGATCGTCACCGTGGACGTGTTCGTGGCCGACTGGTCACAGTCCTTCTCCGATCCACTGGTGTTGGAGAGGACCAGCGTCGCAGCAGCGCCGTTCGCATTGGCAGTCGCCGTGACGTTGAGCACGTTGTTGTTCGGGGTCACGGTCAACGTGATCGGACCCAGCGGTCCGAACGGTGTGACCGACACTGCCGGGGAGGCTGTGCCACAGTTGGTCCCGTCTGTGCTGGAGTCGTAGCAATCCCGGGCTGTCACCGACACAGACGTACCATTCGCTGACGGGATTTTCACCGTTTGGTCGAAGGTCTGGTTGTACGCCTTGATCGTCTGCACAACCGACCCGCCGATCAGAACCTGAACATAACTGGATGCCGCGTCACCACGCGACACCGGTGCGGTTCCCGTGATCCGGATCGTCTGATCATCCCCGGTCGGCGACACCGTGATACTGCCCATCACCGGAGGCTGGCCCTCAGCCGACCACGACGCGGTAGCCGTGGTCGAATACTGTTGGGGCTGGTTCTTCGCCACGACCTGGAACGTGTGCGTCCCACCATTGAGCGAGATCGAATCCTCTTTACACGTGGTCGCTGTGATCCCTTGACATGAAGCAATAGCCGTACCGTTATCCAACACCGAATATAAGACCGGACCCTGACCATTCGGGAACGCTGCCGACCAGGTCAGGCTTACCGCAGTTGAATCGGTGTTCAGATTCGACGCACTCGGCTTATCCACCGTGAAGCTGCCCGGTGCCCCTGATGGCCACCCGGTGACTGTGGCTGCGGTCCTGGATGTCCCCTGGGAGTTGACAGCCCAGATCGAGAACGTCGTCTGGTTATTGGGCAGCCCCGACACCGTGGTCGTGGTCCCCGTCACCCCTTGTTTCGACCCACCCGGCCACGAAATGGTGTAGCTCAACCCGGCAACACTGCAATCACACACCGTTGAAGTCATGGCATTCCACGACAGATCAATCGACCCGTCTTTCGGGTTCGACGCGGTGAAACCGGTCACTGTCGTGGGGACAGTGTCAGCCTGAATATCGGTTGACCAGGGACTCCACGGGCCCTGGCCCACTTGATTGACAGCCAAGACATGGAACTTGTACGTTGTTGGCGCGTTGTCGACTGGTTGTGCCGCACACGACGTCGACGGGCAGGTCCACTGGGTGCCCTTGTCGTCTTCGAGAATGTACTTGTCGATGCTGACACCGTTGTCGTTCGGGGCTGTCCAGGACAGTTGGATCGCATGCGACTGCACCGCCGTACCTGCGACCGGGGCTGTGGGAGCCTCAGGAGCATTAGTCACATTGACGATCAACGTCGTCGACGTCTGCCGGGCCACATCAGTCACGTCAGCCACGTCCGACACGGTGATGGTGTAAGTCAAGGTGCCGGAAAAACTGGTGGCCGGGGTGACTGTCCAGGTCTTCGACCCCTCACCCGACACACTCGCCTGGTCGGCAGTCGTGCCGGGCGCCTGCGCGATCGACACGATCGTGTCCTGGCGGCCGTTGGCCAGGGGCGAGGTCAGTTGGATCGTGCCGGAGACCGCCTGCCCGCCCTGCGTGTCAGCGGTGATGGGGTTGATCCGCGGTTTCGCCGCGTCGACCACTCGTACATTCAGCGTGGCGGGCTTCGCCACGGTGCCGTCAATCGTGATCGACAAGGTTCCCGTGTCGCCGGCTGTGGCGGTGCCCAATGCCGACAGGATCATCCCCCGCATGTCAGACGTGGCCGCGACCGACACATCCTTGGGCGCGTTGACAAACGCAGCACAATACGTCAACGCACTCACCTGGGCTGGATCGGGAGCCCACACATGGCACAGGCTCGTCAGGTCCACCGGAGATCCGGTCTGGCCGACCTGAACCAACTGGTCAGTGTCCGGACAATACATCACCGGAGTGTCAGGGCCGACCTGGACCGGGATCGACACCACCGTCGTACGACCATCCGGATCCACCAACGACGAACCATCGGTGACCTCCATCGACACCGACGCCGGACCAACATACCCATTGCTCGATGTCAGTTGGAAGCCGGTCACCGAGGTCATCGTCACCGCGAGATTCGCACTCGGCGACGCCAGGAGAGTGTCATCG
>Ga0123354_10002068_pt1 | contig 25899 bp, 22 predicted proteins | sample TergutLab28metaG_2_FD_97872 | JGI IMG/M metagenome (GOLD analysis project Ga0123354, IMG submission 97872) | Labiotermes labralis P4 segment gut microbial communities from Petit-Saut dam, French Guiana - Lab288 P4 | ecosystem: Host-associated > Arthropoda: Insects > Digestive system > Gut ...
AACACAAGTGTCATACGCCGTTAATCCGTCTTCGCTTCTGCCTTGCGGACGACCGAAATAAAGACCTCCGGTCAGCTCGCGGATACACATAAAATCAGCGCCTTCGACCAAATCGGCACGAAGCGGCGATTGATGAATCAGCGATGGAAAGGTTGTCACCGGACGAATGTTGGCATACAATCCCAAGCGTTTGCGCATCGCTAATAAACCCTGTTCGGGACGTATTTTTGCCGAAGGGTCGTTGTCGTATTTCGGAGAACCGATAGCGCCGAACAAAACGGCACCCGATTCCATGCAAAGCGCATGCGTTTCTTCGGGATACGGATTTCCGACTGCGTCGATAGCGACAGCGCCGGTAAGGGCTTCCTTATAATTCAATTCATGTCCGAATTTCCGGCAAACGGCTGAAGTTACTTTCAATGCCTGTGAAATAATTTCCGGACCGATTCCATCGCCGGGTAAAACGGCTATGTTAAGTTTCATTCTCTTGTAAATTTAACGTATCTTGGAAATGTTGGTTTATAATCGTCGTCATCCCATAAAGCGCTTGTAATCATCAAGTCGGCGCTATATCGATTACATGCAATGGGTACATTGTGAATCCGGCATTGACGAAGCAACATTTGGATATCGGCTTCGTGCGGTTGCGGGCTTAAATCATCAATCAGGAAAATAGCCAGATTAATTTCATGTCGTACCACCATAGCCGCTATTTCAGCATCACCGCCTAATGGACCGGAGTTTACGCAAGTAACATCGGCATTAATACCTCTTTCTTCAAAAACATTTTTGATAAGTCCTCCCGTAGTTCCGGTACAAACTAATTTGTGTTTGGCTAATGTTTCGGCATTAAATACCGTCCATTCCACCATATCTACTTTTCGTTGGTCATGCGCTACTATCGCAATTGTCAGTTTTTTATTCATGAGTCAATTATTATGTTACTGCAAAAGTACGCAAATTCCGGTAAATACTGATTCATCTTTACATATTTTCGATCATATTCAACATTCTGACGGTCGCTTTGATTGCCGCTTCAGTTTGGTCGACGTCCAATCCTCTGGTTTTAAATTGTTTGCCTTTAAAATTCCATACGATTGTCGCTTGAACTAAAGCATCGGTACGTCCACCGGGTGGAATGGCGACGTTGTAATCAACCAAAGCCGGTTTGGGTTTGTCTAATTGCGTATATATTTTCCACAACGCTTTTGAAAATGCATGGTATTGACCATCGCCCGGTAGGGTTTGTTCATATTCTTTCCCGTCGATTTCAATACGTACCGTAGCTGTTGGGCGCAATCCATGAGTCAACGATAAAGAATAATTAATCATTTTTATTTTATCGGAATTTTGCGTATGCAAAACGTCAGAAATGATATAAGGCAAATCTTCTTGCGTAACAATTTCTTTTTTATCGCCCAATTCAATGATCCTTTCAGTGACCTTTTTCATAGCGGCTTCATCCAATTCGATTCCGATTGATTCCAAATTATTCTTGATATTGGATTTTCCGGACATCTTACCTAAAGCATATTCTCTGTCCCTGTCGAAACGTTCAGGTAATAAATTATTGTAGTAGAGATGATTCTTATTGTCTCCGTCGGCATGAATTCCAGCGCATTGGGTGAATACATTGTCACCGATTACAGGCTTGTTATTTGGGATACGAACGCCTGAATAGGATTCAACGATACGACTGACTTTATTTAAATTGTTTTCAATAACGTTGGTTTTAACATTCAATTGGTCGTGCAGAACTGCAATAACGCTTGCCAACGGCGCATTTCCTGCTCTTTCACCTAATCCGTTAACGGTAGTATGAATTCCTTTTATCCCGGCGTGAACTGCTGAAAAAACATTTCCTACTGCCAAATCATAATCGTTATGTGCGTGGAAATCAAACTTTAATCCAGGATAACGGTCAAGCATTAATTTGCAAAATTCCCCCGTATTAACCGGATTAAGGATTCCTAAAGTATCGGGAATCATGAAATGTTTGATGTTTCTATCTTTCAAATTATCCATTAGAAAGAAAACATGTTCAGGTGAATTTATCATACCGTTCGACCAGTCTTCCAAATAGATATTCATTTCAATTCCCATTTTTTCGGCTTGATCCAAAACCGATGATATATCTTGCAGGTGTTGTTCGGATGTTTTTCGCAACTGGTCGTTGCAATGTTTCAATGAGCCTTTACATAACAAGTTCATTACTTTACATCCGGCATTTTTCACCCAATTCAAAGAAATATTGCCGTCTACAAAACCCAATACTTCTATTCGGTCAATAACGCCATTCACAGTAGCCCATTTGGTAACTCGTTTCACAATATCAAATTCGCCTGCCGATACTTTTGCCGAAGCTATTTCTACACGATCGACATTTAAATCTTCAATCAGTAAACGTGCAATATGCAATTTTTCGGTGGCGGCAAATGAAACGCCGGAAGTTTGCTCCCCATCCCGCAAAGTAGTATCAAGTATTTCAACTTTCATAATTAGCACATTAGCATATTAGCACATTATTGGATTCAAATTCTTCTATCTTTTCTTTCTTGCTTAAAAGGTAATCAATATCGTCAAATCCTTTCAAAAAACATTCTTTTTTATAGGAGTTAATAGCGAATTTCTCCGATTTTCCAGTAGCATTATTCGTAATCAATTGGTTTTCCAAATCAACGGTCACAGTTGACTGTGAATTCTTATCAACCGATTGAAATATTTCCGATAAAAAACTGTCCGTAACGACTATCGGCAATACGAAATTATTCATTGCGTTATTTTTGAAAATATCGGCGAAAAAGCTGGAAACTACGACTTTAAATCCGTAGCCTGCAAGCGCCCACGCAGCATGTTCACGGCTTGAACCGCTTCCGAAATTTTTCCCTGCGACTAATATTTCTCCTTTATAAACAGGATTGTTCAACACGAATGATTTCACCGGGCGATTATCTTTGTCGTACCGCCAATCGCGAAAAAGGTTATCGCCAAAGCCTTCTTTGGTGGTCGCTTTCAGAAATCGCGCAGGGATAATCTGGTCTGTATCGACATTTTCAATAGGCATCGGTACGACCGTACTTGTTAATTTTATAAATTTTTGCATAATCTTTTCTTTTGAACGCAGATAACGCGGATAACGCGGATTTGCGCAGATTTTTATTTATTACTATTTGTAAAAACTTTTCGTTTAAATTGAGGTCGTTTGTCGAAATTTAGCAACATTCCAACTTCAATATCAGTTGCTTTTAAATAATTGATTAATTGTTTCTCATTTGCAGGATTTAATTCCTCACTTGCTTTTTGATAAACCCGCTCTAAAAACCCATAACCCAAATCATTATAAACTTGATAAAAACAAGAAATAATTATATCTGTCAAATCCTTATGTAAGAGTTTATCTTCCGAATTATTATAAGCTTCCAATAAATCCATATCAATAAAATTTATCAGTGAAAATCCGCGTTATCCGCGTCATCCGTGTTCTACAAAAAACTTCTCGGATCTGTAATACGACCTGTTATAGCAGCAGCGGCGGCAACCGACGGACTGGCGAGAATGGTTCTTGCTCCGGGACCTTGCCTGCCTTCAAAATTACGATTCGACGTCGATACGGCATATTTTCCGGAAGGAACTTTGTCGTCGTTCATCGCCAAGCAAGCGGAACATCCCGGTTGACGAATCTCAAATCCAGCTGCTTCCAGTATTTTATCCAGATTTTCTTCGTGAATTTGTTTAGCAACTTTCCACGAGCCCGGAACTAACCATACGATCACGTTTTCCGCTTTTTTCTTTCCTTTTACGATTTGAGCGAAAGCGCGAAAATCTTCAATCCGACCGTTGGTGCAGCTTCCCAAAAAGACGTAATCGACCGGTTTTCCAATCAGTTTTTCTCCCGGTTGAAATCCCATGTATTTCAACGCATTGAGAAATGATTGTTCTTCCGCCGTAGAGACGTTGCACGCAACGTCTTTACCAACAACAGGAATAGTGTCATTGATAGCCATTCCCATTCCGGGATTAGTGCCGTAGGTAACCATCGGTTCGATGTCGGCTGCATCAAGAACAACTTCCTTGTCGAATACGGCATCTTTGTCTGAAGGCAGCGATTTCCAGTAAGCCAGCGCTTTATTCCATGCTTCGCCTTCCGGAGCAAACAAGCGACCTTTTACATATTCAAATGTTGTTTCGTCCGGAGCGACCATACCGCCGCGAGCGCCCATTTCAATGGAGAGATTACAAAGCGTCAAACGTCCTTCCATAGAAAGATTTTCGATAGCTTCCCCCGCATATTCTACGAAGTAACCGGTAGCTCCTCCGGTCGTCATTTTTGAAATGACATAGAGCGCCATATCTTTTGCGGCAACTCCTTTCTTTAACTGGTTTTTAAGCGTGATCCGCATGGTTTTCGGTCGAGATTGAAATACGCATTGGGTTGCCAGAACCATTTCAACCTCGCTGGTGCCGATTCCGAATGCAACCGCTCCCATAGCGCCGTGAGTAGATGTATGAGAATCGCCTACAACGATTGTCATTCCAGGTAAGGATAGTCCGATTTCGGGACCCACCACATGCGTAATTCCATTTAGTTCATGACCCACAGGAAAATAATCAAGACCAAATTCTTTAACATTCTTATCCAAAGTTTCAACCTGAAATTTGGAAATCGAGTCTTTAATTGGAAGTTCCTGATTCATAGTCGGAATATTATGGTCAGGCATACAAGAGATTTGCTTTGAACGGAAAACGCTTAATCGTCTCTGACGAAGTCCTTCAAAGGCTTGCGGACTGGTAACTTCGTGAACATACATCCGGTCGATGTATAACTGAGTGGGACCATCTTCAACTTGTGTTACAACGTGTTTGTCCCAAATTTTATCAAATAAAGTCTTTCCCATTTTATTTATTGTTCTACAAATTTATTTATCGCATCGATATATGCTTCTACGGAAGCGGCAATAATATCAGTATTTGCCGAAAATCCATAGTAGTTGATTCCGTTATGTTCGACTTGCATGTGGACTTTTCCCACATCGTCGCTTCCTTTATTAATCGCTTGAATCAAAAATTCTTGAATGGTCATCTGGCGATGGATAATCTGTTTCAAGGCTTTAATGGCGGCATCTACCGGTCCGTTGCCGGAAGCTGCCGCTTCGAATTTCTCTCCGGCAATATTTAATCCGATACTTGCAACCGATTGTATTCCCACTCCTGAAGTCACTTGGAGATATTCCAATTTTATCCGGTGTGATGCAGTTCGTTCTTTTCCTGCAAGCAAAAGAATATCGTCGTCGTTGACGTCTTTTTTCCGGTCGGCTAAATTGAGAAATTCTTCATAAATGTTATCCAATCTGTCTTGCGAAAGGTCGACGCCTAAAATATGTAAGCGATGCTTCAAGGCTGCACGTCCGCTACGAGCGGTTAACGCAATGGTATTCGTATCGATTCCCACATCGGTAGGGTCAATAATTTCGTAATTCTCACGGTTTTTCAAAATGCCATCCTGATGAATTCCGGATGAATGTGCAAACGCATTTCGTCCGACAATCGCTTTGTTCGGTTGAACCGGCATATTCATCAAACTGGAAACCAAGCGGCTTATCGGATAAATTTGTTTGGTATTAATGTTATTTTCGATGGCTAATTCTTTATGGCTTTTGAGAATCATTACAATTTCCTCAAGGGAAGTGTTTCCCGCTCGTTCACCGATTCCATTGATAGTCACCTCAACTTGCCGCGCCCCGTTCAGGATTCCCGCCATAGTATTTGCGGTAGCCATTCCCAAATCGTTGTGACAATGCGTAGAAATAACGGCTTTATGAATATTTTTTACATTTTCCGTTAGAAATTTGATTTTTTCTCCATATTCCAAAGGCAGGCAATAACCGGTTGTATCGGGAATATTTACAACCGTCGCTCCGGCATTTATCACCGCTTCCACTACCTTTGCTAAATAAACATTGTCGGTTCGTCCGGCGTCTTCGCAATAAAATTCCACATCTTCCACGTATTTTTTGGCATATTTGACGCAGGCGATTGAGCGTTCGAGTATTTCGTCTTGCGTTGAATTGAATTTGTACTTAATATGGTAAGGGGATGTACCTATTCCGGTATGAATCCGCTTTCGCTTTGCAAATTTCAGCGCATCGGCTGCAGCGTCAATATCTTTTTCCACAGCGCGAGTAAGGGCGCAAACGACGGGCCAAGTGACGGCTTTTGAGATTTCTACTACCGAATTGAAATCTCCAGGACTGGAAATGGGGAACCCTGCTTCAATAACATCTACTCCTAACTTTTCCAATGCTTGCGCCACTTGAATCTTCTCAATAGTGTTTAACTGGCAGCCGGGCACCTGTTCGCCGTCGCGCAAGGTAGTGTCGAAAATAAAAAGTCTATCCATAATGTGTTTATTTTTAATAAAAAAACCTTCCCCGACCGAAGCGAGAAAGGTTTTATTTCTATTTATATCTATATTACATACCGTTCTCGCTTCACCTTGTTTTTAGCAAGAGAATACCGATAATAGCGAGTATCAAACCGTATGTAATCAAATTATTCATTGATGACTGTTTTCTTTTATTAATCGGGGGCAAAGGTAAAAAGTGTTTTTTATATATGCAAGTTTTAAAACAAAAAAAATGATAAAATTTTGCTATTTACAGTGTTTTTTTGATAAAAAGTAAATACAGACAGTGATTAAGTTTACAACTCTATCCAATGTTTCGGCGGAAAATTCAGTATAGAAAACGGATGCGAAAGAGAAATGCCCAAGAAAGTTGATGTTGCAAATCACCGGACAATGAAAATTTTTTTAAAATATTTAAATATTATGTATCTTTGTCTCATAATTTTTAATAAATATACTTATATGATAAAATCATTACGAGGGACAACCTTCACAATACCACTAATAGCGGAGAAGGGTTGAGTTTCACGCTTTTTTATTAAAAAAAACACAGGTGACCATTTTTTTATGAAATATAAAAGTACATATAAATATCTGTTATTTGTTGTATTATATATAGTTGCACTTTTTAAAACAACTGCGCAATCAAGTTTCTATCTTTCTATTTCAAAGGTTGTAGATACACTTTCATTAGATTCGCCTGAAGCAAAAATCAAGCGCATGGGTTTTGAAAATGAACTATTACAGTTCGAAAATTACAAAAAAAGTTTTCTTCCCTCGGTTTCCCTCAGTTTATCTCCTGTAAGTTTCAACCGTTCGATTGTGAAATTGCAGCAAGCGACCGATGGGTTATACAATTATGTAGAAGATTATTCAAGCAGCAGCAGCGCAGGAATAACCATTCAACAAAAAGTGCTTTTAACCGGTGGAACTTTTAGCGCCTACAGTAGCCTGAACTACCTAAGCGAATTGTCGCAAAACAGCCACAGTTTCAGCGCTACGCCTTTTGCAATCAGTTATTCGCAACAGCTTTTCGGAGATAGAAAAATCATGCAATTTGAAAAAACTATTGAGTATAAAAAACATGAAGAAAGTATTAAAAATTATTGTTTATCCGTTTCTGGAATCCAACAAAAAGCATTAAGCCTGTTTCTGGATGCTTTCCTTGCTTCGTTGGAAAAGACTTTATCGTCGTCCAATCGTTTAGCTACCGACAGTTTATACAGTATGGCTAAAGTCAAGTATGAAAACAGACGAATGACTGAACTCAATTTCAAGCAAATAGAGCTACAGGCAACAAACAATGAATATTTTGAAGAAAATGCAACGAAAAACTATGAAGACGCCGTACGAACTTTGATGATATACCTCGATATACCAATATCAGGAAACTTCAATGAGTTAATTATTGAAGCGCCTGAATTTGCTTTGCCATTAAAGATAAATTCCGAAAACGTGAAATATAATATTGAGAAAAATAATCCTGCATTATTGAGCAGGGATATACGAAGATTGGAGGCGCAAAAAGACCTTTATTCATCTGAAATACAAAACAGGTTTAACGCAAGCATAAACTTGAGTTATGGTGTAGCATCGCAAATGTATATGCAAACCTGAAAATATAACAATGATGAAACCATTAGAAAAAAAAGTCCACTACGGACACGAAGTCAAAAAAAAATTTGAAGAACACGGAATGTCGGTTGCCGAATTTGCACGACGAATACGTTGCTCGCGGAATAATGTTTACAACATATTCTTGCGTGAATTCATTGATATGGGATTATTAAAAAAAATTTCAATTGTCCTGGATTTCGATTTTATTCATGAATTATAAAGTGTAACAAAATTGATTACACAAGTGTAATATAAATCGGACGGTTTTTGAGAATGAATTGTGAAAATAATCGTTATCTTTGAAGCAAAAATAAAAACACAATGAAAAAAGCAGATTTTGGAAACAATGCAGAGGCGAAACATTCTCGTCCAAAGGTGAATTTCATTATTCGCATGATAGTGGCGATAGCAATAGTTATCGGAGTAGTAACCGTTTCGTATGGTAGTGTAAACAACCAACGACAACAAGCGCAGAACGTTGTCGTTTCGGAAACGAAAATCAAACAGGCGGAATCCGTCAGCGGAAGCGAAACGAATCAGATTATTGGGGTATGGAAAATGGCTACAAACAAGTCTGGAGAAGGGGTAAAAATTATCACTAAATCTCGTTTTATTTGGACGCGTACGGTCAATGGCTTGGTTGTGTCTTCGGCAAGCGGTACTTACACCTTCGATGGTACTACCTATATCGAAAATATTGAATTCGGAACGGTGGATATGAGTTACTATTTCGGCAAAAAAGCGGTGGTCAAAATTCAATTTGATGGAGAAAAAATGTATTGTTCAGGAACTCTTAATGAAAATGTGCCTCTCAATGAAGTATGGGAACGCATAGAGTAAATCGGAATTAGCAAAATACAAGTAAAATAAAATACCATGAAAAGATTATCATTTGCATTATTACTCTCTTTATTATCAAGCGTTTTACTCGCTCAAGAGATAGAACTTTCCGAAAGTGAATTAAAGAATAAATTAGATTCGGTTTTATTTGAAGGGAATCTACTTTATAAATATGAAAGATCAGCATGGGTTTCTTCCGATTTAGCAATGGAAAACCCAACTGTAAAAGAGGAATTTCATAATTATCTTTCATACGAGGATCAAGGGGGAATCAAGACAATAATATTGGGAGAAGGACTTCAAACATGTGTCGCCGAATATGCTTTTGAAAACAATTTCGACAAACCGGAATCAGTAGAAATTGGAAAAAGAGCGCTATCCGATAAGGAAAGAACCCTTGTCGAAGTTAGAAATAAAATATTGGATAATATAAATGAAAACAATTACGAAGTTACTGTTCAGGAGGGATATAATCTGAACTTGGTTTTACTTCCTTTTGGAGATAAATACAAATTATATTTTATTCCTGGAACAAATCAAGACAAAATAATCCCGTTTGGAAACGATTACATTTTCATAGCAGATAAAGATGGCAAAATAGAGAGCTGGCAAAAATTTCATTCCAGATTAATTGCTATGGAAATAAATGAAAATACTGAGGAAATAGTCCACAGTCATTTGAGAACTACTCCATTTATCACGGCAACAGATATTTGTACTTTTAAATTATATGCTCCTTTTTACAAAATAGATGCGTTTTCTGTCGCTTCTCCTGCAATTCAAAAATATATGAAGTATAGCATAAAAGATAACAGTATAACTGTGAAAAATTATGGTGAATGAATTAGCTTAACTGAGAAATCTTATAAGTGTGAAAAAATATGTTACACATGTGTAACAAAAATCGGACGGTTTTGAGTATCAACATAATATATTTATTTTTAATTTTGCATGATGAAAAGAAAATCAGCCATGAGAATTATCAAACATTTTTTTACAGTCGTTTTAGTTGTAATTTCATTCATGATGGGGTGTTCCCACCATGGCAATATCTATAATCCATGGAATATAGCCGACGATGATTCTATGTTTCTACATTCACTTGATCATCCCGCCCATGGTCAACTATACCCAATATCCGGATCCCTTTTCAAAGCCATCAATCCGCGATTTATTGCCAATGTATATGGCGTTACGGGATTTGATGACTATGCGGGTGTTAGAAAAGAATTTGAATTAATTTCTTTTGACAATCACAATATACCTAATTATGATAACCCGAAACCTATTACCTCTCTGAATGTAAGGAAAAAATGGAATTATTATATCAACGGTAAATATACAGAGAACTACTCGCGTGTTCTGTTATCGACATTAATGCTTCAAGCCATTCAAAGAATAGAATATCTCCCTTCCGATAGCTTAGGTACCTTATTTGGGGGCATGCCCACCGGCGAGATTTCGCCTGAAGATGGAACTTCTATATATGAACTTATTAGTCGCGATGGTTCGATACACGTTTATACAAGGGATATTTCTAAAAGCAAAATAAATGATCGAACTACGCTTTATTTAATAAACAACCAGGTAGTTACCCGAAAAATCTACGAGGCGCTCAATCCGGTGTATATCCGTTCCTTAAAGCGTATTACCGACCCATCGGAATTAGCGGAATATAAACAGAAGAAGAATATCAAAGAAATTGTAGATGTAGAACTGTTTACATACGATGATCTTAATAGTTCGTCTCGAATTATTGAATGTCGTGAATGTGATGTCTATATAGTTGATAATGTTCAAATAGACTTGAATATTTACGATGCTTTAAGAAAATTTTTCTTTAAAGAGGTTCGTATAATTAATGAGGATAATAAAGATGCGTTTGAGCCTTACAAAAAACTGTTTCCCGAGAAAAATTTCGGATTTGATAAGTACGTTACTATTATTTCATTGTAGTTGTGGAATAAATTATAAATTAATATCTAAAATAAAAAGTTATGAGAAATTTACAAAAAATGAAACGAATGTCAATCGACGACGTTCAGATGGGGTTTTCGAAGATAGAAAAGGAAGAGCAAGCGTTGTATGTAGGAAAGTGGAGGTATACTTATGACTCTCAGGGAAATCTCAAACCAGGCTCTGTAAATGATGGTAAAAATACTGCTACGATATGTGTAGAGGGAAGATCAGAAACAACAGAATTATTGTCTAATAGCGATTTTATATCAATGAAAGACAGCGGTTCGTGTTCAGCAAATACAGCAACCCAATTCTTTGACTTTATCCATCGATTTACTAATGTTGAATGGTGTAAAAAGAAAGAGGATGGGAAATGGACAGTGTTTACAGATCATGATTCAAGCAATGTTAATCCAAGAACTACTTCAAAAACAGAAGAAGTTACTCACAGTCATACTGGGAAATCTGCAGCGTTGCCATCCCCTGATGACCAGACAAGAGCAAATCAAGATGCGGCAAAAGGCTATCATATTAAATGGACTGTTGCTTATAATGGTACCTATCAAAATTATGAAGGCTATGGAGCTTATGGAGAACCTTATAAATATGGATATTCCTATTAACATGATAGCTATTGATTAATTATTTCTGTTGTTCATTATCAAAATTGAATGATTGATTCAGTCCAAAAAATATACAATCATTTGCTGTTAAATGTTGCTTACATTGCCAACCCGGGTCTTTATTCCGGAAAAACAGGTTGTTTGCTGTTTTTTGCTCATTACGCCCGATTGTTCGAAGATGACGTCAATAATGAGATTGTTTCGGAAATTATTGACGACATTTTCGCTTCGGCTGGCAACCTGTCGTCATTGAATATCCCCGATGGCGTATGTGGAATTGGATGGGGAGTGGAATATATTCTGCAAAATCAATTGATGGAGGGCGATTCGGATGAAATTCTCGCCGATTTAGACAAAATGATTTATAGCAGAGGCATTAAAACCATAGTCTCTCAGGCTGATTTCATTGGTGTTTTAAAATATATTGCAATCCGGTTAACTTCCTCTTGCGGAGAAAACAAAAATATTCCTTTTCCCCACAATTATTTGTTGGAATTATATCAAGCGGCAAAAGATCCGGAAAAAATGCCTGATTTTGCGGTAAACAACGACGTCGATATAATCAAAAAAGTGTTGGAAAAAGGAAGGTACCGGCGAAAACCACTTGGTTTATCACCTGAAATGACAGGGCAAGTTTCACTTGACAAGTTTCCGCTGGTTCCTTTGGGTTTGCATAACGGTTTGAGTGGTTTAGGAATAAAGTTAATGCTTGAACCCCGTAATTTATCCTAATGAAGCATATTTACATATTTAACCATGCCAAAAGCAAAGGATATGCATTTGGAATTGGAACCTACATCCGGCAATTGGTTCAAATGAAGCATTATGGCTTTGCAATGCATGTAGTCCACTTGAATGCGGAGGTCGATGAAGTTACCGTCGAAATAAAAGACGATGTAGAAGAAATTCTTTTCCCGAAACCGATTTTAATACCTCAAGACCAAATTAATTATGAAAATTATCATACAAACGTAATAAGGATATTGCGGAGTTATATCGATAATAATGCCGACAATATTTATCATATTAATAATGTGAATATTTTATCATTGGCAAAGTCAATAAAGCGTTATCTAAATGGAAAAACTGTATTAACCGTTCATTATTTGCAATCATTGTTTGATTTAAATGGAAATATACATAAACTTCACGAAATTATTCAATCGCCTGTAAATGAAAATGATCCGACTTTATATGCTTCCATTCGTAACGAGATCGGAAATACCGGTCAAATGATAGACCTGTATGTAGATAAAGTTATTTCCATAGCTCATCATTCATTTTTTCAAAATAATGAAATTTACCGAATAAAAAATAATAAAAATGTTTTGATTTATAATGCATTATGCGACGAACAGAGTGATCATTTAAATAAAGCGACTGAATTGAAAAAAGAATTAGGCGTCAATTGCTCTGAAAAAATAATTATATATGCCGGAAGATTGGATGAGATCAAAGGCGTGCAATGCTTGTTGCAGGCGCTATCCATTTTAAAAAGCAAAGGCGTTCAATTTCATCTGTTCATTGCAGGCAATGGACATTTTGAAGAAACTATTGATTTTGTCCATGATTTATATACAAACGTAACCTTCACCGGTTTTTTAGGTAAAGACAGGCTTTATCAACTTTATTCCATAGCCGATATTGGCGTATTTCCATCGCTTTATGACGAATTCGGCTATGTCGTTTTGGAGATGATGATGCATCTGTTGCCTGTAGTTGCCTACCGCACAAGCGGACCTGCAGAAATCGTTGAAGACGGACATACTGGATTATTGGCTGGACTGTCGTTAGATCAACCGGAACAGACCATCAGGAGTCTTGCAGAAAAAATTGAATACCTGCTTGTCAATCCCGAAGAATGTCGCCGGATGGGAGGCGCTGGACGCAAACGTTTTCTGAAAAACTTTTCTGCGGAAATATTTATAGAAAAAATGATCCGTTTTTATTCTTCATTATAGAATTTATGATAAAGGGAAAGAATAAGATAGACGTGTCGGTCATTATTCCGGTATATAATGTGGAAGATTACTTGTCGGTATGTGTTGACTCGGTGATGCGACAAAAAGGCCTTTCGCTTGAGATAATTCTAATTAACGACGGATCTACCGACAGTTCCGGATTAATTGCTGACCAATATGCTAATCGCTATAGCTGGATTAGAACCATTCACAAGAAAAACGGAGGAGCCTCATCAGCGCGAAATGCCGGATTGGATTTAGCGCAAGGAGAATACATTGCTTTTATTGACAGCGACGATTGGGTTAAGGAAGATTCATTAACCGAATTGTACAGTGAAGCTATTAAACATCAAGCCGATATGATCTCGGGTAATATACTGACTTACCATCTTGACGGACGCATAGATAATCTGTACAATCGAGTTCCGAAAGAAATATGCAATCGACCGTTTTCCGGAAAAGAAGGTTTTATCCTGTTGAATAAATCTAAAGCTTATCTGCCAATGGTATTTAATTATTTATTTAAGAGGAGTTTTTTAGAAAATATAGGCGCCCGATTTGAAGAAGGAATTATGCATGAAGATGAATTGTGGACTCCTGTCGCTCTTTGCCAAGCCGAAACAATTGCGAATGTTGATCTTGATTTTTATTATTACCGCCAAAGAGAAGGATCGGTTATGGGCTCGTCGAATCGTAATAAACGTTTAGACTCATTATTCAGAGTTACTGATCGTTTAATTGAATTTGCCGGTCGTTTCGATTTTTCAGGAGAGGATGGCGAAATGAAAAGCTGGTTGTATGTGATTATTTACAGGCTTTATTCTTGGGCTTTCTTGTTTCTTTCACAATCTAAAGATTCATCAAATATAGTACCGGCGCACCATTTGGATTGTTTTTGGAGAGATTGTCGGGAAATGACGCCTGAACCGCAGAAAATATGCAACAATTATTTCAAGAAGGCAGAAGAAAATTTGAAAAAATATACCGACTGGCGCAGATCGGAATGGGTAGCATCAGTAGCTTCTCAAATAAAAACCGGAAAGAAGTTAATGTTGATATACAATACTCCGCAAGGTGAAGTTATATCATTGGAATTCGATGATGTTCCGGCAGATTGGATAATCACAACCGACCGGAGATATATTTTCCAAGCTGATGTTGTTGTTTTTCACCTGCCAGATATGCAGCAGAATATGGAGTCGGATTTACATAAACTGAAAGAGCAAATTTGGGTTGCATGGTGTTTAAAGTCGGAGAAAAATCATCCTTTCATAAAGTCTCCTGAAGTCAGGGTAATGTTCGATTTATGGATGAGTTCCAAGCAGGTAAAAAATAAAGACCACCCGTTTGTTCGATTATGTCGAGAAATTGACCATAAATTTTTTTTACAGCCACCGCGTAAACTTTCGGATATACCACTGCTTGACAAGTTGCGTCAACATGCAGTAACAGAGTAAAGTGGCGACAAGCCACGGGAAATAATGGAGTGGTAGCGGAACAAGTCCTACCTTTGATCCGAGCGGGGTGAAAGGCAAGGCAACGCCAATCGCCATTACCGTTAGCGTCGCCAACGCAAGGGGCAACGATGGGCTGCTTTGGAAGAACGGTATTTTGCGCGTGCGAATCATGTGCACAATCAGCGTTTGCGAAAGCAATCCTTCGATAAACCAGCCGGATTGGAATATACTTGCAAAAGTATGTTGTTGTGCGCTGTCTAATAAATGATAGGCTACTCCTCCGAATGCCATCGGAGCGATAATGAAAAACATCAACAGATAAGTAGTAATATCGAAAATTGAACTGATCGGACCGATGAAAATCATGAAACGGCTTAAATCTGATGCATTCCATTTGCGTGGCGCCATCAGGTATTCTTTATCCACGCGGTCGAACGGTATAGCGGTTTGGGATGTATCATATAACAGGTTTTGTATAAGTATCTGAATCGGCATCATCGGCAGGAAAGGCAGAAATGCGCTTGCCGCCAATACGCTGAACATGTTACCAAAGTTGGAACTTGCCGTCATTTTGATGTATTTCATAATGTTACCGAAAATTTTGCGTCCTTCGATAACGCCTTTTTCCAACACCATTAAATCTTTTTCTAGAAGAATAATATCAGCGCTTTCTTTGGCAATGTCTACCGCAGTATCCACCGAAATACCAATATCCGATTGCCTCAACGCAGAAGCGTCATTGATGCCGTCTCCCAAAAAACCCACCGTATTATCTTGATTCTGCAGCAATGTGATGATGCGGGTTTTTTGCATGGGAGTCAGCTTGGAAAAAATCTTTACTTCGCCAAGACGTGCATTCAAAGCTTCATCGCTCATTGTTTCAATTTCATTTCCGGTCAATGCGTGCGTTGTATCCACACCCACATGTCTGCAAATGGATTTCACTACCGCCTCGTTATCGCCCGACAGCACCTTCACTTCTACGCCGTGTTCTTGCAGTTGTTGAATAGCATTCTGTGCGGAATCTTTGGGAGGATCAAGAAAAGCTAAAAATCCGATAAATACCATGTTAGATTCGTCTTCAACGGCAAATGAATGGTTTTTTTCTATCCAACTTTTGTGCGCAACGCCCAGTACCCGCATTCCATTGTCATTCATGTCCAAACTTTCACGCAAAATAATATCGCGCAATTCTTGCGTCATCGGCAAAATTTCTCCATCGTATTCGGTATGGCTGCATATTATCAACATTTCTTCAATAGCGCCTTTGGTAATGATTTGCCGCTTGCCTGCGCTGTCTTCTACAACAACCGACATTCGCCGCCGCATGAAATCAAAAGGAATTTCGTCGATTTTCTGATACAATTCTTCCAAATTTTCATAACCAAGTTCTCTCGTATGCGCCAAAATAGCTTTATCCATCAAATTTTTTAGTCCGGTTTGGAAAAAACTGTTAAAATAAGCATGCCGTAATACCCGTATATCTTCTTTACCCATTACATTCAGGTAGCGTTCCAAAATGATTTTATCTTGCGTTAGCGTTCCGGTTTTATCAGTACAAAGAATATTCATTGCGCCAAAACTTTGGATAGCATTCAGATTTTTAACAATCGTTTTTCGTTTCGACATTCTGATAGCTCCTTTTGCTAAATTGGAAGTAACAATCATCGGCAGCATTTCGGGCGTAAGGCCTACGGCTACGGAAACTGCAAAAATAAAGGCGCTGAACCAATCATGCTTAGTTATTCCGTTGATTAAAAAAACGAAAGGAACCATCACCAACATAAAGCGAATAAGCAAAAGGCTGACTTTATTTATCCCTTTGTCGAAGCTTGTTTGCGCACGTACGCCGACCAAACTTTTGGCAATAGTGCCAAGATATGTCAATTGACCCGTCTGAAACACCACGCCGATAGCCGATCCGCTGACAACGTTTGAACCCATGAAACAGATATTGTTACATTCAACAATGTTTTTGGATTCATTGTTTAGTTCAGGCGTTTTTTCAATGGCGTCGGATTCTCCGGTGAGAGATGATTGGCTGATAAAAAAGTCTTTGGATTCGACGATACGCATATCGGCAGGAACCATATCACCTGCCGCCAGATATACCACATCGCCCGGAACTAATTCCGAAATGTTAATTTCGCAGCTGGTAGCCGCCCCGTTGCGATAAACAGAGGCAGTGTTGTTAACCATTTTTTGCAGGGCTTCAGAAGCGATGCTTGATTTCCATTCCTGACTGAAGCGTAAGATAGCGCTGAGCAATACCATCGTACCAATGATGATAACGGTCGCCCAATCCCGATCTTGGGGTGCAGCCAGCAACACATCGATAATTAAGGACACAATGGCAAGCACCATCAAAATGCCAATAAACGGATTGATAAATGTTTTGATAAACATCATTAATCCTTTGTCACGCTGTTCGCGGGCAATTTCGTTTTCGCCGTACTGTTTTCTACGGTCTTCTATTTCTTCTTCGGATAGTCCGGCGCGTGAGGTTTCTAAAAGTGTATAAATGTTTTGCGCCGATGGGGAAGCAACGTTAAATGCCTTTTGGGTATCATACTGAAAAAGGTTTTTCTTCGAATTCTTTTTTAACATTATTAAGTCTCCTTACTGATTAGGGTTCTGCAAGGAGACGATAAAGGGGTATCCTTACAGAAGTGTTAATACTCTTGTTCTGCTGCAACTCGGATACGGTCCTTCGTCCATAATGAATAATTTTAAGTGAATACTGTATGTGTATTTTTTATCGGGCGCAAAGGTAGAAATTTTTTTTGATTCAAAAAAATAATTGTCCGAAAAATTCGGGACAGTGAAAATTAGGCGTATCACATAGAATTGGATTCCATGATAAATAATGCGGCGTTTGCAAGCAATCGCCGCATTTGTAAAAATTCCCCCTTGCCTTCACTTTATTAAAAGTTTGGATTATATCAGGATAAAAAATTGATTTGGGTATTATCAGCGAAACTTCCCAGTTGCCTGAGCGGTTTTCTACCGGTAATTCACCTAAACTCGACCAACGGTCAACAGTTTTGAGTATGGATTCCGGTAATCTAATCCGATTTTCTCCTCTGCCGGAACCTTTTCCAATCAGTATTTTACCGATACAATTACATTCGATATTATAATAGGAGTCTTCGGTAAATGCGATAAAAAATTCCACGCAGGAATCTTCCCAAATCCTTCCATTATCACGGTTACAAACCGCTTTTATATTCGATTCATTGACTTGGTAATTGAGAAGAATTGCTTCATTGTTATGAGCAATTCGAAATGATGTATCCGGGCAATAAGGATAGTCGCCCCAGTTTACAGCGTCAATTCTGTGAAACGGCAAGGTCGACTTATCAAATTGCCTCGATACTTCTTCTGCTTTTGGATTATTACAATTGATTTTTTGTACTGACAATTGTTTCATGACTCGTTGCTTGCCACTCGTCACACAATTGCTTTATCCCATTGGTCGCGCATTAATTGCACGGCTGCCGGAACAGCTTGATTGCGGTCGCCCTGGCATCCGCATTCAAAGCTGACAAAATTTTCGTAATTTAACATTTTCAATGCTTTGAAACCTTCTACGTAGTTATCTGCATCGCCATCTTCCCCTGGCATGCTCCGACGTTTACGGCTGGCGATATGTACATGTTGCAGATAATTTCCTGCTGACATAAATGCGCCGTAATCGGAAGTTTCTTCACGAGTCATGTGCCAGAAATCGCCCATGCAGCGAACGCCCGGATTGTTAGCATCACGGCAAATCGAAGCGGCATCGGCTACTTGCCGTAAGTAAAACGCTTCGCCCCGGTTCAAAGGTTCCAGAATGATTGTTGTTCCGTGTGATGCAGCATAACTTCCCAATGTTGCCAACTGTTCACAGAGAAAATCACGCGTTTCCTGCGTGTGCGGCATTACTGGAACTTGTCCGTTGAAAGCAGGAACCATAATGACGCCTGTCGACTCTAATTCTCCGGCAGCGGCAATGATTTCTTGCATTGTGTCAAAAAATTCCTTACGAACCGCGTCATCGGTTGAAAGGATGAACCCTTTGAATCCAGCACAAATAGCGCTTACTTTAATATTACGTCCTTTGAGTGCATCTTTAATTTCATTGACCCGTCCGGATAATCCGTTTCCTCCCGGTTCAAAACCAACTACGCCCAATTTTTCCATCAAATCAAGTTTATCTTTGAGCGTTTCGCCAGGCGCAACACCTTCTTGAAGAGATATTTTTAATTCAACGGAGGATTTTGTTTGAGCATTTTTACTTGTTTGCGCCGTACAGGACGTTGCTGAAACGCTTCCCAGCGCAGCCAAAGCTACCCCTGAAGCGGTTAATTTTAAGAAATTTCTTCGATTGAATTCCATAATTTTAAATTGATTAGTTTATTTCCTCGCTATAGTGAGTAAAGCGAAGCAATCCAACATATTAATTCTACTGGATTGCTTCGAGTTATCTCACTTGCAATAAAGAAAATAGATTACTTTCCTTTTCCGGGAATCGGTACGGTAAAACCGGTCATATTCATTTTCTTGGATAAATCCAAGTCCGCCGGAGTGAAATCCTGAGGAGCAGCGGTCGCATTGTCCCATACAGATTTAATTCCTGTGTAAGCAGAATCGCGTCCCATAATTCCGGACATATTTGAAACCGCTAAATCTGAAACCATATCAATCGCTTGATTACTGCGAACATGGTTAATCCAGTTAACATGTTCCAAAGTGTATGGATCTTGTTGTTTAGTCTCTTTTTTCTCTGCTTCAAAGTCGTATTTCCAAATAACATTGCCTGCTAAATCTTTGATTACACAAGTATCATCTGCAGAACTCCACGATCCTTTCGTACCTTGAATAAATTCGCTTATATTGTTATCACAACCGTCGATTTGCCGGCACATACTATGTAAATGAATTCCGTTTTCCATTTCGAAGTCCACGCTGAAGAAATCGAACTGGTCGCCGGTTACCCGTCGTTCACGTGATCCGAATCCGACTGCGCTTACCGGTTTCATACCTGTGAACCACATAAATACGTCAATGTTGTGTACATGTTGTTCTACGATATGGTCGCCGGATAACCATTTCCAGTTCACCCAGTCGCGGATCATCCATTCGCAATCGCTCCAACCTTTTTCACGGGTTTTAAACCAAAGTTGATTTTGATTCCAATAGACAACGCCACCGGTAATTTCTCCGATGTATCCTTCCATAATTTTTTTATAAGACTCTACATAACAACGTTGGTGATGACGCTGATTTCCCGTAACGACCGCAAGATTTTTAGCGGCAGCCTGTTTAGCGGTAGCTACAACGGAACGGTATCCGGTAGCATCCACACAAAGCGGTTTTTCAAGGAAAGCATGTTTCCCTTTTTCTGTAGCATATTTGAAATGGGTTGGACGAAAATAAGGCGGAGTAGCAATAATCACCATGTCTACATCGCTGTCGATAACTTTCTGATATGCATCAAAACCTACAAAACGCTTATCTTCAGGTACTGAAATGTTCTTTTCTTTTTGAAGATAATCTGCAAAAGCATCCACTTTATCTTTGAATGTATCAGCTACGGCTGTGATAGTTAATCCGTTTCCTGCATTCAAAAAATTAACGACTGCACCCGTACCGCGTCCGCCGCATCCGATAAGACCGGCTTTCAAAGCTTTACCATCGTTTGCAAGATCAGGCAAATCGGGAGTATAATAGGTTCCCGGCGCTTTTAAAGCAACATACTTTGGTTTTTTATCATCACTGCATGAACTTAAAAAAGCGTTTCCGCCTACTCCAACTGTACCTAAAGCGCCTACCAGCGCCGAATTTCTAATAAAAGACCTTCTGTTCATTTTGTTTTCCATAATATTTACTTTTTTATTTATATAACATTTAAATAACTAATCTCTCAATTTTGTTGTTCACATACGATACGAAAACCAATACCTCGAATATCGGAATACCACCAAATGCTTTTGGGTTGCTGCGGATCGGTTTTCAACCATTCGTCGTGTTTGGTATGGCTGCGTGCCGCACTTCGTACTTCGGCCGCATCGGAAGCGTAATTCCCTCCGCGGACAACATATTCATCTCCTTCGGTAACCAATGGATTTATACTGTTTTCACCTGCTTTTGAATAGGCGTTCGGATCATATTTATCCGCACAATATTCCCATACATTTCCCAACATATTTTTAAGCCCAAAAGGATTGGCTTTGACTGCATCCGGCTCTTGCGTTCGGTTTTTGCTATTATTCGTATAAATGACATACGAGGAAATATCCTTGGTGGAAGCATTGGTAAATTTACGCCAGAAGCCCATATTGGAAAAGTCTTTCGGATTACCTGCAAAGAAATAGGGGGTTTCCGTTCCTCCACGCGCTGCATATTCCCATTCAGCTTCCGTCGGTAAGCGATATTTTTTTTCTGTGACTTTGGACAGCCATTGGCAAAAGGTTTCGGCAGCATAATGCGTCATGGTTATTGCCGGACGTTTGCCGCCTCCCCATCCTTGATCGGGAAATCCGAAAGGAGGAGTTGGACCGGAAATTGCATCGACATCGGGACGGCTATTGTTTGCAAAAACATTGGCTGGAGGCGTACGACCTTCACTCATCGTTTTAGAGTAAAATTCCCAATACATATCCCACGTTACTTCAGTCTCAGACATAAAGAAAGGACTAAGAGTTACTTTATGTACAGGTCCTTCATCGGAATTTCTGAACGGTTCTTTATCAGGACTTCCCATTTGAAAACTACCGCCCGGTATAGCTACCATTTCAAAAGATATGACAGAATGAGGAATTTGTTCGGTAAAATTTTTGAATTCAGTCGCCGGCGTGGCGGTCTTGAAAAATAAAGAAGTATCTACCTTGTTATCTATTAGCGTAGAAACTGCTAATTTTGCATGTACATAATTAGGATTGTAGTGGCCTGCATCCAAGTGGCAACTGATGCATTGCAGATTTAATTTCTTTTCGTTTCCTTCATAATATAAGTGAGCTGTAATGGCGTCATCAGTTATTCCTTCGGGAAAAAGATTATGGTGACATTCTTTGCATGATTCATTCGGGATGTATCTAACTGCCTGTTCTATTTCGGATAACTTGTCCCAATCATAATCGGCGCTGTCTTTAGTCATATAAGACCAGAGGTCGCGCATCCCTAATTTCATTTTAGCGGTATAATGATCCCATGTATTGTTTCTTGGCGGCAAATGACAATCCACGCAATGAACCTTCGTTCCGCTTGAATTATTATAATGTTTGGATAATTTCCAGCTATTTTCGACATGAGGATGAACGTGACATATCATACAAGATTCGTCTGTAGAAAAATAAACTGAAGTTTGATATAAAGAGATTATTATTCCAATACCGACGATTAACCCAATAAGAAAGTATGAAAATTTACTTTTAAAAAAAGAAGTGTTACGCATGGATCCATAACTTTCACGTCGATTTTTTTTGCTCATGTTCTCCTGAATTCAAATAATTTATTTATGTGAAAATTTTATGCAAAGAAAGGTAAAATTTATCGTATTTTTTTGGTTTTATAATTATTTAACAATAATTTGTTTTTATGTTGCGAGCGCATACGAAAATGAAACCTGAAATTAAAGAAGCGTTTTTAACAGCAACAGCTCGAACCGCAATCCTGTTTTGAATTTTCTTGGCTTTCCATTTTTATATCAATTTTATTTAACAACATCCGTCCTGATTTTCAATACTTTTCAATAGAGCGGAAAAATACCGACTGATTGTTTCTATTGTTTTTTTGTCAATACAATAGCATATAGAATTGCCCTCAACTTCTCCTTTGATTATTCCTGCGTTTTTCAATTCTTTCAAGTGTTGCGATACGGTAGGTTGCGCCAAAGGAAGAATTTCAACTATTTTACCACAGACGCATTCGTTCATTTTGGCAAGATGTTCCACGATAGCCACACGTGCAGGATGTCCCAACGCTTTTGTAAGTATTGCTATTTCATTTTGATTATTAGAGAAATGGTCTGTTTTTGTTGCTCCCATAATACTATTTTTATTATTATAATATTGCAAAATTACAATAAAGATTTGGATTAAGAAAATTTTTCAGGAAAAATAATCACTATTCTAATTCTACCACTGTAATTCCGGTTCCGCCAAACTGTACATGTTCATCATGGAAATTTTTGACGCCTTGCACGGTTTTCAAATAATCGCGAATGATTTGCCTTAAAGCGCCGGTACCGGTGCCATGCAGAACGCGTATGCGTCCAACATTGCATTGGATTGCGTCGTCGATATAATAGATGATGGCTTGTAAAGCTTCACCGCCTCGCATGCCCCTGATGTCAATCTCCGGTTTGAAGTGTAACTTTTTTTCTGAGAGCGTATCGGCATTGTTGGAAATCACAGCTTGCATTCGGGCGGTTTCCCGCTTCAACAGAGTATTGCTGACTTTTTCCAATTGTTCCAGTTTGGTCGAAGTTTTTAAATCGCCAAACGCCACAAGAACTGTTTTTTCTTTGATTTTCATCACTTTACCGACAGTCTGCTGACCTTTGATGCGAACAGCGTCGCCTGCTTCTATTGGAGTAACGGGTGACGGGTGACGGGCGACGGACGACGGGCGTTTTCTGTTTTCTCGTTTACCTTTCGCCTTTTGCTTTTCGTCTTCTTGTATAGTTTGTTTAAAATTGTCCAAAGTTTTCCTGACTTCTTTTGTTTTTTCTTTTTCCGCCTGCGCTTCTTTGATTTCCCGGATTGTTTTTTCGATAATGGCATTCGTTTCGGACAACATTCGTTCGGCGTCGGCTTTCGCTTGAGAAATGATTTCTTTACGCTGGCTTTCTATCTTCTCCAAGTGGGATTGATACCGTTCGTTCTGTTCCTCCAGCCGTTTTTCCTGCTGACGGATGTTTTGACGTTTTGATTCCCAATACCGTTTGTCGCGGGTAATATCCTGCAAGTATTTATCCATATCGATATAGTCTTTACCGACTTTTTCGGAGGCTTCGGCGATGACGTCTTCCGGTAAACCGATTTTCCGGGCTATATCAATGGCAAACGAAGAACCGGGTTGCCCGATGGATAATTTGAACAAAGGTTGCATCTCATGACGGTCGTACAACATGGCGCCGTTAACGACTCCTTCGTGATTTTCTGCAAATATTTTTAAATTTTGATAATGGGTAGTAATAATTCCAAAACTTTGTTTTTCGTTGAAGCGATGCAACAGCGCTTCTGCAATGGCGCCGCCGATTTGAGGTTCTGTTCCTCCGCCAAATTCGTCAATCAAAATCAAGGATTGAGGATTGGCATTTTTAGCCATGAATTTCATATTAGTCAAGTGGGAACTATATGAACTTAAATCGTTTTCGATGGACTGTTCATCGCCAATGTCTAAAAAAACAGCCTTGAAGATACCTGTTTTTGAACGTTCCCCGATAGGAATTAATAATCCGCATTGAAGCATGTATTGAAGCAGACCGACTGTTTTTAATAATACTGATTTTCCACCGGCATTAGGACCCGAAATAATAAGTAATCGTTCTTTTTCCGGATTTAATTCTATATCAAGTGGAACTACAAGTTTATTCTGTTTTTTATGAGAAAGATAGAGTAGGGGATGCATCGCTCGTATCCAGTCGATATTTTGTTTATCTTCAATAGTTGGCAGTATAGCTTCAGTATTTATCGCTAACAATGCTTTAGCGCGAATAAAGTCGATTTCGGCAAGAAATTGGTAGGATTGTAGAATTTCCGGAATTTCGGGACGGATTTGATTGGTAATAGCTGTCAGTATCCGGACAATTTCCCGTTTTTCTTCATTTTCCAATTCCCTGATTTTGTTATTGGATTCTACAACTTCGGCAGGTTCGATAAAAACTGTTTTCCCTGAAGCCGATTCATCGTGGACAATCCCTCTCAATTTCCGTTTGAAAGCAGGTGAGATTGGAATAACCAAACGACCGTCTCTCATTGTGGGCGTTACATCTTTTTCTACTAATCCTTCCGATTGGGCTTTTCGTAGAATACTGTTCAGCGATTTAGAAATACTGTTGACAGTTTGCGACAGTTGTTTGCGAATAGCGCTTAATTCCGGTGAAGCGTTATCTTTGATTTCACCGAATTTATCGAGAATAGCGTCAATTTGTTTGGTGGTTTGCGGGAAAGTGGCTATATTGGCGGTTAGTTCTTTAAGGTGAGGGTAGGGCTTCTCTCCCTGACGAAAAAATAATACGATAGCATTAATTGTTTCTAAAGAACGGCGAATATCAAACAGTTCTTTTTCGAGAAGGTAGGTCCCTTCTATTCGAATTTTTTTCAAAGAATTGCGCACATCAAAGAAATGGTCGGAAGGAAAATTATCTTCTTCTTGGATGACTCGAACAAATTCATGGGTTTGATAAAGTTCTTTACGGATAAATTCATATTGCGAAGAAAAAGCCATTTCTCCTACTTTTTCCTCTCCCAACGGTGACAGACAAAGGGATATAATCATTTCCCTTATTTTATCAAAGCCTATTTTTCCTTCAAAATTTTGTGGGTAAATCATTGTAGATGACGGGCAGTTAACGCGTCATTTGTTACTCGTAACTTGTAACTTTTTAAAATTCTGCGCTTTTCGGTGTTCGTGGAAATGGAATCACGTCGCGGATGTTAGTCATTCCAGTGACAAACAGAACCAACCGTTCAAAGCCTAATCCGAATCCTGCATGAGGCGCCGTTCCGAATTTTCTGATGTCAAGGTACCACCACAAGGCATCCATCGACATATTAAGTTCTTGAATGCGGTTTAAAAGTTTATCATAATCGGATTCACGTTCCGAACCGCCGATGATTTCCCCAATCCTTGGAAAAAGAACGTCCATTCCCCGTACCGTTTTGCCGTCATCGTTTTGTTTCATGTAAAACGACTTGATCTCTTTCGGATAATTTGTCAGAATCACAGGGCATTTGAAATGTTCTTCAACTAAGAACCGTTCGTGTTCCGATTGTAAATCAGCGCCCCAATAAACAGGAAATTCAAATTTCTTACCGCACTTTTCAAGAATT
>Ga0123354_10002069_pt1 | contig 25899 bp, 23 predicted proteins | sample TergutLab28metaG_2_FD_97872 | JGI IMG/M metagenome (GOLD analysis project Ga0123354, IMG submission 97872) | Labiotermes labralis P4 segment gut microbial communities from Petit-Saut dam, French Guiana - Lab288 P4 | ecosystem: Host-associated > Arthropoda: Insects > Digestive system > Gut ...
CCCCCCCCCCCCCCCCCACACACACACACACACAAATACCAGCGTAAAATTCCGCTCAGGATAACAATGTAGTTGCATTCAACTTAGGAATTACATTTATTGAAACATATGAATATTGACAAGTATGGAAACTGTATGGCGTTACCACCAAGAGGCGAGTTTCGCCTGTCCAGTACGTAACGTTTTACGTACTGGATTTTGGCGTTTTAAATAATAAGACTTTCAAGACATAGACAAATATATCAACGGTCTACAACGTTCCCTTTTTGACACGCTTAAAAGGAATTAAATTTGAAGTAAATTTGATCTTCCATTGCATTAGAGGTATACGTGATACGTACCTGCATAAACATAAACTAATTACGCTCTAGATTATACACTGGCGGCTATAGCTGAATTAAGACCTTCACGTAATAAATCAGACAACTAATTTTCCACAAACTCTCTGATACGATGATCCAAGATTCAATGTTAATACCAAAGAATACCATCGGAAACAATTATAAACCAGGTTAATCCACCTCACATCATCATAATCCATGCCAGCAATATCAATCTTCAAATTATGTTTTAACTTCCCTATTCCGCTCCCCCTCAACGGGTCCATCAAGTGTCGGTTTTCAAGTTTCCCATCCAAGCTGTATGTATGTCCAGGCCACATAAATCCCTGGCCTGAATTGTCCTATCCCACAATATATATATATATATCCTCCCCATGGCGCAACAGCCCCTAGTGGGTCAGGACCTAATTATCGAGGCTTCACGATCACAATCGGTAGGACTCCTCTGGAAGAATGATCAGCCCGACGCAGAGACCCCTAACTGACAACACACAACACTAACGAGAGACATATCGATGCCACTGATGGGATTCGAATTCACAGTCCCAGCAAGTGAAAGCCCGCAATTCCTCGCCTTCGGCCGCGCGGCAACAGGGTAGGACCCGTCGTATAATACCCCACAGCAATTCAAGCCTCTTAGACTCCAAACATTTTTCCCGTACATTGTTTTCAAACACTCGCAATGTAGGTCCTCTTTCGTAAACACAGCGCATTTCACAACCATACAAAACAACTGAAGAAACTGTTTTTTTTGTTACTTGGTGTTTAGTGATTTCAAAATACGGCGCAATGATAACAGTTTTAACTGTAACTACGAACGTAACTCAATAAAAATTATGTCATGCTTTCAAATCTCAGGCAGGACACATTCACACAACACCAAGTCTTACCAGAATGCAGTTAATATTGGCACAATAATACGATACGATTAACAAGCTCAGCTTCGAAACGCATCTAATAACAACACTCGTATGTGGTAGTCTTATGACCGACCATTCCACAGACAGAATTGTACTACTTTTGACAAGTACACTTGTTCATGGCTGATGTGATCTACATATACAGGAACAGGTTTCAAACTACTTACAAGAACAAAGAGCATTAAGATCATCCGGGAAATGACGCCGTGTCTCTCGGTTAGTGTTCGCCGACATTTCGAAGGAACGTAGTGCATTTTCAAGCGTTGAGGCGCCCAAGAAAAATAAGGATATGCGTCACGCTGTGCTTGAAATTCACGCACAGGTGTTAAAACACATAAATGAGGCATAATTTTAACACGTTTTCCCCTCCTAACAAAATTCACAAACACTTGTTGCGTTAAATAGCTGTTATTAGATCTTTCGTTCCACTGTTTTAGACCACACGAGTCAACTGAATTTGTAACATACATATCTTGTATCCAGTCAATTTCGATGCCAGACGTCTTGCTGATGAGCTGAATTAAAGTATTTTTTATAAGTAAATACTAGGGAAAATTACATGCACAATGTAAGCATAAGGCATGGTAGAGGTAATAAAGTTGTACGAAATTCAGTTGAAAAAGCCTGACAAGAGGCGACAGGGAACACAGAAGCATATGTTGGAGAATAAAACTAAAATGGGTGTTAGAAGGCGGAGATGGGATTAAGACTGGATTCATTTGAGAGTTGGTAGGCTTTCGCAGCGGTGCACTTTGGTCTGCGTTCTACGCCGTCACCAACCACCCAGTAACCCTGCATTTATTTGAATGAGGCTGAGGACTGGGACCGGTCATCCGTTCTTGTGAACACGGCAATGCAACTTCGACTTCCACAAAACGTATGACATTTCTTGATAACCTGCACAAAGATTCACTTATCAAAACGGACTACGTTCCACACAATCAGTCACTTTAAAAATATTTTCTGTCTTTAGCCTAAGCCCAGACAACATTCCCTGCCTCTGAATAAAATGTAGACGGTTCATTCCATTTGCCAGTATCACGAATTGATATCCATAGTCTTACGCGTCTCAGGAATGTAGTCTGCTGCGAGACGCAGTAAAACAAGGAAATGCGATTTCCCGCGCGCCGCAGGAATGTAGTCTACTGCGAGACGCAATAAAACAAGGAAATGCGATTTCCCGAGCGTACTTAAGTTCGAGTTTTTATTCCGTTCCCTTAATTGGCCGGTTTAATCTCTAGTAACATCTTCGTTGGCAAACTGTTAGCAATGAACCAAGTCAGTCTCGTCATTTCAGAGTTCAATGATAGGCGTCAACGCTACGGTTACGGACCACGCTGTTTTTCGTGACGTCCCTGTTTCCAAACACACGTAGCTTCGCGCTTAGCAAGACCTGCTCATCGCCGTCATCCGAAAGCTTCACTTGTACTCAGCACGTGATGACTATGTCCGTCCAGCTATTTGGCAGTACGAATGGGCAAAATAGTAACAACTCGCGAAACATAACGCATAAGAATTTTGGTGCGTTCGCTCTGTGACTGCCTCTAAATTTTCAACTTCTCAGTGAAACCTTCTAATGTTCTCTTCCAAATAACGGCCGTGCTGTGGCTCAGGCAGTTAGTCCCAAAATTCTCACTACGGAGGCCCGGGTTCGGTAACAGGTTAGTCCGCGTGAAATCTGTAGCGGAAAAGTGGTACTGTGACATGTTTTTCTTCAAGTACTTCAGTTTCCTCAGACGCTTAGTCGCCACCTTCTCATTATGGAGGCTGGGGTTCGATAACACGTCAGTCCATGTGGTTCTACAGTGGACAAACTGAAATGGTGACACGTTTTTCTCCGAGTACTTAGGTTTTCTCCTGTGAGTATCATTCTACCACTGCCCATAGAATCTCATACTTCATTTATCACCGCCGCTATACAGCTAGCCTTAGCAGCTGACGGTGTTACATGCCAACGAGGCGGGGCGGACAGGCACAAGTATCCGCACTTGGGCTTTCATAAACTAAAATTCCCGTTATCCTGAGGCTCTGGTGATTTACCTCAGTCCCTCCAACAATTGTTGCGACAGTCACTTGACGTACGCCACACCAACTTCTTCACACACCCTTCCCATTCAGCATATATTCGCATCATCATCCAACCCACGGTACAGAATCGGCTATAACGACGAAATCTATTGGTTATAGGACACAGCTGTGGTAATGCATATTACACTCAGAAGACTGGAATGGCCTGGACACATCTGCATGAAGGACAGATCAAGAACAGCAAGGTAGTAATATTACATGGAAAAAAAGTATGGTAGTCGACCATATGGGAAGCTAAAGGACAGGTGGATAGACGCGGCGACCAGAAATGTCAGAAAACTGCTAGAGACCTTAATACGAAAAAGATTGGCATTACGCCAGAAAATCCGGGGACGACAAATTGAGGAGCCTAGAGCACAAAATCTGGCTGTCTTGTCATAGTGCAGGGTGATTCAAAAGTGGCCTCTCTATTTACAAAACGTGTTCTACATGGGCACCATTATACTGATAGCACATTCGGATGCGTCTCTCCCACTCATGGCGAAACCGCTTTTAAGACATGCTCGCACATCCACCTCTAATGCATTCTTTAAGGTGGTCCACATTTTGTATTTTCACCCGGTACACCAAGGCCTTCAAATGCCCCCACAAGTAAAAATTAAGTGCAGTGAAGTCTCGAGACCTCGGTGGCCACTTCATGGGACCACGGCTATCAAACCAATGACCTGGATAATGCCGATCTAACCAAAGACGAAAGCGCATATCATATGATCCTTAGGACGACTACTTTTGATTCAACCTGTAGTGACAGCAGTAGCACATCATCCTGCCAGTCTCGGCTACACATCGTAGAGAAGCGTTTTTAAATAAATCATGCATCAATCAAGAATCACTATTCTTACGTACGGAGTGCTATGTCACCATTAATGGGAAGGCAAACGGATAAATTTCAGATATCCGCCATGATGGGCATAATGGTCTACACATATTCCACATGCATAAAACGCAGAGATTCAGTGTGAGGCGAGTGACGAATATTAGCCGGCTGAAGGGCTGGGGGGAGGGGTTGTAAAATCTGTGTCATAGTAAAGCGCGGATCTGCATCTACACCAGCATCACATAATTTTTTCATACCTTCTTGTGACCCTTGCGCTTCCTTCACTACTCTTAGCGGTGTAGTTGAAAACAAGACAACGCACTGATTAATTCAAAGCGCCTTCTATAGATCTGTTCCTTAACTAATCGGCATGTTACGAATACAAAAATAGCACAGTAATGCTATGATAACTTTCGCTCGTGCTAATTCTAGCAGAACTAATTAAGCTTCCAGTTTCATGACAAACTTCTATTACACTGTTCAAAAGGTCATACGTATGACACCTATGTTCATGTAAAAAATACATTCGTAAGATCGGTCCTGCTGCTTCTTGGTGATTTTATCCCTTACAAGATGACACCTTATGCAAAATGGTTACTTTATTTTACACTGTCCTTCGGAATCAATTGTTTAGGTTTCATCTGCCTGTTACTTCTCTCTTAGGTCCAGATGGTTCATTCAGTACTGTGTTCCCATACACCTTTCTTCGCTTAGGTGAAGGTTGAAAATGTGCTAATTTTGTGCTACTGTCAAGCTCACCGTAATTAAAAACTGACACACTTTCACCGCTCTGAGGCGACGATAGGCCTACTGAAAATTACTGTAATCGGATCACTGGTCAAAACGTAACAATTACCTTTCAAGCCCACGTGTAAATTAACAAAACAAGTGAAGAAATTTGGTATAATACTAACATCTAATAAGTATGCGCGAATTATGCAAATACTCTACTACGTGCATAAGAATGAAATGGGTTTCATCCACAACCTTGAAAACTTTTCGAAAATCATTCCTGTAATACTGTGGGCATATAGACCTACACGCAAAGCCGGTCCGAGACAGGTGGGCCCCCGGGCAGGCTAATATTATGGCGCCCCTTCGCACCGATATTCTTCAAACTTCTTCGGCATAGGACAGGGCTTGCGAAACTCCATATGACAGCGCTTGCCCAAACTATGGATAATTTTCAGACAAATTCTTCCGCGTGTGGATACCTGAGTTGACTAGCACCATATTTCTGATTATTCCTGTGACGCCTTAGTGTTCCTTACAGGTTGGTGTCTCGGGCAACTGCCCGGATAGTCCGCCCCTACCTATACGTATGATGTAGGGTCATAAATACGTATACACGCTCTGTATGCAGAAATAACCTTTAAGGATAGGAAAAGAAAGTGCTTTTCTATCCCAAGCTTCACCCATATCCAAAACAGCATTTCTTTACGGAGTTCCCAGGCTTCGACCACGTGTCCTCTAGTAACAGCGGCATGCACCTAACGATGATAAGGAGCTTTGATTGAATGATGATGGAAAGGGTACCGAACTACTGGGCAAAAACAAGTCTCGGTGCTACCTTCCCAACACAAATCCAACATGGGACTCACCCGGACTCCCCACGGTGAAAAAGGGTCGGCAGTTTTCTATTCCAAGCTCCCGATTTCCGAATGAGCATTGCTTTTTGGGGGGTTTCCAGGCTTCGCCCGTCTGTCCTGATAAGAGCAACATGCAGATTAAGAAAAATAACCATCACTGGTGGAATGATATTGACAATGGAAAACTAATGTGTTCGATGAAAAAACCTATTACAGTGCCACTTCGTCCACCACAAACTTCACATGGACCTGCGAATAACTCCGGGACTCTGCGGGAATATGCCGGCGTCTAACCGCCTGAGCCATTGCACGGCTATCTCCGCCGTGAGAGAACCCGAAGATTCGGTGCGTACCGTTCATTAAACGGTAACAAACACCAATTTTTTTATAACTTTTAGTTAAATAATAGATGTTTATGCTGGTGTTCATACAATGATACACGTTTTGTGAGCAGACTGTAGAATTTGTTAGTGTACCCGCTGGTAAACAGACTAAGCACTGGGCTTCAATCACCTCAACCAGCTAATATGGTTAAATTTATTTCAGACGACGAATATGGGGGAATGATGGCAACCAGCAGGACAAGAGCTGGGAAGCAGCAGAAGGTCTGAATTGCAGCGTTAGGAAGACAACAAAAATCAGCACACGCAGTCAACTCTGATGGAATGTAAGTAAACACACAGTATGTGCAGCAACTCCATTGGAATGTTGTGGATGTGGCAGTAGAATACTCCAATAACTATCGCGTCTACACGTGTATTTCTATTTCACAGCATTGACGTCACAGAAACCAGAGTATGCCTACTGCATTACCACGACCGGGACAAAGCGTCTCCGTACGAAAACATTTTTCCGGAATTCAATACATCAACCAACAAATGCAGTCAATAAAATACAAATCATAAAACACAATTCACGATACGTATAAAACTCCTACACGTTTCGGCACCGGAGTGTCATCCTCAGGGATTCTCCTAGAACACAGGGATACAAGTCCAACACACCAATCTAGGTATCAATCGCCCTTGTGGGTATCATTAAAATTATGGAAAACACCAAGTTTATAAGCATAAATATTGTTACATTAAAACTACATGAAAGTGAGCCTAAGTACATGCTCGCAGCCATTTATGTTATGTCGGGAATACGTATACAAACAACTGCCTCTATTTGTATGACCCCAAGGGGGTCCCGTCCAGATGGAGCGTGTATCAGGCTCTATCTAGACAAGATCCCCTTGGGATCACATAGATCGAGGCAGATGTGTGTATACTTATTCCAGACATAATACAAACGGCTGCGAGCTTGTAACTGAAGAGGCTCACAGTCACATAGCATTAAGATCGTAACATTGTAGGGGGGGGGGGGGGGGAAGTTTGTCTAATTCGTGTATTATATAATTTTAATAATTTGATACAAACGAGAACGAGGGCGATCAGTAATGAGATTGGTGTGCTGGACTTGGATTTCTTTGTTCAAGTAGAATCCCTGGGGATGGCACTCCGGTGCTGAAACATGTAGGAGTTTGATACTTGTCACGAATTGTATTTTATAGAGTGTATTTGTTGGTTGATATAGTGAATGTATGAATATGCACGGTATGAGTAACATCATACATTTTTAAATCCTTTAATAGCGATTTTCCTGTTACTACCCATGGCCAATATCTGCTCTCATGTGCCTGTTTCTTACTGAATTATGATGCCCAGTGACTGAGAATAGCAATTTGTAAGGGGTCCACCAGATTAGGGCCTTCCATACTGTTGTAATACATTGACAGGCGATGCAAAGTCCAAAGAAACAAGATTACTTCAGTGAGTCATATAACGTCATCACAGCCCCACATAGCTGAACAAACATTATCATGTACTTCGTCTAACTTAATGAAATTTCAAATGGTATGGCAGACCACAGCATATTACTTCATACAAGCAAAAAATAAACCATCCTACAACTTTGAATAAAAAATTGTTTTACTTCTACATAAAATTTCCTGATCTTCATCACCATTACAAACAAATAAACAAATAAGATTTGATCCAAACTACATATTGGCCACGACATTAAATTCTACCCAATCACTGGAATATTCCTTCACCTTCACTACCCATGTAATTTAAAATATACAACCCAGATACTGATAAGTGCATGGCCTACCATTACACCCACACTGTATATTGAATGCTATATACACCAGTTTTTTCAGGTACAGTATTACTTCCACATCCACCTACCTTCAAAATTCATTCCATAACACACACTTTTTCCCTGAAGCTTTGGTAGTATGACAAGACGGTGCTAAATTGTGAACTGGGTAGGACTGAAGAGGAAGCCTGCTGTGTTTAGGGTGGGGTAACTGAAAACAGAGAGAGGAATAAACATAAAGTCTCAGCCAGAAATTTTAAAGACGGGTCAGAGAAACTGAGGTATGGTGTAAAGTGATAATTATTCCCCAGACTACTTGCTAAGACAACCAAATTATGGAAACAAAGTAACAAATGTTTTAATATGGTCCTGACAGCCAGTATATTTGGACGGCTGATCATAGCACTCTCCTGTGAGAACTAAGGGAGAGATGAAAAGTACATTATGACTTCCAGATTCAGTTCATGGAACCAATCCATGAAGGTTAAAATGAAATCCAAAGCAGCAATGAAAGTACATGCAAACAAATATATCCATGCAGCCCTGATACACTTCAACATCACACCAACCTGTACAACAGGAATAATTACTTAAACTTAAATCCTAGTCCACAGTACTACATTACAAGTCAAAATAATGCCAATATCACGTATGCAACCTGTCACCCACTGTTGGCTGTAATGCACATTAGTGAAGTCCCTGGAAAGTCACTGTCATCGATTCTTTACCTTCGTTTACTCCTGAATGTTCAGGAACACATCCAGTAACAACATGCACATGCACACGAGGCTGTTGTTCATTTTTAAAGCTCAGAGAACCAAAATTCACACAAATCATATTAAAAAAAAAACCCTGTTGTAAGTGCGAAGAAAATGACCTGTGTGGATGACTAGTTCTGTTTCTTCCCCAGCACTCAACAATGGTAGCCTGACAAAAATTTTCTTACTGCATTAGTAAATGTAATGGAAACATTGTAAATAAGTTCTATTAAACAACAAAACACAAAAACTGAACTGCAAACAAAAAGCTGGAACTATGTGAGACTGAAGGTTCTCACTGTGGTGCTGAAGACTTCAGTCAACTGGGATAGATGCCATATAGACTGGTATACAAGTACCAACGTTTCTGTGAAGGACAGACAACTGGAAGAGTGGACAAACGTCACTGGTAGCACATTAACAGCGGGCAGTGTTACAGGTGGAATATACAGGAAATAATAATACAGGTGACCAAAGAAATTTGGGAGATGAAAGATGTGACAGTCTAATACAAGATGCAGCAAAGGGACTGGGGTCACGTAGACAGGACACATAAAGTGACAGCAGAAAAGCCAAGGGTGAAAGAAGGGGGGGGGGGGACCAAGCTATTCACAATATCCTTGGTGCTTCTGACTTCCCTGCCAGTGACCTCTGGTCTAGCTCACTAAGGCCTCTCTGCTCCATCCCAGATATTTCACTTCCTCTCTCTCTCTCTCTTACATCCTTTCAAACATTATGCTCCCTTTCAAGGACAGGAAAGAATGTCCTTGAAAACATTACCTATCCTGAACAGGCTATTCTTTTTCCATTGCCTTTTGTGACCTCCAATCATGATCATTTCTGCATGTCTGTCATTTTCTATGTATGTTCAAACTACAGCTTTGACCACTGTACACTGCCACTCCTGCCCTTGCCCTCTACAATACCCACTTTGCCCCACATAACTTACTTTTCTTCTACTACCCTGGACAATGGAGACAACCAACTCCCCCTAAACATTTAATCTACAAGGCATCATGAGATCTGCATTTTTCTGGGATCTTATGCACCAATGAGCTAAACAGCAAGAGGGAGTAAAAGAGGCATCTATAATCATTCTGTGTAAATGGTAGCATACCTCATATATTAATTTAATTATGACACATTACTCTCAACTGCTAACCTTCTTAGCAACAAGCTATGTTCTCCGGTCTGTCGTTATTCAGTCAGCTACTGATACTAATGGTTATACTTCACAGTTGAAAGAATATCACTCTACTACAAAATTTACCACATAAGATCCATATCAGTACCTTGGATATTAAGAACTCATATGTAAGCACATTTAGTGACTACTGGAATTGGTGAAAAGAAAAACACTGAAATGCTGCATATTAATTTTCAATTGCCACATGCAGATACTTTCTTATCATTGACACTTATGAGGTTCATTACGATTACCACTTTCTCCACTATAAGGAATTTAATTAATGTATGAGAATCAGAAAGCACCCCCAGATGTACAGCGAGACAGTACACAGGTACTCAAACACACCTAACATGTCTTGAAATGTAACATGCAAGTGCAATACAGTGTGACAAAATGGCTTAGTTTCCTTCAAATTTTCTTTATTACAATTTTGTTTAGTTTTTGCAACAATCTTGTGGGCCTACCTAGTCTTGTACAGTAACAAAACCAGGAAGCTCTGTGTAGAGATCAAGTTTTCTGCCTGTAAATATGATCCGTGTGTGACCTCATAACGGAAACACAAATTACACATTTTACACCATCCTACCATCTTGGTGCATTTACTTTCCAGATTAACTTCGGAAAATATTACTTTGGATACATACTGACATGAAACAAAACATAACTCTTCATTGAGAATGAAAAATTGTACATACTGACAATGAAACAGCCACAAATCTGTAACTAACCTGAAGGAAACAGATAACTCTGAATGAGAAGAAAATACATTCAGACTTTGTAACTATTATACATGTATTCATTACTATTCTCCTTTGTAATATCTCTGTATTATTACACTATCTATACATCAGTTTACCATTCAGAACCATGCAAACTTATTTATATTTTCTTTGTGTTTTAATGGATTCGGTATTTGCATATTCAAATCCCATGAGGCATACAAACACAGAATCCCAATATCTTAGTCTTCAATCATTGGCCAGAAAATGAGTGATTCTCTGCATGAATGTTTGTGACTGTAAACCATTTTTATATGGCAAAAATGTCCAGACACCAAGGTTTCTTTATAAATATACTGGCCAGAACACAATGCTATGACAGAGATACAAGAATTGCAAAGGACACCAGGAATCAGGAAATATTCTGCTTTATTTTTGATGAGATGTTATAACTAACAATGCCATCAACATAGTACACAATGCATGCACACATTAGTTTTTACTGTACCCCTGTAAGAAGCCAACATATTTCATTGTTCAAGCCACACACACACACACACACACACCACCAGAAACTCACAGCCCACAGCTGTTAGTGTATATACTTGCTTTCAGATTCAGCACCATGACAAGTAAGTTGCAATAGATTTCAATCAACTGCAATGAAATTGCAAGGTGAAATATACCTCTAAAATGCAATTTTTACTAACTGAATTTGTTGATGTTATCAAAACAAATTACTAATATTTTGAAATATCACCTCAAACTCATACATCAATTTTATTACCCTTCATTGAGCAAAAGTGGGTTGACACAATAATTTCTTTTTACACAAAATGAAAGAATGGGGAATGTGAAATATGTAAACATTCTATACCTATGTGTACTAAATTAAGGAAATATTAAAATTATCTCAAGAATATTTCAAGCAAAATAAATGGTAAATTTCATACATTATTTCCATTCGCAATTCAAGACAGTTTACCCATCTGAGTGTGACACACTGCATCTGGTAATTTATTTACACACATATCTGAAATGCAAAGACAGTCTTCTAAAGTAACACATAAATTAAAGTTCCTGAGGAGCAAAGAGGACTATCATTATTCTGTACGTAGCTGCAAGGTGTAAGAAATATGAAAGGGAAGTCCAGAAGCAAAAACATTATGAAGAGGAATTCTGTAAATAACTATTACATACATGAAACAACTTCATTAATTCACTGCCATTATTTGCACTTGTATTTTTATACATATACTTCCATTTCACTTGTGCCATAGTGTAAATATTTATTCATATTGGTTAAGGGAAGAATTCTGCAACTTGTCCTTGTACATGCTATATACAATGTCTGTGAAATAAATATATTTTTTTTTAAAAAAATACTTGATTAAGTAGTTATACTGCACAGCATTTCTTCAAAATAATTACTTATTCACGAACAGCCCCACTAAAGTAATACAGTATTGGAAAGAAAAAAAAAACTGTTATTGATCTCAGCCAGGCAGCTACTAGCAAGTAACATGACCATGTATTGGGGCTCTCAACCATACGGCATAAATTTCAGCTCATAAAATAGCCAGATTGTGTCTTTCTGCAATGTAACACCATGCACCAAGGTGGATAGGAATTTGTGATGCTGTACAATATGATGCAAAGCTATAACCACCAAAGCAATCAAGAACAGGACAATGAGGAAGACAGTTGGGCCAAGATGGAGGAAGTAACAGGAGACAGAATAAAATTTAATAATAAAGAGCTTCATAATTTGTACTCATCACCAAATACTATTTTGATGATCAAATCACAGGTGCATGGCACACATGGGGGGGGGGGGTTCTGAAATAAATGCAGGACCTTGATGAGGAAACATGAACAGACCGCTTGAAGACCTACACATAGATGGAAGAATATTAAAATGGATCTTTGTAGGGTGGGACAGCATGGGCTGGATTCATTTGTTTCAGGACAGAAACAAGAGGTGGAACCTGGTGACTCTGGACCATGGTAATGCACCTTCAGGTTTTACACAATGCAGGACTCCACTTCATGGAGTGAGATATCGACTAAACCATAAGGCATAAGGTGGAGTGCAGGTATAGCTCCACACATTATTAACCTCAGCAATATATGGAGCTTCACACTTCAGCCATTTCACCCCCAGGTAAACAACCCAGTATTCACTGAACAGGAAATGGGGTGGGCCCCTGGGCCACTCCAATTGCTTTGGAGAAAAGTTACTTGCCTCTGCCACAAACTGATGACTATGCTACCCCAACTATCAAACTGCAGTTACTGCTCACATGTTTGCTTCACCCAGTCAGTATACAAGTTAAAACAAAGATATAAAAATAGAAATGTTCTAATTTCATCCACAAATCCCATTAGAAGAAATGAAATCTCAGGAAACATGGCAACTCATAAATTCACTGCCTACCTCTCTCCCACCATAATTAGCATGGGAAAAAAATTACATAAGTTGTCCTGCAGCAGAGTTTTGGAGAGCCCTGCATACACACACACACATACACATGCACACACAAAGTTAATTGTTCTTTTCCAAACTGATAAGGTGAGATCATAAACATGAAGTTTTTCAAAAATTTATATGTACCAAATGCTAGTACAAAATACGGCATGGAGTGATGATGATGTATCAGAAGATTAAAAATGGATCAATGAACATTAATACCACAGTCAATAATGTCCCATAAGCATAGTTGAATTAAATAACATCACAATATTTAGTGTTTAGTAAAACGTGAAATGGTAAACCATATAAAGAAACAAATCCAGAACTTGCACATATCTACCTCTCTTTATCCAACAGCAGTCTTTGACATATGTGTGAATGTTGTTTATAATTAATGCTTATGATAAAAAGTATGTGATGCAAATAAAAGAATCAGATAGGGGATATGAATATTGATAAAACTAGTCCTGTATGTAACTGAGAAGTCCAACTTCAGCAGCACTTACAATTTTGTTACCTTCCTTGGTATAAGCTACCATGGTTCATTTCATTTGCCAGTGTCAATATACTTCACCAAGATAGTGCACATGGATAGATACATGAAAACAGTGCACAAGTCATAATCTGAGTATCTGATAAAAATGTTTTACATTCCACAAATGAGCATTCTGAAAAATTAGTTACTATCACAATGTAAAACACAGAAAACTACAACTGATTAAGGTTAAAGAATCAGTCTTTTTAATATGTTTTGGAATGTACAGACACAAATAAAAATACTAAGAATTGTGCCTTCCTGAAAACTGTACATGTCTGAGAGCTCTTTCGCTATAAATTATTTATGTGATTACAGACTGATGACTGATACTCCTTTGAACATAATGTGTCCAACATTAAATCTAAAGGGACTCATGCTATGGTACGTATAATCTTAGAAACAGGACTGTCATATTTATGAACTTACTCCATCTTAACAAAGGCACAACAAATGGGAAACATTTACACTGACTATTCACCCAATACTGATGTTTTAACCCTATTAAAGTACTGACACTCATAATAGAAGAGAAGTAATTTCTGGACAGTAATTAGGAAACTGATATCTGACAAATTCGCATTTAAAGCATTTCAACAAACACAAAGGATAAAACTAAACTCATCATGTTCCAGAATTATTAATGACAGAAAAATTTCAATGTCAGCTCAAGGCACCAACACAGCAAAAATATTTTAAATACAATACAGCTTGCCAATTTGATCAACTTCTTTAAAATTTCCAATATTTTTATATAAATCATGATCCATCTTGTTACAAGCAATTTCTTCCTGTGATTGACATCTTACATAAGCTTTAGGGAAGACTGTCATTTTCAAGAAATATAAATAGACAATACAGTAGTGTTGGGACAAGCAAGGTGGATGGAAGTTGGCTGCTTGGAGCCAGCACTTTTTAGAACGCTCTCAAGGACAAATGACGCTCATCTTGGCATTCTTTACATTGAGTATTAATCTTAACAATAGTGAAATGTTCATAGGTTATTGCATTAGTGTGTTGATTTGTGTGATTTCAAGCTAATTTCCGTTGTTTAAAAATAGTTTAGTGAAGCACTGAAAGTGGTGTTGTGTTAGTCTGCCCCAGTATATTTTCTTAGGTGTATTGTGGATGAAGAAGATATTCATAGCACACATTGCAAGTGCACTGTTTAGTGTATAGAAGTTTGAAGGAAAGTTTCGACGTAACTGAACAGGAATTTCTGGAGAGTCAAGGTTGCACGGATGCCGCCCATTAAGGTAAAGTGTAATTTTTACGTTCTTCCAATGTCATCATTCTGTGTCCTGACAGGAATGTGGGAATTCACTCCGCTGCAGCCGGTCAGTAACAAGAAGTCAACAATGACCAGAATGAAGAAACAGCTGTAGTGGGGTTAGGCACTGATGTAACAGAAGCAGAAAAGACTGCAAAATAGAGTTAAGCTGTGTACAAGAGATATGTGGACCTGTTTTAATTATTTATCACAGTCAAGGGGCAAGCAAGCTCAGACAACTGACTGAAAATAACAATTGTCTCTCTTGTTTATTCTCTCTTTCTATCTTCCTTCATATTTTGTTTATTTAATATTCTTTGTGTCTTTATCAGCTTTTCTTTCTTTGTTTCCCCTTTGCGAGGTTTCGTTTTTTTATTTTCTTTTTATTATACCAACAGTAGTGCGGGCCAGGATAGCTCAGTCAGTATGGCGACTCGCTACAGGCTGGATGGTCCGGGGATCGAACCCCGTTGATGGCGAGAATTTTTACATCCATCCAGACCAGCCCTGGGGCACACCCAGCCTCCTATACAATGGGTACTGGTCTTACCCCGGTGGGAAGCAGCCGGGGCATGGCGTTCACCACCCAACCCCAAATAGCGCTGAGCTTAAAGAAAGAGTAGAGCGGTACCTCTACTCCACCTCTGGGCCTTGGTGGCCTGTTCTAGGGTGAACTTTTACCTTTATAAAGACAATACAACTAAATTTCAATTCCTGCAGCTGGTTTTGTACCTCTATGTCATGAAAAATGACTAAGCCTTAATATCTGAACATCTGTGGGTGACTGTACAAGAATGAATTTATTTAGTTCACACCTGCAAAGTGCTCTTGCCTTTTACCATAAGAAATGTAATTTGTCCCATACAAGCAGTAAGGTAAAGAGATAAGCTGCCAAAATGCTTTTGAACTGAACCACAAAGGTGTAAAATGGGCATTGGAGTAAAGCTCCATGTACTGTCAACCTTAGCACTAGCTGGTCAAGATGAATGCTCTGGCTACCTTGACTGATGAGAATAAGTCCCAGGTCACACTGGGTAGGAGAATGGGTGGGAACCAAGCCTATCACGAAAAGAAAAGCTGGAATCAAATTCCAGACAGCCCACAGCTAGTGATTGCACATTTTGAATTTAGTACTTATGGTTTGTAGTTTAAAAGTAAATTAATTATGCTTAATTCAGAATACACTGCAGATATTCTTATTAAAACCACAATCACTACTTTGTAATCATACAAGTAACACCTACTTTGTAATTGTACAAGTAACATCTCCTAGCCTGAACAATATTTGCACTCTTCATATTATGGATTAACCGTAATCCATCTCAAGTCAGCAAAAAAATTTAAACCAATTAGTTAAAAGAAAAAGCATTACATGTTCTGGGTGATTAATACTGTAAGCATATTTAATCCTATCATGTCCCTTGAACACATGCCATATTGAAATCCCCATGTTGCTCGGCAGAAGAGGGAAACTAAGGGCACTCCTAATTAAATAGGGACAGAGGGCACATTTACCACATGTAGTAAACAAAACCCTATAATATGGTTACCTTCACAGCTTGAGACACACAGTAGTGCCTTCAGAGAAAGTGTATTAAATGTTAAGAATGTAAGTACCTTCCATGCTCCATCTCCTAATCATGTCTTTATGGAACTGAACTTCAAAACACATGTCTACTCAGTACTGCAACAAGAACTGTACATTACAAAGAAATTAATATAAATGATTTCTACGTTTCTGAAATTCCATATTTACTTCAAATTTTACAGCTAGCAAATAGTTTGTACTGAATCTATTACTTAAACTTCACACACCCATAAAAATCCCTTCTGTCCACTTTGAACAGCAGATGGGCTGTAATTTTCACCAACAACTTTTAACAGAACTCAGTGTCAAAATCAACTCTTTAAAAAAAGTCTAACTAACATTACAACTGTATAATACCACAACAAGTGGACACATAATTAAAGCTTGTATTCTTCGCAATACACATGCTCAATAAGTGCTTAAGAATGTCCATGTCTACAGCTGCTTTCTAAACAATGACTTTCAAAATAAGATTTTGAATATTCCAAAACTAAACTTCAAAACCAACAGCAGACATTATTCACCATTTATGCTTCTAACCGACGCACATGAAAAGAACCTAGGCTCACACACAAAAATAAATTAACCAGTTAATTTACCACTATAAGCTCTGCACAAAAAGAAATTAACCAGTTCAATTTACCACTATAAGTTCTGCACTAACTGCTGCAGACAATGTCACTGGTAATGAAAGATTAGTCATTAGCTGTTTATGTGAGCAAGTGTAATGTCAATATGCTGGTATGTGTTCTGTATGTCCAAACCTATAATGGTTCAACCTGCATAAAGCTTTTATTTTAAATTTCAATTGAACTGTGACTAACATATGCAACCCAATTTTTATATTCATGCTGGTGCAAATCCAGCAAGCGGCTGACCCTGTACATATGGGGATTACTAACAGAATACATCACAGATAAAACAGCAGTGTTTTGCCACCAGCACAGGGATTAAATACACGGTGAAGCTGAAAGCAAGTATAACCTTCTATGGAATATAAAACTGTCCCCCAACCCTACTAACAGTGAGGCCCATTCGTTTTGAACACTCCAACAGATTTAACCTCAAACTGAGTAATTTCCACGGAAACTGCTTTCTGATCTGTACAGATTCACTACCACTATTTAGCATACAGTATTATATAACAAAGTTCAGCTGAAAGCACAATTCACAATCATTAGGTCACACATGTGATACACGTTCCATATATACTGTTCTCTGCTATATTATTACAAGAAAACAGCTCATTTAGCAGACACGTTCCAACAAAGTTTACAGATATAAGAAAAAATAATATACCTACATTATAGAATACATTACCAATATTGTTATATAAATTCCCTGGAAATACTGTGACAAGAAGTCCCGGCACTGTACAATGGAAGTAAATACAACATGGGAGAGTAATACCCTCTAACTATAATCCAACACATAACATCATTCTACATGAAAAGGGGCCACTCTGGCAAATTCAGGCTAAACTGTCCCTTAATACTTTTATCACAAAGAAACATGCTAACCACAAATCTGAGCATGTTTGCACTCTTTGAAAATCAGTTCTAGAAAAGCTTACACTTCACGTACAGTGCTAAGATTTACAATAAACCCATCAGGAAAGTCTCTTCTGGTATCGTACAAACCTTAAATCCCACATATGGTGCAAATTCACACCATGCTTGTATGAGCAACCAAATACTGTGTACAAAGACTCATAAACAAAATGGACCCTTTCCACATAGAGCATCATATACTGGCACCTTCCACACCAAGCACTTCGAAATCTTTTTTTGAACAGCTGGCACCATTATATTAATATTATATTACAAGTAAATCATACGAATGCTAGTCTTTGACGATAAGACTTCTTACATTTAAAATGGGAGCAGTTTCACTGGAAAATTGTATCTAAAGTCCACAAATTTTATGATCTACGACTTCCCGCAGACCAGCAGCAGGCAAGAGGTGCAACATGACAAGACCAAATTCTAGGGTTATCATGTGGAGCAAAAAAGTACAAACACATGGAAATAGTCAATGCTCCTACCTTTGGTGTTCCCTGCCCCAAGTATTATACACATTAAACAGGTCAGATTTTCAATGCAATATGAAATGGAACTTGGCAGATAATAACTGGTAGTGTACCACATAACCAGAAACCTCACACCATCTACCACAATAAAACCTCTAATTAAGTTAGATGTCTTTCACCAAAAATTTGCGAGGGTGGCGCAACTTTTGTAAAGTTTCAGCAAAGTAACGTAACAATTCTCCTCATACCCACACACATTAAACTCCTCAGTCTACTAACCTATACAATAAAATGTCTGCATCATTTATGATTACCAGACTAATGATTCAAGAGAAGGTTCTGATGCTGTTACTAGTTACTATTGTATTTCAAAAATCTTTTACACTGTACTGACATTACAACATATCAGATAAAGCAATGGAGACTCAAACTATTTTGGAAAAATTATGAAGTTAGTATATATTTAATAAAACAATGTAGACATTGTTTTGCATATATACTCAATGTGTTATATGTACACTCCGTTGCAACAGTCAATTGCACGTACTTGCTGGGAGACACGGGGAATACATGTGTACTTTGGGCTTCATATCTCCACTTTCACACACCTGAAATCTAATAGCCTTATGATCTCCCACAAATAAAAGGATTCTGTTAACCAAAGCTTAATTCCTGCCATAACTGATATTGTCTTTTAAAATTATCACTTTTCATCTCAAAGTGGTACTGCAAATCCTCCAGAACTGACCTATGTTATCGCTTCTGTGCATGGACAATAGTAAAACTGCAGATACAGTATGTTGTCTAGGGTCAACCAAAGTTTCATTGGTACTGCTACAGAATTGTTTCTCATAATTCACCATTACAAAATGAAGACCCACAGATAAAGTTGGGATCTGAAGTACTGATGAAGTGAAACATCAATACACTATTGCAATATGTAACAAGTTTCAGGCAATGCCTAGTTTCACAGTACATCTAATTCTTACATTTAATGTCATGCTATTTTCATATGCTCTGGAAGTTAACCAAGATGCTTCCCGAAAAGTCACATTACATTACACATTACTTACCCAAAGACCTGTAAAAATGTGTAACTTTCTTGTTTCAGCTTCGTTTAATGACTAAATTCAAGTGTGCTGAAAACTGGTTGCCTGCTTTCCTCTGCCTGGCACCACACATCAACCACTACACAAGCACTCCCTGCTCTTGTCCATGTTACTCACACTCTGCCTCCTGAGACTGCTCATCAGTAGGATGTGCATGTCCACTGTCAGTGCGCTGATGTCACGCGCTCGTCTCCTGCTCACCCCACCCCTCACTATCATATTCACTCTCAGATGCTGAATCTGAATCGGAAAATTCAACAGCCACTCGACGAGCCAAGATTGATGCAACATCATGCAGTGCATTCACACGTTCCACTTCCTTTTGTTCATTCTTTTCTACCTTCCTTAGCTTTATTCCTAAATGACAGAACAAAACATACATTATGAACTGTATGAACTTTGTCAGTCACCATAATATCACATCATCAAAAGCATAAACATATATATATATATATATATATATATTTTTTTTTTTACACTAAAATCATAACCTACCGTCACGTATAGCCTTGAGCAAATCGCTCCTTGGATCAAAGGCAGGTGCTGGTGGATTGGCCAGTTTGTTACGAGCAGGGTTCTCTGTCTTAGGAGGAGACTGTTTTGGTGGTGATGTAGAGATGATCTACAGACATAAAAATGAATTTATTATGTCTCAAAGTAACCACAAACTATAAGAAAGAGGAACATACATATAAATACCATGGGGAAACTACAAGACAAAGCAATGTTCTTGCTTATAACTAGTGTTCGTGATGTACTATCATGTTTGAAATGGCACAAATGTGCTCTTAATGATAATTGAAATTCTTATGTCAAATAAGCATGTATCAATATGACGACTTCTGACATAATATTTTCCCCTTTTAGGTAAATTCTACATGAAACATAACATAATAAGCCACTGGAGATGACCAAAGCACAAAACTGACTGATGAGAAACCAAATATAATTAGGTTGAGGATATCTTACAACAGGACAATCATCCCCACAAACAAATAAAATCCAAAAGACAAATACAGTACTTACTTCTCACAATGACTAGTGGATTGTAAAAAGTACATGATGTACTGATAGTATACTTAGTGAAACCTACAAAAAACATATACTGTCTTCAATGGAATATTTCTCTGATCATCACAGAAAATAATTGTAACATCCTCTAAGGACTGCACCAGAAACTAACAATGTTGGATAATGTAATCGATTGACAATAAAAGTAAAACTGCACCATGAGGCATATATATAGCCTTGGAAGTAGACAGATGCAGGTTGTCAGCTTTATACTCCAGCACAGACATCTGCAGACACCTGGTTCAAATGGTTCTAATGGAATGTTATGCAACATTCTGAGCTATCTTCAGCCATTGTTTCCTTACATAGAGGGTCATTTGTACTTGTGTTGATACACGTGGCACAGGTCAGAAAATTAATAACCAACGTACACAGCTGTGACATTACTTGTGTGTTGTAAATCAACCAAGTCATGATGGGACTGCACAAGTGTGTTAATGTGGTGAGTTATTTATTTAAAGAATGAAGCTTGAAAAACTGAGTTCAGTCAGGCTCTAAAAACAAAACCCACATTACATTTTCTCACGGATTTATTTCCACAGCAACCCCTCCCAGAACACTGCGCTACAAGCCGGAAAGTTGTGGATTCGATTCCCTATGGTGTCACTGGAATTTTTCATTGACATAATCGTTCTGACTGCACTATGGCCCTGGGGAAGACTCAGCCTCTAACAGAAATGCACACCAGGAATATTTCCTGGGAGTGAAGGCAGCTGGTGCATTGGGCTGATATCCTTGCCACATTAATGCGCTGAATGTCTTGAATGCTGGCAGCCTCAACCTAACACCCTCAGGGCCTATCCAGGCCTGCACAGGGATTGCTTTACCTCTATCTTCAACTCCTCCAGAAACACTGTCATCTGAGACAGTAACAACTTGTACATTCCTCAAATGCCAAAAAAAATCATATGTTCAAACAGCATCGTTCCTCAATTTATTGAAGGATTCTGCACACTTATGCATAAAATGGAGTATGTACGAATGACAACAGTGATAAAATTGTAAATAAATTGGGCTTAATTTGGGCTAAAATTAAATAAGATTGGCTTTGGTCAGGTACAGGTAACACAAATGAACATAAACTTTGGGGTCTGGTCAGACGCTTCTTGAGCCATGTCAGGTAAAATTCTGAAATTTTGGCCCACACAGACCTCTACCCCAGCTGCATTACCACCACTACCCACTGCACAGGAGGCTGGATGGGCCACAGTAAGTAGGGATGCTTTAGAGAAGATAAAAATTGCCCCCATGTCCTGGAATTGCACTCCAGATTCCCAAGTCATCCACCCCATATTCTTGTCACCAAAATGACTAACATTTAAGTTATGCCTCCACCTTCAAGGCTGACCCTTAAGATGGAAGCAGCATGTGCCCCCAGCCTGCTGGTATCAACTAAAATACTGCAGAGAGTTACAACCTAGTAGCTCAGAGCCTGAAGACCCACTGCTGTGAAAAACAGAAAATTATAAAGTTTATTGTAGCTTTGCACTACAGTTCATGGAACTTAAGCACACTGGAAATTTAGTAAGCCTTTTTTTCACAAACAAAACTGGCTGCGGTTATTCTGTTTGTAAACAGTCTTAATATTCTGACAAGTCAGGGAAACTTTAAGTCTACAAAATGGGAAAGATATTAAAATATAAAAAAGTGGTTCGGTATGAATAAATGGATCTGAAAAAATGTAATTAATGAATGTCTGTAAATAACAATTTAAATCAAATTGTGTGCAAGAGCTTTTAAGTCTTACATAAATAAAAATTCTAGTTTTTGTAACAACATTTCAGAAACAAGTGAAAGATACTGCAAACATTTTAGGTGGAAGTAACTTTAAAGCTTTGAACAGGTAATGAATAATTTCACACTTAGAATGGATGTCTGTGAAGTTAATTCTACTGAAGCACATGGAAACAAGGGCAGTGTGAAATGTGACACTAATGACATATTCTTAACACACTTTAAAAAATGCTGAAAATGAAGTAATAAATGAAATACACTAGAGGCAAGTAACAGGTCCTGATATATTTATATTTCTTTTGCTACAAGACCTTTATATAATGGAAATTTGTGTAAAATGAAAACCTCCTAAGGTCCTCAGACATTCTGTTTTAAACAGAATTCATTGTAGTTCTGCTGGACAAAAACATGTGTAAATTACTGTTTACCTTACTAACAAAAGAACTTACTTGTTTCAGTGGTGATTTGCCCACATCACCATTCACCAGTGGTGGAGACATGGGTACACCACATGCAGGTGGCGGTGACAATGGACCATTAGGCAAAGTCATGGGTGGAGGAGGTGGTGGTGGAGGAGGAGGAGGAATGTTGCATGAAGGAGAGGTGGGGCGCTGTTGCGCTGACAAAGGAGCTGGTGGTGAGGGCACAGTTTGCTGCTGTTGCTGCTGTTGCTCTGGTGTAGGGGGTGGAGGTGGCAATTCTGTCTGGGGCAGCTGCTGAGGTTCAGGAGTATTATCTCTGCTTAGAGAATGAGAATGTGGAGTGTTGTGATTCGAGGGTGGTGTAGGTGTAGAATGGGTGGAAACAGGAAGTGGACTTCCTGATCGACTTCCACTCCGACTCCTGGATCGAAGATGGGAAGGAAGCGGTCCATTCATGCCAGGTGGAGAACCAACTGTTTCAACAGGTGGAGGAGGTGGGGGAGGCAGGGTTTCCCTCCCAGCACTCATGCTCCGTCCTCGAGTTGGTGTATTGGTAGCGGATGATACAGTAGGTGTGCTGAAAAAGATTGCATCTAATGTACAATCACTTCAAACAAGAGATTTATGATTAAATATCACTTTTTTTTAAATTACTATGCTACATCATTCAAGTTATAATTATAATGTAAGGTAAAATTTCTGCTACACATAATATCACATCCCTGTAGTCTTCTTTAAGATAAGTAATTGTAAAAATAAAGTAAAAAAATGCTCTGTGATTCTATCCAATTCCTCTTAAATATTTATACAATCCCTAGATTTGGAACAGAATATACTAAACTGAAAACAGCCAATGATGATAAGTGGGGACATAAAGGGCTACCTCAGCTAAAGCTCCACATTCAGCCAATTACTCTTCATGAATTAGGAAAACAGTCACAAAACTGTTGTTTCAGATGACAGTATGTACTTCAGGCCTGTATCTTAACCTCTCATTGCACTGAACCAAAATTTTATCAAAGTTTCCCCATCATAATTAGTACAAGCCATGATTGACTTACACACATAGTTAAAATCTCTTAAGTGAAGATAAAAGCATTGATCTCAAATGTACTTCATGTCTCCAAATATATTTTAAGACCCACTGAAATTCTTCCATGTGTACAGAAAGTACTTCCAGATTTGCAAATTAAAACTCTCTCTTTTGTAATCTAAGCCCTCCAATACCAGGCTGGCAACTGCAACCTTTATGGTACATAATCTAATACCCTGACATATTTTTGAAGCTTGACATAATGCCACAACTTTATCTCATACACAAATCTTACCCTTAGTTCTGCATACTAAACCAATTAAAGAAAGTACTCAACATTCATAAGATATCATTCTATTACATTTGCCACATTTATCTTGCATGAATAAGGCTTGGACTACAGTTTACAAACTGAAATGACCTGCCAACATTTTGTATACACCACTCACCTATTGCTGGAATTGTTGGTACTAGGTGGAGCAGGAGGAGGCTGCGAAGGACGCTGTGAGGTGGCCCGTGTGCCATTACTACGACTAGGAGTATGATTGTTGGGGGTAGGATAACTCTCACCAGCCACAGACTGGCCCTGTGCGTAGTGTTGCTGATAAAGAGATTCTTCATAGCCCACAGGGTAAGTGGATCTGCACCAAAAAAACAAAACTATATATATATATATAGCCTGGATGCAGGGTGTTTCCCTGAAGCAACTAAAGTGGTAAATTACAATTCAGTCCACTTTCCTTTCTTAAGGAAAGAAGTATGATTAGTTAAGATCGTTGTGTTGTCTGTGCGTTTCCCACATCAACTTCAGAAACAGCCTGACATCTTTATGAAACTCAGTGCAAACATTATGCCACTGGAGGCAACACCAAACTGTACATTTTAAATTTTGACGTTTTGCTGACCGTGCATCTCAGTAATTAACAAACTTGATGAACAAAATTTGTTTTACAATAAGTTTGTTTCATGCCTCTACATGTTTCGAGCACATGTGCTCATCAACAGGAGGTCAAAATTGTATTACACAGCGTCTGGTATCATCACACCTATAGGTGGCCATCTCGTGCACAGGCTGAGAGTTCTTGAGATAAATCCACCTCTCTCAACCTGTGCACGAGACGGCCACCTATAGGTGTGGTGATACCAGAGGCTGTTTAATACAATTTTGATCCCCTGATGATGAGCACATGTGCTCGAAACATGTAGAAGCATGAAATAAACTTATTGTGAAACAAATTTTGTGCATCAAGTTGGTTAATTACTGAGATAAATGTACATTTTAAGTTTCCACAGTCAGTAGCAACATGTCACACAATGGAAGTGAAACTCAACAGACAGCCCTCAAATAAAAATAATTTTTTTGGTACAATGTAAACAATATGGTGTCAATGAAAACAATTTTCTGTTGCTTTGTCTGACAGGAGTAGTCACTGAACTTCTGAAGCTAGATATGTGAATTCTAATAAGGAAATACTGTAACATGCTGGGGAGGTGAACTCTGTCACTGATCAGTAAAGTTACGGGTAAGAAGAGACACAATCCAAAAATACAACAGGAGGTTTCCAAGTCCTACATATTCCAGTTCAAAATCTGCTGCATCAGATCAATTTCATGTCTTCAGTAATGTGCATAATGTACGATTTCATGTTAACTGTTCACAGTACACTACGTACCCTTGTGTTTGTGGTGGTGACAGTAACAGCTGCATTACTTGTCTTAGAAAAACACTTATTTCTTAGACCATCACAATACAACAAATCAAAACTTAAATATTTGTAATGGTTATTCATACCCAACACGTTTTGTACCATCATGTTCATTCTCTGGGGATATACACCTTACATAAATGACAAAAAATATTTTGAGGTTATATCAGGAAAACTGAACACAGACAGAACCCACATTTAAGTAACATCAATATTAACACTTTCAGCCCGGCGTCCATGTAAACTTTAAAATACCCCCAGCCGGCGTATTTTAAGGGTACCGAAAAAAATTTAAAAATTGCAGTATTTCCTATCATAAAAATACAAAATTTTTACACACCATAGGAGAAGGTTCGCTGTATC